>Ga0116117_1000339_pt1 | contig 12719 bp, 10 predicted proteins | sample June2015DPH_11_1_FD_89790 | JGI IMG/M metagenome (GOLD analysis project Ga0116117, IMG submission 89790) | Peatland microbial communities from SPRUCE experiment site at the Marcell Experimental Forest, Minnesota, USA - June2015DPH_11_10 | ecosystem: Environmental > Terrestrial > Soil > Wetlands... | reverse complement strand
GTAGTCGGAAACACCAAAGAGTTCGACAAGCCGCTCTCCTCGCTCGGACCAGTGAAGGAAATCGATATTTCGATCCCGCCTCCGCCCGGCGCAAAAGAAGACAAAAGCGAAAAACCCACCAAGTCGAACGAAGAAGGAAAAGCTCTCGCAGCGAAAGTTGTAGCCGCCATGGGCGGCGAAGCCAAACTCGCTTCCATCAAGTCAGTCAAGGCCGCACTCACGCTCACGCAGAAAACGCCGCAAGGCGAATTTCCCATGCAGATGGAAACCGTGATCGTCTATCCCGATCATCTCCACGCCCAGATGCAAACGCCCGGCGGAGCCATGAGCATAGTCGTCACGCCCGAGACCGCCTTCGTGTCCCTCGCCGGCCAAGGCATCCGCGATTTTCCCGCCTCGCAGAGAGCTGAGACCCTCGATCAAATCAAACGCGATCCCATCTTCATCGCCTCGCACTGGAAAGATCCCAACATGTTCTTCCGTGCGGATGGCAGCGAAAAAGTAGGCGAAGGCGAAGCCCGCATCGTCGATGTCAACGCCGCCGGAGCCTCCATCCGCTGGTGGGTCGATCCCAACACCGGCCACATCCTGAAAGAAACCTACCCCACGCTAGGTCAGGGCGGCCTGGTCCAAGGCGAAACCGATTTCGACAACTGGAAGTCAGTCAACGGCCTGAACGTCCCGCTAGTCCGCCACAACAAACAAAACGGCCAAGATTCAAGCACGGCAGAATACTCGTCGCTCGAGTTCAACTCGGCGGTCGATCCCAAGCAATTCGAAAAGCCGCCAGAAAAGCCCGCGGCTAATTGATGAAGCAGTCGCGTCGCCTTCCCGGCGGGCGTCCTAGCCCACCGCCCGACCGTCCGAAAGAATGTGGGGACAGCCGCCCTCGGCTGTCCGTTGAGCGCAGCTCGACCCTTCGCTGCCTTCGCTGCGTCGAGCCTTGACAGGACGGTTCGCGCAACATTATGATAAGCGAACAAAAGGCGAATAAAGCATGGCCGCTCCTCTGTTCCCGCTGCTCGAAAAGCCACAACTGGTGGGCATAGCTCGTCTGGCTGCCGCGGGCGAATCTCTCCGCGAAGGCCATCAGGTCGAGTACTTCACCCTCCCGGCAAAATCGCTACTGAACCGCTGCGCCAGCCAGCGCGGCCTTCCCTTCACCTGGACCATCAACCCTTACCGCGGCTGCGAGTTCGGTTGCAAATATTGTTACGCCCGCTACACCCACGAATTCATGGAAATGCGTGACGGCGCCGAGTTCGAGCAGAAAATCTACGTCAAGCAACACACCGCGGACCTGCTCCGGCAAGAATTGCGCAAAGTTAAAAAAGGTGAGGCCCTCGCCCTCGGCACCGCCACCGATCCCTACCAACCCGCCGAGCGCCGCTACGAAATCACCCGCGGCATTCTCGAAGAGTTCGCCCGCCATCGCGGCTTCGAGCTGGGCATTGTCACGAAATCGAATCTGATCGTGCGCGACGCTGAAATTCTTCGCGCAGTCTCTCAACACAACCAGCTCTCGATCCACATGACCATCACCACGTTGGATATCGAGCTCGCGCGCATCCTGGAGCCGCGCGCCCCGCGTCCCGACCTGCGCATGGAAGCGGTGCGCCAATTAGCGAATGCAGGACTAACCGTGGGCGTAAGCTGTTCGCCAGTCTTGCCAGGCATCACCGATTCGCCGGCAAATCTGGAATCCTTGGTGCAAGCCGCAGCCGCCGCTGGAGCGCGGCATATCTTCGCCGGTCCTCTATTTCTAAAGCCCTGCTCAGCGGCAGTTTTTCTTCCCTTCCTCGATCAGCATTTCCCGCACTTGATAGAGAACTATCGCCAGCGCTATCGGGATCGCTCCTTCTTACCTCCTTCTTACGGCAAGCGCATCTCGCAACTCGTCGCCAGCTTCCGCCAGAAATATGGCATCGCTCACAAGGACCTGCGCGAGAAACCAAGTTACGCAAACAAATGGCTGGCGCGGGATTTCGATGAGCAGCTCGCCTTGTTCTAACCACCCGTCCCTTCCTCTATACTGAGACCGATGGCGACCGCTTCCCCACCGGCCCAACCCGTGCCCGCCCCGCGCGTTCCGCTCGGAGTGCGCCTGCACCAGTTCTGGCAGCGCGTCACCGAAGGCATGCAAATCACCCAGCTCTGGTCGCAATTCGAAACCGAAGCCCGCAGCAGCTACCGCCTCTATTCCAGCGATGTGGCCGCCAAGACTCCCGAAGGCCTAACCCGCCGGGGCCATCGCCTGCATGTCGTCAAAGAATTTTTCTGGGCGATCCTCGAGAAACTTTCTCCCGCGCGCCGCGTGTTGTTGCTTGCCGCCCTCATCATGCTGGTCTTCCCCAGCAGCGGCTTCAGCTATCACGATTCCGAGAATGTCCTTCACGCCGTAGAATTTGACCTCCATTTCTGGGGAGGACTTCTGCTCTTCATCCTCCTGATCCTGGAGATTGGCGACCGCGTCGTGATGAAGCGCGACTTGCAGATCGCGCGCGAAATCCAAACCTGGCTCTTGCCGGGCGCCGCGCCGCAGATTCCCGGAATCTCCGTGGCCTACGCCACGCGCCCAGCCAACACGGTCGCCGGCGATTACTACGACGTATTCCCGCGCCCCGGCAAAAGCAAGGAAGAGAATCGCATCGTCTTTGCGGTCGCCGACGTCGCCGGCAAAAGCATTCCCGCGGCCATGCTGATGGCGACTTTTCAAGCCAGCCTGAAAACGCTCTCCACCGCGCAGGTGCCTTTGACCGAACTGGTTGCGAACATGAATCGCTACGCCTGCTCTAACAGCCAGGGCGGCCTGCGCTTCACGACCGCTTTCCTCGCCGAGTACGACGCCGCGCGGCGCATCTTCACCTATATCAATGCGGGACACAACAATCCCATCCTGCGCCGCAGTTCGGGCTTGATCGAGCGCCTCGATGTCGGCGGCTTGCCACTCGGCATCATGCCCGATGCAAAATACGATTCGGCCAGCGTCGCGCTCGCCCCCGGCGATTGGCTCGTCGTATTTACCGATGGAGTGGTCGAAGCGGTGAACGCGCGAGAAGAGGACTTCGACGAGCCGCGCTTGCTGAATGCAATTCAGGCGGGAGCCTCGGGCACTCCCAAACAATTGTTGGATCGCCTGATGAACGATCTCGATCTCTTCGTCGGCAACACGCCGCAGCACGACGACATTACCTGCCTGCTGGTGAAAGCGGAAAGTGTCTAGCACCCAGTACTTCGTGCCTAAATTTGGTACCCAGAATCTAGTCGCGAAAGCCGCTTTTCATCGCCTCCGCGCACATGCGATGAAACGCGTGCACTCCTTTTTCCTGCTTCACGCTAAATCTTCCGCGGGAGTAGCTGCACGAGCGCAAGTTCTTCTGCACCACCTCGCAGATACCGACATCTTCGATCTGAAGTTGATCGCTGAACTCCACGGATGCTTTGGCAGCAGCTGTCGCACGCTCTTTCTCCGGCAAATGCCACTCAAAGATCGCCAGCGGGCGCTCAGCTGCGAGAGGTAGCACGATATTCAAAACAAAACATTACCGGGATAGCAGTTCAGCATCCAGTTGGGAAAAATCCAGAAATAGTCGGTCGTAAGATTTTCGCGCGCTTCGGCGCAGCCCGCGGCGTCGTATCCCCGGGCTGCGCCCCGCGTATGGGACTGAACGGCCGCGCGTGACGCGCGTACGGCTCAACCACGTAGGCGTTGTAATCCAGATCGCGATTCCATCCCGGATGCACGCTGGGCAGGTGATAGCCCTCGAGATAATCATCGACATAAGTTTTCCAGTTGCAACTTGATCTCGTACGTGCGGTGCTCGAAGAGCTTCATAGGTGGCGAAGGGAATTTTTGTCCGCCTGCCGCGGCAGGTCGCCGAGTCTTTCGGGAGGAGGCGCGATGCGATCCTTCTCAGCCAAAAGTCTCGCGAGGTCGTGATAGAGCTGCGCAGGAAGAGTCCAGGCGCAAGCAATGTTGTGATCAATGTGCCAAGAGTCGTGAAGATTGCTCACAAGTGCTTGCCCGGCATCAATCCTGTGGAGACAGCCGCCTCGACTGTCCCGCAAGCGCGGCGAGCGGAGCGGGCATCGACATTGCAAAACATGATGGACCGCGACCAGAGCAGGGCACCGGCGTTCGCGACCTCCTGCGATCAATTCCCTGCCGAAACGCCGCCGTATTTCTGCAGCCACTTCAGCTCTTCGCGGACTTTGATTTTGCCGTGCCACGGATTCTTTCCCAGCCCGTGGCCTTCGCCGGGGAAGATGAGCAACGCATTCGGAATGCCCAAGGAGTAGAGAGCGTGCTCCAGCAAATAATCTTCGAGCACCGCCACGCGGACGTCATCGGCGCCCGCGACCATATGCGTGGGCGTGCGGACTTTATCGATTTGAAAGATGGCGGCTTCGTCGTGATAGCGCTGCTGGGCCTCCCAGGGGCGCCCGCCGAGGAAGTAAGCGTCGTCGTAGGTGGTGTCGTCGTTGCCCCAGTTGCCGACGTGTTCGACGGCGCCCGCCCCGGTGACTGCGGCTTTGAAGCGCGTAGTTTGCGTGATCAGCCAGTTGGTCATGTAGCCGCCGTAGCTGTAGCCGCCGACCGCGAGATGATCGGGATCGGCGATGCCGTCTTTCACTAGCGCGTCCACGCCTTCGAGAATATCTTTGCCGGGGCGTGAGACGATTTGCGGAACGATCTGCATGAGAAACCTATCGCCGTATCCGGTCGAGCCGCGGTAGTTGGGCTCGAAGACCAGCCATCCGTTGGTGGCGGCGAGCGCGGACCACTGGTACCAGTCGGTGGCGAAATGATTACCGTCGGCGTCGGCAGGTCCGCCGTGAATGAAAGTGAACACGGGAAGATTCTTCTGCTCGAATTTGCCGGGAGGGTAAATCAGCATGCCTTCGATCATGGTGCCGTCGTCGGCCTTCCAGCGGTAGGGCTTGCCCTGCGGCAGAGTTTTCTCGGCGAGGAACGCGTTAAATGCGGTAATGGGACGGGCGTAGTCTTCTTTTCGCAACCGATTCGGACCTTCGGCGAGGTAGACCTCGGCGGGTTGGGTGAGAGAGGAGTAGACGTAGGCGACGCGGAGAGAGCGCAGTCCGGTGGAGAGATTTTCGTAGGTGCCGGGCAGGCCATTGAATCTTTCGAGCAAGGCGGGAGGTTTGGAAGCGGCATAAATCTGAACTTCGGTGCCGAGGCGGGCGGTTACGAGCGCTCCGTTACCGTAGGTTCCGTAGCTCTCGACCGGGCCACCGAAATCTTTGCCCCACTGCTCAACCGTTCCCGTCTCGCTGTCGACCCAGTAGAGGTGAGGCTGCAGATCGCGGTAGGGGCCTGAGACGTCTCCGACTTCGACCGTGAAAAAGATGTGGCGACTGTCACTCGCCCAGTGGAGTTTGGTTTCCTGGGCCTGGTTGTGGGTTAGGCGGCGGGGTTCTTGCGGGGGCGAGTTGTTCTCGTCGCTGGCGGCCGCTGCCACTTGGTCTTTTTCTTTGCCGCTGTTCTTGCTCCTCCCTGTTAGCTCCAGGACGTAGATCTCGGAGTCTTCGAATTTTTCCTGGCGCTGGTTGATGGCGTTGGTGGGGAAGGCTAACTTGCTGCCGTCGGGGGATGTGATCAGGTCGTCGACGCGAAGCGTGGAGGTTGCGATGGCGCGCGCGCCGGGAGTAGAGTCGGATTCTTTTTCGGCTTCGGTTTCGGTTTTTGCTGGAGCCGCCTGGTGTTCCGCGAGAGTCGCCGCAACGTCGAGGGCGAAGACGGTGTCGCCGCGTTCGGCGGTGCGATATTGGACTACATCCTTCCATTCCTTTTTGTAGTCGTCTTTTTGGGTCTTGGACCACGGAGTGCGGGTGGCGTAGTAGATCGTCGTCGAGTCGGCGGACCAGGAGAAGGCATGGACTTCCTCCTGACCCTGGGTCATCGCCACGGCTTCGCCGCCAGTGGGAGAAATTAAATAGATCTGGCTGATGTCGCCTTTGTCGTCCTTGTCGTCGCTCGAGTCGGAGTCCTTTTCCCGAGAAGCCTTGCGCTCGGAGAGGAAGGCGATCCAGCGGCCATCGGGCGACCACTTAGGCTCGGTGTCGTGACCGGATTGGGTAAGTTGGATCAGCGAGCCGGATTTGCCGTCGTCGCGGTAGAGCCAGAGGTCGTTGCGAAAAATTTGTTGCTCCCAGTCGGCCCGCTCAGTGCCGATTACGACGGATTTTCCATCGGGCGAGAGCGTGACGCTGGGGTAGCTCACGGAGTTGAAGCATTCGTCGAGTGTCAGCTTAGACTTATTCTGGGCGAGCCCCTCACACGCGGAGAAAAAGATCAGGATGGCCGCGAAATAGATCTTGTTGAAACGTTCGATTGCGGAGAGTCTATCGGAAGAATGCTTGGCAACGTTCATGAGTTCCCTCGGGAGGAAGTAGGGTTATACATGGCCGAGTCCGTCGGGACAACTTGGAAAACAGAATGAAATGACTCAGGGTCACTTCGGATTATGGGGCTAGCTCGGCATCCCGCAGTGCGTCATCGAGAGGCTGACTGGCGCGTGGAGCGCTGGGGGCTAGACGCCAACCGTCGTCGTAAGAGCGGAAACCCACGGTAGATTTGTAGCGGGCTTCGCCGGAATAGAGAGTCGCGCCCACTTCGTTCAGAGGGATCCAATGCCATGTAAACTCGACGTCGGCGACCCGCCCCATTTTGCTGATGCCGGTGACCGCGATCAACTCGCGTCTAGCGGCGGGAATGCGGAGGGAGGATTTGTCGGCATCGGCCGCAGCGATTAGACCGTGGAAGGTATCGACTCCGGCGGGGGTTAACGCGACTTCCCAGCACGGAGATGGGGCGATGTCGGCGGGACAGTTGGCGCGATTGGCGGTGATCCATCCATGATGCTGGAGTTGCAGATATTCGGAGGAGAGGTAGTCTTTGTTGGAAATGATTCCGGTGGTCATTTGAAAAATTTGCGGCGTGCGGAAGGTGCGCGAGGTGGCGATGAGATCGGCGGCGAGACGCCGGGTCAGGAAGTCGCGCGGGGAGCAAGAGGAGAGCAGGATGACGCATGCGGCGCAGGCGGCGAGGATGAATTTGTTTGGCAAGGTCAGATCGAACAATTTTGGATTGTAACCCTTTTTGCGCAATCGAGCGCGTGGGACGCAGGGTAGATGGAAACGATCTCAGAGTGAACTTCACTGTTCCCGGATTGTGAACAGGAGTGAACTGTTGCGCGGAGAGAATGGCCGGGAGGCGATTTGGCCTTCGAACTTCGGCGCCCAGCGGCCAGGGATTTTGGTGTTGCACTTTGGACAATCACCTTCGGGGCTTAGACGGTAGTTTTTTATCAGGTAGCCATGGCGTTCGATCAGGGTCTCGCCGCAATGCGGACAGCGCGTATCTTCCCAGTGGTCGACTTGGCCGGGGAGATTGCCGGCGTAGATGAAGCGCAGACCGGACTGGCGGCCGATTTCGGCGGCTCGCAGCAGGTCCTCGGGGCGCGTATCGCGCGGGCTCGTCATTTTGTACTCGCCGTGGAAGGCGGTTACGTGCCAGGGGATATCACAAGAGATGAGGGCTAAAAATTCTGTTAGACGGCAGAGTTCCTCTTCCGAATCGTTGAAGCCAGGGATCAACAGCGTCACGATTTCCAGCCACAGACCCATTTCATGGATATGGCGGATGCTTTCGAGGATGGGGCCGATGCGTCCGCCGAGCTCGTGATAGTGACGGTCATCGAAGCTTTTTAGATCCACTTTGTAGAGATCGAGCCAGGGGCGCAGAAATTCTAAAACTTGCGGCGTGCCGTTGCCGTTGGAGACGAAGCCGTTGACGAGTCCGCCGGCTTTGGCTTCTTTGAAAACGGCTACGGCCCACTCGCTGGTGATCAGCGGTTCATTGTAGGTGCTGACCAGAATTTTCGCGCCTTGCGCGAGCGCATCACTTACTAGACGTTCGGGCGAGGCTGGGTGCGGCGGCGCTACCGCGCTGGGGTCGCGCAACGCTTGCGAGGTGACCCAGTTTTGGCAGTAGGCGCAGTGCAGGTCGCATCCCAGCATGCCGAAGCTGTAGGCGAGCGCGCCGGGGTAGGCGTGGAAAAATGGTTTTTTTTCCACGGGATCGCATTGCGTTCCGGCGGTGTATCCCCAGGGAACGTAGAGCTTGCCGCCGCGGTTGAAGCGGACTTTGCAGACTCCGGGCTGGCCTTCGGGGATGGGGCAGCAGTGTCCGCAAGCGAAGCAGCGCAGGCGATCGTTTTCCAGTTTCTCGTAGAGGGCCGGGTCCGCTTCGCGAACGCGCTCGTCGAGGATGATGCGGAGGGTGGGCACGGGGGACCTTCATCATTCTAACGCCAGGGCACGAAAGCGAGAGGTTCTTCGCTTAGCTCAGAATGACAAGATAGTTTGGAACAGTAAGAAAGTTATCTAGTGGCCGGCCTGGGCCTCGGCCGGCGATTGGTGCTGCTGATACCACATTTCGGCTTGCTGTTCGATGGCGGCAGCCTGAGCGCGAGTCATGTGAGCGGCGAGGATTGGCGCCAAGGTTTTACTGCCCTGGTCGCCGCCGGCGCGGGCCAGGACGGTCCAGAAGTAAGCTTGATTCAGGCTGGCGGTTACGCCTCGGCCGCCCCAGTAGAGCGCTCCGAGTTTCGATTGGGCTCCCACGTAATTTTGTTCGGCTGCCTTGGTGAACCAGCGGAAAGCTTCCGTTTCATCTTTTTTCACCGCTTGCTTTTCGTCACCTTGGGCATAGATCAGGCCCAGAGCGTTTTCCGCCGCGGGATTTCCCTGCTGCGCCAGTTGCTGCAGTTGCTCGAAGTTCGCCGAGTCGACGGAGGGCTGAGCGGCGGCCGGCTTCAGCGCCGCAGAAGTCTCCGTGGGCACTTGTGAGGAAGCCAGCACCGAGCTAATGCGCTGGCGTCCTTGAAACTTTTTCTGCACCCAGGGCTGAATCCAAGGCGCGCTGGCGAAGCCTAGCACCATGAAGATGGTGGCAGCGGCGGCGACTAATAACCAGAGATGGAGCCGGGGCAGGCGAATGCCGGCAAAATTATTGGGGTCGGCGACCGCGGGCTGTTTGCGATCACTTCCCGGCTCGGCTTCTTTTCTCCTGGCAGATTTTTTTCCCTCGGAAACTTCGGAGGCAAAAAGCACGCTGCCTTGAGGAGAGAAAGGTGGTGGTTCGGCGACCGCGGGCTGATTGGCCTGGATGGCGCGGCGCACCGCGGCGAGAACGGTCTCAGCGAAAGCCTGCAACACGGCGCTCTCGTTCTCCGCAAAAGCGCGGGGCCTCTCCGAAAAAACTTCCAGCAATCCGATCGACTTATCGCCGGAGATGATGGGAACGGCGAGGATGGATCGAATCCCCAAAGCGCGGCAGGTTTCTGGATCCACACGGTCGTCGGTTTCGGCATCGTCGCAGCGCAAGGTTTTTGCGGTGCGGACGCATTCGCCGGAAAAACCGACCCCGACCTGCAGCGATGCGCCTTCGGGAGGAGCGCTCTCGCCCACGCTGGCCCGGCAGATCATGGTTTCGACATCCTGCCCCACCATGGCGATGGCCGCGCCCGAAGCGCGCAGCAAAGATTGCGAACGCTCTGCGATCAAAGCCAGAACCGCTACCAGATTGTCGCCCAGAGAATCGGCTTCGCTTTGCACGGCCGCCGCTGCCGTCAACAGGTCGGTGCGGGTGGGAATCGGTTCCGAGTGCTTGGGAGCGGCCTCCACCGGTGGCCCCGGGGCCACTCCGAAAGCCGCGGCGTTGGCTGCCGCAGCCATCGCATTCAAGAAAAGCCACTCGCGCAGGCGGCGGACCAAAGAATCGGGAAGAGCGGGGAGGCTGAAGCCCGTGCGTCCGGAGGCGTCAGACCAGACCACGTGAGCCGTGACGTAGATCGATCCGCTGGCCTCGGCTAAATCGAGGCATAGATCGACGCGCTGTTCTGGCTGCAGCGCCGACGAAGTCGCACATTGGATTGCCACCCCGACTTCGCTGATGTCGACAATCTCATAGAGGTCGAGCATCTCGCCTTTAGAAGTGGCGATGAAAGTGGCGTAGGCGGGCGCGTGAATCTTGTGGCGAACCCGGCGGCGATGGTTCGGTGGAGCGAATCGAGAGGCCTGGACGGTTGCAGCCATGGGTCACGCGGAATGCACTTTTGCGCTCATACATATTAACCCCAGATCGAGGAAAAGTAAGCAGGAAGAAAGTGGGAAGTGCGGGGAGTTGCAGGTTTCTGCACAGGGGGCATAAGGCCTTGGCGCAGGCAGATAAAAAAGCAGATGAAAAATGTGCCGACAACCAGCCTCGGCTGTCCGTCGAGCGCAGCCCGACTCTGTCTTAAGCGCCAAGCTTCCTGCGACGGCGGCGCTACTGTCTGGCTAGTCTGGAGCGTTGGGCTTCGTGGATGCTGGATATCCTCGATATGGCCGCTACCATCATGCTGGAGAGCAATTGCATGGTCGCGACGTCGCGCTCCCCGAAGGCGCTGGGCGAGGAGGACAACACTTCAAACACACCGAGGGTGCGGCGGTAGTAGCGCAGGGGCGAGACGAGGATGGATCGAACTCCGAGGCGGCGGCAACTGGCGAGGTCGACGCGCGGGTTGCGCTCGGCGTCGTGGCAGAGCATGACTTCGCCGGTGCGCACGGCCTCGGCGGAGATGCCGGATTCAGTCTGCAGGCGCACGCCGAGGTCGGGAGCGGTGCGTCCAGCGCGGGCGCGGCAAACAATTTCGTCTCCGGCGCGCAAGGCGATCGCCGCCCCGGTGGCTCCGGTAAGGTGTTGGGCGCGCTCCGTAATGGCGCTGATTGCCGGTTCGAGATCTAACTCCGCGGCGTGAATATCGATTTCTTCTCCGGGATGTACCGCGCGAAATCCAGAGACCGGATGCGCGGCATTGGCTACGCGAAGCTGGCTGCGCAGCGCAGTGGATGGTATGCGCGCATGATGATCGGCCACGCTCAATACTTGCGGGTCGGGAACGGTGCGCAGCAGGTCGCGGACCAGGCTGTCGAGTTCGGAGTCGGTGATGAGATGAGCGGTCTGCACATTGCGCAGCGTGCCCCCCAGCACGCGCGAGAGATTGACCAGCGAGGTGTTGCCGCAGGCTAAACAGTACGGCCTATGATTGGTGCTGATCAATTCGCACTGCACGCAAAATGTGGCGGATTGCAGCGGAACAAAATTTACGTCCTTGAACGTGGTGCCGTAGGTCGTCTTGCGAAACATAAATTGCGTGTCCCCCGAACAACAACGATGCGAATAACAAGGTAAACAGGTACGCGCGCGCTTCGACAGTAGTTGCAGTGGTTCCGGGTGTGGAAAACTTGGATGTATCTTGGCGGCTTTGTACGGCGGACAAGGAGGACCCGTTGTAGGCCTTTGTCTATCCTTGGAGGGCCGTTCTTGTGAGGTCAAAGAATGTTCGAGTCCAGCCCGGCGATAAACTGAATCCCGGGGATGACCTTGCCGACGAGATCCTTATCGTTGGTTAGAAAAAGATCTGTGCCAGCGCTGGCCGCACAGGCCAGGTGAATGGCATCGGCGGAAGATATCTTCATCGCGCCTCTGATTCGCCCGTATAGGTCTGCGGTTTCGCCCGTAAAGGGAATCACTTCCGAAACGGCGATTTCCAGCCCCGCTCTTACCTTTTGGACTCGTTCTTGATTGGCTCCGCGTCGATAGGCGCCTGCGAACACTTCACCAAAAGCCAAGGCTGCAGTAAGAAGCTGATCATTCCGCTCTTGCATTCTCGACCAGATCGCACCCACGCGCTTTCCAAACTGGGGATTTCCTTCCAGCCAGTAAATGAAGAGCATCGAGTCCCAATAGATGCGGCTCACAGGTCTTTCAGGGGATCTTTCCCGGGAGCATAAAACTTGGCGCGCTCGTTGCGCAGATAGTTCTCGCCTCCGCCCAGTTCTGCGAAAATATCTTTCATCGATCCTCGGAGCCGATTCCAGGCTTCCAGGCGAGCCAACTGAACGTCATCCTGTTTTTTGCCGACGATCTCGTAAGTAAAAGTAACGGTGGTGCTCTGTCCGGATGGTGGCCCGGTTTTCGACACGATGCGCAGACCGTACTCCGTTAAAAATTTCTTCGACCCAAGCGCCGCGCACACCAGCGGCACCCGGTTGTTGAGCGCTAGGGCCCGGTGTACCTCGCCTACATTGATCGCGACGGTCTTCTCTCTTCGGCGGCGCGCAGCTGAAATATATCTCTCGAAGGCGTGGCGGCGAACAGCGTCCGAACCCGTGCTCGCTTCCGGTACCGCATTCTTTCGCACGCATGCTATTCTTGCATATGCATGCATCGACCGTCAAAAGATAGCGTCGGTCGTTAAAATGATCGGCGAAATCGCCATTTCGCTCATTGCCGCCCCCGGAGCTTCCCGCCCGGGAGGCCAAGCCAAAATTTCTTGACTTCGACTCCTCCGCAGCATCTAATTGTTAAGAGACAATTGTTGTTTGAGCCAAGCTCAGCAAAGGAAAGACCGTAAGTGGTTGATTCCAGGGCTTTTTCTCAATTAAAACGAAAAAATTGTCTCGCCCCAATGCTCAGAAATCAGTACGCGGTCTGAGGACTTTGCTCTTTGCTCTTTGAAAATGGCCAACCCACCAGTGGGGGCGTCACGGCTTCGACGGAGATGCTTGCGGCCAAGAGGCATGCCGGGGTGCACACACCCGTAATCGCGTGCAAAATGATAATTGCCAATCAACAAATGGCATACGCAGCC
>Ga0116117_1000338_pt1 | contig 12742 bp, 8 predicted proteins | sample June2015DPH_11_1_FD_89790 | JGI IMG/M metagenome (GOLD analysis project Ga0116117, IMG submission 89790) | Peatland microbial communities from SPRUCE experiment site at the Marcell Experimental Forest, Minnesota, USA - June2015DPH_11_10 | ecosystem: Environmental > Terrestrial > Soil > Wetlands >... | reverse complement strand
CTAATTCGTGGCCGTTCAGGCCGGGCATGATTACGTCGGTGATCAGGAGATGAATTTGGTTGCGATGGCTGGCCGCTAAGGTCAGCGCCGCTTGGCCGTTGGCCGCTTCTAAGACGCGATAGCCGCGGGATTCCAGAGTTTCGCGGACTAGCTGGCGAACGGAGTCTTCGTCTTCGACTAGCAGGACGGTTTCGGTTCCTCCAGCGGCTGCTAGAGAAACGGGAAGATCGCCGCGGGCCTCGGAGGGTTCGTCGACGCGGGGAAAATAAATTGTGAAGATGGTGCCACGGCCGAGTTCGCTTTGCACGAAGACGTAGCCTCCGCTTTGCTTGATGATGCCGTAGACGGTGGAGAGTCCGAGGCCAGTGCCTTTGTTTTTTTCTTTGGTGGTGAAGAAAGGCTCGAAAATGCGGGCCTGGGTTTCGCGGTCCATGCCCTGGCCGTTGTCGCTTACCGAGATCATTACGTAGGGGCCGTTTTTGATGAAAGTGTTTTCGGGGCGGTAGGAATCGTCGAGGTTTACGCCGTCGGTGCGAATGGAGATTTTGCCGCCGCTCGGCATAGCGTCTTTGGCGTTGACCACCAGATTCATGATGACCTGCTCGAGCTGGCCGGCATCGGCGCGGGTGCAGCCGATGTTGGGAGCGAGGCTGGTGGTGAGTTCGATATCTTCGCCGATGAGCGGGCGGAGGAGACGCTCCATGTCGGTGACGATGGCGTTGACGTCGATGACCTTGAGTTCGAGAAGCTGTTTGCGGCTGAAAGCCAGAAGCTGGCGAGTTAGCGTGGTGGCGCGATCGGAGGCTTGCTGAATGGCTTCGGCTTTGGCGTGCAGCGGATGGCCTGGCGTTAGCTGATCAAGCAAGACTTCGGTGTAGCCGCTGATGACCATGAGCAGATTGTTGAAGTCGTGAGCGATGCCTCCGGCGAGGCGGCCTACGGCTTCCATTTTCTGGGCCTGGCGGAATTGATCTTCGAGCAGACGGCGCTCAGTGATGTCTTCGGCGATGGCTTCGAGAACGTCGGAGGGTTCGTCGCCGCCGGCTACGGCGCGTCCGCTGATGCGGACGGTGATGATGCCTTCGTCCCTGCGCTTCCAGCGAACTTCAAAGCCATCCATGCGGCCGCTGCGGCGGAATTCGTCGACCAGGCGAGAGTATTCGGCGGAATCGACGAAGACTTCTTTTTGCGGATCTAGCGCCAATATCTCGTCGGCGGAGTTGTAGCCCAGCATTCCGATCAGAGCTGGGTTGACGTCTAGAAAGCGGCCGTCGAGGCTGGAGCGGTAGATTCCGTAGACGGCGGTTTGCACGAGAGAGCGGTAGCGAACTTCGGAGCGGCGCAGGACCTGCTCGTTACGCTTGCGATCGATTGCGGCGGCTAATTGCTGCGAGATCAGGGTGAGGACATCCTGATCGCGATCGCGGAATTGCGAGTTTTTGGAATAACTTTTGAGGACTAGCGCTCCGAGGACGCGATGGTTGATTTTGAGCGGAACGCCTAACCAATACAGCGGAGGCTTGCGGCTGAGTTCGAGTTCGCCGCGCTTCTGCATTTGTTGGGCTAGTTCCGGAGTGCAGAGCAGTGGTTCGCCGGTTCGCAGTACGAATTCGAGAAGGCCTTGAGCGGGCTTTCCGGGAGCGGGAGCGGCTTCGTGCTCGTCGACGAAGTAGGGAAAATTTATCAGTTGCGATTCTGGATCAAGAATGGCGATGGAGAAGTTGCGCGCGGGCATGAGTTCATCGATGATGCCGTGAACGGCGGCGAAGAACTGTTGGAGATCCTGCGCGGCGCTGGCCTTTTCCGCGACGCGATAGAGAGCGGAGCTGAGCGCCTCGGCGCGCTTGCGTTCGGAAATGTCGCTATAGATGGCGTAGAAGGCGACGGTGCGTCCGCCGATGATGAGTGGAGCGGCGGAGATGGATACATCGACCAGAGATTCATCCTGGCGGCGGCGCTGGGATTCCAGCGTGATGTGCTCGCCGCGCCGCAGACAGGTCGCAGCCCAATCGGATTCCGGAGCGCGGCCCGGCGGAACTATCAGCGAGTCGATGGGTTGGCCCATGGCCTGGGACGCGGAATAGCCAAACATGCTCTGGAACCCGCGGTTCACGCACTGCGTGCGGAAGTGGGCGTCGAGCACGACGGCGGCATTGGGCGCGCTTTCGAACAGTTGTTCGAGATACCGGCGGCGGAGGTCGAGAATTTCTTCGGCGCTTTGTGGTGGCGAATTTTTATCGGCAGAATGCTTTTCTGCGGAAACGGTGTCCGCGCAATACCAGGAGAGCGCAGGCGGCTGGACGGCGGGATTGGGAAGATCGGGCGGGACGAATGAGGGTGGGGCTCCGCGCTTGAGAGCACGGCGCAAAGTCTTGGCGCGTACTAATTCCCCCGACTGCGGTACTCGGGTGACACGATCACCCATAGCGACAGCTCCCCCTCTGAAGCTTTAGCCACAGGCATGGTAGAACGTGGGGGATGGACTCGAAAGTTACTGAGGTAATTTAGGAAGTTCGTAATGGGGAATTTTGTAATTTGGGAATTTGAGGGCTAGAGGCGGGTGCGACCTTGCCACACGATAATAACGTCAGACCACGTGCGATAACTGGGCGCCTGTTACCACGATTCTCGCAGGCCTCTTAGAGCGGGGCTTCTTTCTGATTACGATCTCGATGTCGCGATCAAGAGCATTTAGAAAATGCAACAGACGTTCCACGGAAAACCCTTCCAACCGATAATTCGCCAAAGCGGAAATCTTCGGCTGATTTATATGGAGCAGTCGCGCCGCGGCAATCTGCGAAAGGTGACGCGCATCGATGATCTGATTGATGGCAACCGCGAGGCGCACTCGGGTTTGCTTTTCGCTGGCGTCGGGCAGGCCAAGATCCGAGAAGACATTGCCCGAGCTCTGAATGAAAACTTCGTTATGCTTTGCGCCTGCCATGTTGCGCCCCGTCACTCATATTATCCCAGTTCTAGGATATTCGGCAGGGATGCTCAAGTCCTAGGTAAGGCCTTCGCGGCCAGCCTCGGCCAAGGGGCGCCGGCGGGTTGGATAGATCCTTCGTTGGGAGTTCCCGGCTATCGCCGGGAACTCCGCTGCCTCAGGATGACACGGGCTTTTTATTGCTTCTGCAATTGATCGAGTGCGGCTAGAACCTCTTCGCTGTGTTTTGCGGGATCGACGCTCGTGTACGTTTTGGCAACCTTGCCGGCGGGATCGATGAGGAAGGTATTGCGCTTGGCAAACTTTACTACCGTGAGATTGGTGAGTGAACCGTAAGACTGGCTTACTTTCCCGTCGCTATCGGCTAGCAGCTTGAAGTTCAGTCCCTCTTTGGTGCAGAACTTTTTGTGCGAATCTACGCTGTCTACGCTCACGCCCAGGACCACGGCGTGGCGCTCGGCGTATTTCGACTGATCGGCCTGGAAGTTGTGGGCTTCGCGGGTGCAACCGGGAGTCTGATCCTTGGGATAGAAATAGAGGACGATCCATTGGCTGCGGAAGTCCTTCAAGCTGACGGGAGTGCCTTGCTGCGAGGGCAATGAGAAATCAGGGGCGATGCTGCCGGGGGTAGGAGCGGCGGCGGCGCGCGAGCCTGAGATTAGGCGCGGGACTAAGAAGATGATGACTATTACGGCTAGGATGATTAGCGTGATTCGCATTTTAGGGCCTCGCTTGTTGGACTAGAATAAGCCTGTGGCATTGTAGAACGTTTGGACTGAGCCGACAGCGGTGCCTTGTTTTGCCACCGCAGCCGTAGCGCCGCGCGGCTCGCTTCGCTCGCTGGACCCCTCGACTCCGCTCAGGCTCCCGAATGCGTCCGTCCCTCCATGAGCATTTTTTAAGTATTTCCACATCGGCGTAGACCTTCGTTCAGCAAAATTCTGCGCAATTGAATATCATGGAACATTCGGCACAATCAGACGGAGATATCAGTGGCTCAGACGGAAACGAACGGTCAAGAAGTATTGGAAACGCGGGAGTGGGTCGACTCGCTCGACTATGTGCTGGCGAAGGGCGGGGGCCCGGTGCGCGCGGGACGGTTGTTGCAGCAACTCGCACTGCATGCCAAGCGCGCTGCGGGAGTCAATCTTCCGTTTTCGGCGACGACTCCTTACCAGAATACGATTTCATCCGATCAGCAGGCGCCGTTCCCCGGCAGCCAGGAGATGGAGCGCCGCATCAAGAGCCTGGTGCGCTGGAATGCTCTGGCCATGGTGGTGCGGGCCAATAAGATTCAGGAAGGCATTGGCGGGCATATTTCCACGTTCGCATCGGCGGCAACTTTGTATGAAGTTGCCTTCAACCATTTCTTTCAGGCGCGCAACGAGAGTGGCGACCGCGACTTCGTTTATTTTCAAGGGCACGCCGCGCCGGGGATTTACGCGCGCGCATATCTGGAAGGACGCATTCCGAAAGAGAAGCTGGAAAATTTTCGTCGCGAGTTGAAGCCTGGGGGTGGGTTGAGTTCGTATCCGCATCCGTGGCTGATGCCGAATTTCTGGGAGTTCCCTACGGTTTCGATGGGACTGGGGCCGATCCAGGCGATTTATCACGCGCGCTTCATTCGCTATTTGGAGAATCGCGGGTTGAAGGAATCGCGCGGCGGAAAGGTCTGGGCGTTTCTGGGCGACGGCGAAATGGATGAGCCGGAATCGCTGGGATCGATCACCCTGGCCTCGCGGGAGAATCTGGACAATTTAATTTTCGTGGTGAACTGCAATTTGCAGCGGCTCGATGGACCGGTGCGCGGCAACGGAAAAATTATTCAGGAACTCGAGGCGATCTTCCGCGGCGCGGGATGGAACGTTATCAAAGTCGTCTGGGGCACGGACTGGGACAGTTTGATTCGCGCTGACCGGGATGGGCTGCTGGTCAAGCGTTTGGGAGAGATCAGCGACGGGCAGTATCAGAAATATTTTGTCGAGAGTGGAGCCTACTTCCGGCAAAGTCTTTTCGGCTCGGACCCGCGTCTTTTGAAAATGGTGGAGCATCTTTCCGACGAGCAACTGTCGCGGATGCGACTGGGCGGGCACGATCCGATCAAGGTGCATGCCGCTTACCGGGCGGCGGTTGACCATACGGGGTCGCCGACGATCATCCTGGCCAAAACTATTAAAGGTTACGGGCTGGGCGAAGCGGGCGAAGGCAAGAACATTACGCACCAGCAGAAGAAGTTGAACGATGAAGAGCTGTCGATGTTCCGTTCGCGATTCGGGATTCCGATTCCGGATGAAGAACTCCACAACGCGCCGTTCTACCGGCCGCCGGACGACAGCGCCGAAATCAAATACATGCAGGCGCGGCGAAAGCAGTTGGGCGGGTACATGCCGCAACGCACGGTGAAGGCTACGCCGCTGAAGTCCGTGCCGGTAGCGTACTTTGAAGAGTTCTTCAAGGGCACGGACGGGCGCGAAGCTTCAACCACCATGGTTTTTGTGCGGTTGCTGGCGAAACTGTTGCGCGATCCGGAACTGGGCAAGCTGATCGTGCCGATCATCCCTGACGAAGCGCGCACGTTTGGCATGGAGGCGCTGTTCCGGCAGGTTGGGATTTACTCGAGCGTGGGGCAGCTTTACGAGCCGGTCGATATGGACACGCTCCTTTATTACAAGGAAGTGAAGGACGGGCAAATTCTGGAAGAAGGAATTACGGAAGCGGGGTCGATGTGTTCGCTGATCGCGGCGGGCACGGCTTATGCGAACCATGGCATCAACACGATTCCGTTTTTTATTTATTACTCGATGTTCGGGTTTCAGCGCATTGGAGATTTGATTTGGGCGGCGGCCGACATGCGGTGCCGCGGATTTCTTGTCGGCGGAACTGCGGGACGAACCACGTTGGCCGGCGAAGGCTTGCAGCATCAGGATGGACACAGTCACGTGCTGGCGCTGCCAGTGCCGAACTTGTTGGCCTACGATCCCGCGTTCGCGTACGAGATTGCCATCATCATTCAGGATGGCATCAAGCGCATGTATGTGGACCAGGAATCGATTTTCTATTACCTCACCGTGACGAACGAGCCGCTGCCGATGCCCGAGATGCCGAAGGGCGAGCACGTGCGCGAGGGCATTTTGCGCGGGATTTACCGCTTCAACACATTGAACGAGGGGGACGCGCAAGATGCGAAGCTGCGCGTGCAATTGCTGGGTAGCGGAACGATTATGTACGAAGTGCTCAAGGCGCAGACGATCCTGAAAGAAAAATACGGCGTGGCCGCCGACGTGTGGAGCGTGACCAGCTATAAAGAACTCTATCGCAACGCCAACGATTGCGAGCGCTGGAACATGCTGCATCCGGGCGAACCGGCAAGAGTTCCGTTTGTCACCGAGACCTTGAAAGATGCGCCGGGGCCGTTCATTGCGGCATCCGATTATATGAAGGTGCTGCCGGAATCTTTGGCGAAGTGGGTGCCGGGACAACTGGTCGCACTTGGCACCGACGGCTTTGGCCGCAGTGAGAGCCGGGCGGCGCTGCGCGACTTTTTCGAAGTGGACGCGAAGCACATTGTGCTGGCCACGCTGGGTGCGCTGGCTCGGGAAGAGAAAATCAGCATGGAAGTTTTGAAGGGCGCGGTGCGCGATCTGGGGATCGATTCGGAAAAGATGAACCCGGCTACCAGCTAGGCGGCAAATATTCTGTGCGGGCAGCCGCGGCGAAAAGCTTAAGCGCGGAGTGCGCTGAGAAACGCCGCGGAGGACGCGGAGGAAGCCAGCACTCGCAGTAAACCAGGAATAGATATAAATAAGGAATGGAATCAGTGATCGAATTCAAACTCCCCGCACTTGGCGAAAATATTGAACAGGGCGACCTAGTGCGGCTGATGATTGCGCCCGGCGCGACGGTTAGCGAGGGCCAGGCGGTAATGGAACTCGAAACCGATAAGGCGGTGGTCGAGGTGCCTTCGTCGATCAGTGGAACCGTCGACAAAATCATGGTCAAGGAAGGCGACAAGATCAAAGTCGGCCAGGTGATTTTTACCGCCGAAAATAATGGAGCTTCCGCCACTGAGGCGAAGGAAGCTCCGCGCAAAGAAGAACCTGCGAGACCTTCCGCGAAGGCCCAAGCGAAACAGTCGTCTTCCAGTGCAACCTCCACTTCTCCTTCTACTGCAACAGCAGTTGCCGCCGAGCCACAGCCGGCTCGCGCGTCGCAAACTGAACCTCAGCCCGCGCCGCAGCGCACTCGATCGACCGACGCACCGGCGGCAGGCGAATTCCGGCTGCAGGAACTTGGAGAAAATATTTCTGAGGGCGACCTGGTGCGGCTGATGATTGCTCCGGGCGCGAAAGTTTCCGAAGGCCAGCCCGTGATGGAACTGGAAACCGACAAAGCCGTGGTGGAAGTTCCTTCGACCGTGACTGGCGTTGTGAATGAAGTGAAGGTCAAAGAAGGCGAGAGGATCAAAGTCGGGCAGGTGATTTTTACTTTGCAGGGAGGGGCGCCAGCGCAAGCCGAGACGGTTCGACCGCAGAGCAAGCCCGTCGAGCATGTAACCGGGCAGCACGGCGCGCGGCTGGCATTTCAGGCCGCGATTCGCGCGGAGGGCAAGACCGAGGAACAGGCGCTGCCTCCAGATCAGCCCCGGCAGCAGCCAGCGGCGTTCTCGATGCCGGTGCAATTGGGCAAAGTTGCTGGGACAGAATATCGAGAGCCGGTTCCGGCGGCTCCGAGCACGCGGCGTCTGGCTCGCGAAATCGGCGTCGACATTTATGAAGTCAAAGGCACGGGTCCTGGCGGACGCATCAGCGAGGATGACGTCAAAGCCTACGCCAAAGCTTTGGTCACGAATGTGGCTGCGGCCGCGCAAGCGCCGCCGCGCGCCGGACATTTCATCGAACCCAAGCTGCCTGACTTCGCGAAGTGGGGAAAGATCGAGCACGTTCCGATGCGCGGGGTTCGCCGCAAAACGGCGGAACATCTGGCGGAATCCTGGAACACGATTCCGCACGTCACGCAGCATGACCGCGCCGACATCACCGAACTCGAGCAGTTGCGCGCGCGCTTCGCTCCCAAGGCCGAGCAGGCCGGCGGCAAGATGACCGTGACTGCCATAGCCTTGAAAGTCTGCGCGGCCGCGCTGAAAGTGTTTCCACAATTTAACGCCAGCATCGATATGGCGAAGGAAGAAATTATTTACAAGCAGTACATCAGCATCGGGGTTGCGGCGGATACGGATCGCGGCCTGCTGGTTCCGGTGATTCGCGATGTGGATAAGAAAAATATCGTGGAGCTGGCGGTCGAGCTGTCTCAGCTTTCGCAGAAGGCTCGCGAGAAAAAAATTACGCTCGCCGACATGGAAGGCGGAACTTTCACCATCACGAATCTTGGCGGCATTGGGGGCACGGCGTTCACGCCGATTGTGAATCATCCTGAGGTCGCGATTCTCGGGCTTTCGCGCTCGCGCATGGAGCCGGAGTGGATTGGCGGAAAGTTTGAGCCGCGGCTGATTCTGCCGCTCTCGCTCTCCTACGATCATCGCCTGATCGATGGCGCCGATGCCGCGCGTTTTCTGCGCTGGGTCGCGGAGGCGTTCGAGCAGCCCTTCCTGCTTTCGGTGCAGGGATAACAGTCCGCGTGAAATAGATTCATCGTTCTCCAGTTTTGATCATGCCGATTCTTGACCAGATCGCAGACGGACGCACGGACCTGGTGTTTGATTATCTTGCACAGGGCAACGCCGCCACTGCCGCCGGCAAAGATGGCGTTTCGTTGATTCAATGGTGCGCGTATTTCGGAGACGTGAGCGCGATCCGCTTCCTGCTGGCGAACGGTGAATCCCTGGCTTCTCTCGCGGGCGGACTCACCACTGCCGCATTTCATGGCCACTGGCGGCTCTGCCAGTTTCTGATTGAGAATGGCGCCGACGTGAATCAAGCCGAAGATGAAACTGGAGAAACTCCGCTGCACTCGGCCTTATGCACATCGAGCGCCAGCCATGATCGCGTGGTGCGCGTGCTGCTGGCAAACGGCGCCGATCCAAACTCCAAGACCAAGGTGGGAGTCGAGACCGGCGGATTCATGCGCGACGCCCGGACTAGGGGCGAAACTCCGCTGCACCGTGCGGCCGCCTTCGCCAGCGCCGAAACCGTTCAGCGCTTACTCGATGCGGGTGCGTTGAAAGACGCCCGCGATTGCAATGGAGATACTCCACTTTCGTGGGGAAGCTGGCACTTGCGTCCGGATTCTATTCTCAGAAAATTATGCTACGGTCCTTATCGCATCAGAGAAGATCGAAAATCGATGGACGTTAATCTGCTCGGAGAGCCTCATCCTTCAAAAAGTTGAAGAGCGAAAGCTGACCAGTAAAGGACATTAGAAAGAAAATGGCGGAAAATTCCAGTCTTCGCGTGGCCGTCGTGGGCGGCGGACCTGGCGGCTACGCTGCCGCTTTCCTCGCCGCTGACCTCGGCATGCAGGTCACGTTGATCGATCCCGAGGCGAATCCGGGCGGCGTGTGTCTTTATCGCGGCTGCATTCCTTCGAAGGCGCTGCTGCATGTCGCGAAGTTGATTGAAGAATCCGAGCAGGCCAAGAATTGGGGGATCGAATTTGCTTCGCCGAAGATCGATCTGGCGCGGCTGAGGTCGTGGAAAGAGAGCGTGGTCAAGAAACTTACTGGAGGGTTAGGACAGCTTTCGAAGCAGCGCCATGTGGAATACATTCAGGGCCGCGCCGCGTTTGAGAATTCGACGACGTTGCGGATTGGCAAAGCGGATTCCACGGAAGCCGTTCTCAGTTTCGACCGGATTATTCTGGCGACGGGCTCGCGGCCCGCGATCATTCCGGCGTTCAAGCTGGATTCGCCGCGCATGATGGATTCGACCGGCGCGCTCGATCTCGAAGACATTCCCGGCAGCCTTCTAGTTGTCGGCGGCGGATACATCGGCCTCGAGCTCGGGTCGGTGTATGCGGCGCTGGGAACGCGCGTCACCGTGGTCGAGATGCTGCCCGGGCTGCTTCCGGGTGCGGATCGCGATCTGGTTGTTCCATTGCACAAGCGACTCGAAAAAATGTTTGAAGCGATTCTGCTAAACACAACCGTCGCTTCTCTCAAAGAAGATGGCGAGGGAATTCGCGCCACGTTTGAAGGCGCGGGGGTTCAAGAAAAAGACCGGGAAAAAGTTTTCGATCGCGTGCTGGTTTCTGTGGGACGCAAACCAAACTCCGAGATTCCCGGACTCGAGACCACTCAAGTGCAAGTCGGCCCACGCGGCTTCATCGAAGTGAACAAGCAACTGCAAACTGCCGATCCTTCTATTTATGCAATCGGTGACGTGGTCGGCGAGCCCATGCTGGCGCACAAGGCTTCGCATGAAGGGCGCGTTGCAGTCGAAGCCATTGCCGGCCACAAGGTCGCATTCGAACCCGCGGCGATTCCGGCTGTCGTTTTCACCGACCCTGAAGTTGCGTGGTGCGGCCTCACCGAGACGCAGGCGGAAAAAGAGAATCGCGAAATCAAAGTGGCGAAATTTCCCTGGGGCGCATCGGGACGCGCCGTCACGCTTGATCGCCCTGAGGGAATGACCAAGCTGCTCATCGACCCGCAGACTGAACGCGTGCTCGGCGTAGGTATTGTTGGCGCCGGCGCCGGCGAACTGATCGCCGAGGGCGTGCTGGCCATTGAAATGGCTGCACGGGCAAGCGATGTGGCGATGACCATCCATCCGCATCCCACGCTTTCTGAAACGGTGATGGAGTCCGCCGAAGTTTTCTTTGGCACGAGCACGCACGTCTATCGTCCCAAACGCGCGTAAGCTGGAAACAACCTCATGTCCACTTTCTCCAGAGCGATTATTGTTTTTGCGCTTGCCGTTGCGGCGTGCCTGCCGCTTTCCGCACAGAGTCCGCTGACGCAGTTGTTGCAAGGCTCGTCTACCGCGGCGCCTCCGTCGAAAACCTCCGACCAACTCGGCCGCGATACTCCGTATGGCAGCGTCTATGGGTTTCTTCAGGCTGCGCAAGGCGGCGACTACAGCATCGCAGCGCAATACTTGCAGATGAGCGCGGCGCATCGTCAATCTGACGGCGATGCGCTGGCGATGAAACTCTATGTGGCAATGAACCAGGCGTTCTCCGGCAACCTGCGCCCGAGCCGGCTGCCTGAAGGCACGCTGCAGGAAGATGTTCCGTCCGGCCGGCAAAGGCTGGGAACCATGTCGGCGGGCGACGTGGAAGCCGAGCTGGAACTGGTTCGTGTGACCGATCCAACGGTGGGAAGAATCTGGCTGATTTCTTCCGACACCCTGGCAAGAGTTCCCGAACTCTACGAGCAGGTTGAAGGGCGGCAGGTCGAGACGAAACTGCCGCGATGGATGGTGAAGCATCAGTGGGGCGGGATGCCGTTGTGGCAATGGCTCGCTTTGCTGCTGCTGATTCCGGTGGCAACGGTGGCGGCATGGCTGCTGCTGGTGGTGGCGCAAGTCCCTGTGCGCTGGTGGACGCGGCGGCACGGCGACGTTGCACAGGTGCACTGGCGCTCGGTTTCGGCTCCGGCATGGCTTCTCGCGGGCGCACTCATTCACCGCATTCTCGCGAGCTTTCTGGGCATCGCCCTACTGCCGCGGCATTACTACAATCAGGTCGTCGCGGTCGCGGTCATTGTCGGCGCGTTTTGGATTCTGTGGCGCGTGATTCGCTGGTTCCTGCAGCGCGTGCGCAACCGCGCTCTGGCGCACGGCCACTCGGGCACGGGCTCGCTGATGCTGCTCGGCGAACGCATCATCAAAGCGGTGGTGTTCGTGATGGGCCTGTTTCTTGTGTTAAGCGTGCTGGGCTTCAACATGAGCACGGCGCTGGCCGGCGTGGGCATTGGAACACTCGCGGTTGGTTTCGGCGCGCAGCAGACCATTGCGAATCTGTTTGGCGGCGTTTCGGTGTTGGGCGATGAAGTGATTCGTGTTGGGGATGTCTGCAAGTTCGGCGACCGCACCGGCACCGTCGAGGACATCGGCCTGCGCTCGACTCGAGTACGCACTGAAGAAAGAACTCTGCTCGCGATTCCCAACGGCACCGTCGCGACCATCAACGTCGAGAACCTGAGCCGGCGCGACAAGCTTCTTTTCAAAACTGTGCTGGCCTTCCACCTGGATACTACTGCTGATCAGTTGCGGCATGTGCTTGCTGAAATTCGAGGAGTGTTATCCAGTCACGAGAAGATTGAGAAGAATACGATTCGCGTTCGGCTTACGGAACTGACGGCGAGTGCGATTAACGTGGAGCTTGTCTCCTACGTGTTGACGCGGGACTTTGATGAATTCGCTGCCGTGCGCGAGGAGTTGCTGTTGCGCATCATGACGTTTGTGGAAGACTCAGGGACGAATCTCGCGTCGCCGTCGCAGAAACTCTACTTGAGCGGTGACCCGGCGTCGAAGAAAGATGCGGTCAAACAGATCGCTGAGTTGCAGCGAGGCAAACCCTCAACGGCGGCTGACGCAAAGGACAAGTTGGCGTCATCCTGAGCGTAGCCGCTCTTCAGGCGGAGCGAAGAGCCTGCCCTGAGCGAAGTCGAAGGGATCTCCGCTACGACGACGCGTGCAACTTGAGATCCCTCGGCCCGCTGGTAAAAACGCGGGCTCTTCGGGATGACGGCTTGTGAGCTTCACAGTCCAAACTGAGCCCCTACTCAGTGAACTCGTCCGTTTCTTCATCACTACGTCTTGTGACCGAGATCACAGGCTAGCTCGCCCGACAGTGGCATCCTTACGTCTCTAGCCATTTCTGGCTATTGTGAGAGGT
>Ga0116117_1000337_pt1 | contig 12743 bp, 13 predicted proteins | sample June2015DPH_11_1_FD_89790 | JGI IMG/M metagenome (GOLD analysis project Ga0116117, IMG submission 89790) | Peatland microbial communities from SPRUCE experiment site at the Marcell Experimental Forest, Minnesota, USA - June2015DPH_11_10 | ecosystem: Environmental > Terrestrial > Soil > Wetlands... | reverse complement strand
CTAATCCCCGCGACTTACGGTCGATCGGGGATATCGCTGACGAAACAATAACAGGCTGGCGGTGGGGGTAAAGTCGTCGTTTGTCTATTCGGACGGCAGGATCGCGATCGATATCGAATTCTCTTTGGTGCCGCTGACCTGCAGGACGAACGGGCTTGCCGAAATCTCGTATTTCATGGTCTTGCGGATGCCATCGCAATCGGTCGCGCCGCTGAACGCCTTTGGCTTCAGGGGGTGTCCGTCCTGCACCACATCGACCCAGGCGCCGGCCGACAGGCTCACGGTATAGATGCCGGCCTTGGGTGGATTCTTGAAGCTGGTAAAGCCGGCGAAGGTACCTTCCTTCGGGGCGCGCTCCGGCGGGGTGGGCAGCTTGGCCTCGGCTGGCGGGCTCAAATCCAGCGTCATTCCGGTGGACGGCAATGCCGTGAGTTCGCCGCCCGAGACCAGCTTCATGCGATCCGGCGCGGTGAGTGCCGCGCGCTCGTGATCGATGTTCCATTTGAACTTGTCGCAGCCGCTCGGTTCTTCCGCCGACCAAGCGGGCACCGCTCCGAGCAATACAAAAGCAATGAGAAGCGGTGCGCGCATGTTAGTCCACCCCAATCATGACGTCGGAGGCCTTCACCACCACGGTGACATGGCCCTTGGCCTTGATGCCCAATTCATCGACCGCCTCGTTGGTGATCGAGGAGGTGATGATCTGGCCGTTGCCGATATCGACGCGGACATGTGACGTGGTCGCGCCCTTCTTCACTTCGACGACGGTGCCCTTGATCTGATTGCGTGCACTGATGCGCATGGTGAATCCTTCATAGTGTTCTTCCCGTACGTGACGACGGCCTGCATCGGCAAATCGGGAGGATAATAGAATCAGTAGCCCTGATTCGGAGCCTTGCCAGCGCTTACGGCGCGGCGAGCCCGAACGTTAGCGTATTTTCAGGCGAAATGAAACGCCGTCCTGGCCCGCTATGGCTTGGCATCCGGGGCGGCCAGAACCTGGCGGCAGGCGGCCGGCAAAGCCGCCATTGTCATTGCGTGTGGCGGTGTCGACGGCTCCGGCTCCGGTTTGGGATGAATAATTGAATCCTGGAACCAGTAGGCGAGATCCGAGGCGTTGCAGCCTTCTTCTTCCGAGGGAGGCGGTTGGTTCTCGCATTCGGTGGCGCCGGCGGGGCATTTGATGCGGACATGGAAATGATAATCATGGCCGTACATCGGCCGTATCTTGGAGAGCCAGCTGCGGTCGCCCTTGGCTTCCCGGCACAGCGCTTTCTTGATCGCGGCGTTGACGAAGATGCGCTGCACGCTCGGCTCCTGCGCGGCGTCACGGATCACCGTGAGATGGTTCGGCGTCCACACGGCCGGATCGATGTCGAGCCGGTCGGGACGCACCATCATAACAGCGGACATCTCCTCGCGCTCGTTGCGCGACAATTGCCGGTTCGGCATCGGCGTCAGCCAGATATCGGCGTCGAGGCCCACTTGATGGCTGGCGTGTCCGGTGAACATCGGACCGCCGCGCGGCTGCGACATGTCGCCGACCAAAATCCCCGGCCAGCCGGCATCCTTATGCACCTTGGCCGATAACCGCTCCAGCAGCGCGACCATGTCGGGATGCGCCCAGTTGCGATTGCGCGACAGCCGCATCACCTGCCAGGTCTCGCCATTGATCGGCAGAGCTTGCGCGCCCGCGATGCAGCCGTGGGCATAGAAGCCGACCACGCGCGTCGGCATCGCCGCGGGGAGGATCTTGCGGCCGAACAATTCCTTGGCACCCAGTTTGGGATCGTTGGGATTGGCCAGCGGCGGCAGCGGTTTCGGATCGACGCTGCCTTTGTCCTGCGCCAGCGCGATGGTGGCGCTGACAATGGCGGCGGATGCCAAGAGGAGGGTGAGAATCGGACGGGGATTCATTGGCGCACTCTATATCACGGAAAGCCTAGCACGGAATTGTGCCATCGGAATGAGGCGCCCATCGCAATCGCTTGATCTGCGGCGTTCTCGCATGCGGTCGGCCTGTGGTGTCCCGATCTTTACAACGCGCGGCTGAAAAAGCATCATGTCGCTATAAAGGGACGGCAGGGGCATCATCATGGAATGGCTGACAGGCGGGCGGCTCGCCAGGCGAGCTTTTGCGGCCGTTGTGGTCCTGTTCGGATTGGCGCTGGCGCCGGCCCGCGCGGATGTCGTGGTCCAGATCGACAAATCATCCCAGCGCATGGCGGTGAGCGTCGATGGAACGATGCGATACAGTTGGCCGGTTTCGACCGGTCGCGACGGCTATGGCACGCCGAGCGGCACATTCCATCCGCAATCGATGGCACGGCACTATTTCTCGCGGAAATATTACAACGCGCCGATGCCGCACGCGATCTTCTTCTATTACGGCTTTGCCATTCACGGCACCAACGACCTGGCGCGTCTCGGCGGCCCCGCATCGCATGGCTGTGTCAGGTTGCATCCGTCGCATGCGGCGGCGCTGTTCGCATTGGTCCAGCAACAGGGGCCGCGAAATACGCGGATCGAGATATCGAACTAGCCCCTCGCGTTCTCTGTCGCAGCGTCTGTGCTGCCAATTGTGGCTTCCGGGGACTGGCAGACCGCGGTCTTTACGGTTCGATAACCCTATAAATCATTGACGAAATTTCGCGCAATGCGAATGCAATGCCGGGGCGGGTGAACAGGGCGTAGACAAATTTCTATGCGCAAGGCGCCGCGCGATCCAAGCCGACTATCTTTCCGTTATTTTTTTGCGGATTCGCCTCATAAACAGGCAGCGGAACGCCGAAAATTCCTGATCGGTCCGGCCGGCGATCGAACGCGGCGGCGGCAAGTGATACCATTTTTTCAGACACTTATCGGAGAACGGTACCTGCAGAATGCGAGTGTGGGGCGCCAATGCCGAGAGTTCCGGCGAAGAAGACCAAAAAAAACGGGGCTGCAGCGGGTGCGCGCGGTGGGCGGCCGGCGAAGCGTAGTCCGAAACGCCCGGATCGCAACCGGCCTGTTGCAGCCGAGACCGGCGAAATCGCGCGCATGCGTGCGGAAGCCGAGGCGGCGATCGCGGAAGCCCGAAAGTCTCACGAACGGTTGCGGGAGGCCATCGACATCCTGCCGCAGGGCATCGTGTTTCTCGATGCCGACGGACGCTATATTCTCTGGAACAAGAAATATTCCGAGATCTACAGCCGCAGTTCGGACCTGTTCCGGCCCGGCGCGCGGCTGCAGGACACCATCCGCATCGGTGTCGCGCGCGGCGACTATCCCGAAGCGATCGGCCGCGAAGAGCAATGGATCGCCGAACGGCTCACCAGGCTTTATCAGCCCGGCGAGCGCCATGAGCAGGTACTGGCCGACGGCCGCTGCATTCTGATCGAAGAACGGCTGACCGAGGACGGCGGCATCATCGGCCTGCGCGTCGACATCACCGAGCTGAAGCAGCGCGAGGCCTCGTTCCGGCTGCTGTTCGACAGCAACCCCATTCCGATGATCGTCTGCGCCCTGGACGACGAACGCATCCTCGGCGTCAATGGCGCCGCGGTCGAGCATTACGGCTATAGCCGCGCCGAATTCGAGAAGCTCACCATCCGCAGCGTCCAGGCTTTCGAATCCGAACCGCCATGGGCCGGCGAGCGCAGCAGCGACGAACAGGCGGCGCGGACCTGGAAGCATGTGCGTGCCGACGGTACGCTGATCGATCTGGCGATCTATTCGCGTCACCTGCTTTACGGCGACCAGCCCGCGGTGCTGCTGGCGTTGATGGACATCACCGAGCGCAAGCGCGCTGAAGCGCGGCTTGCCTTTATGGCCCAGCACGACGGCTTGACCGGCCTGCCGAACCGCAATCTGCTGCGTCAGAACATGGACGAGATTCTGCAGCACACACGGCGCAGTTCGGACAAGGCTGCGGTGCTGGTGCTTGGCCTCGACAATTTCAAGGCGGTCAACGACACGCTTGGCCACGGCATCGGCGACAAGCTCTTGCGTGCGGTTGCCAAGCGCCTGCGGTCGACGCTGCGCGAGGTAGATACGCTGGCCCGTCTCAACTCCGACGAATTCGCGATCGTCCAGAGCGGACTGACGCGCCCGGAAGATGCGGTATTGCTCGCCAGAAGGCTGCTGGAGGCGATCGGCGATCCCTATCTGTTTGATGGCCATTCCATCGTGATCGGCGCCAGCATCGGCATCGCGATGGCGCCCGGCGACGGCGACGAATCCGAAAAGCTGCTCAAGAATGCCGATATGGCGCTGTCGCGCGCCAAGAACGATTCACGCGGCACCTTCAGCTTTTTCGAAGCCGGAATGGACGCGCGTGCCCAAAGCCGCCGCAAGATCGAATCCGATCTGCGCGATGCCATCCAGAACGATGTGCTGCGGCCCTATTACCAGCCGCTGATCGACCTTTCGACCGGACGCGTCACCGGTTTCGAGGCGCTGGTGCGCTGGCCGGATCCCGAACGCGGCATGATTTCGCCGGCGGAATTCATCCCCGTCGCCGAAGAAACCGGTCTGATCAACGGGCTCGGCGGCCTGATGCTGCGCCGTGCCTGTGCCGATGCGGCACTCTGGCCGGAAGATGTTCGCGTCGCGGTCAACCTGTCGCCATTGCAGTTTCGCACCGGCAATCTGCTGTCGATCGTGATGGACGCGCTGAAGCAATCCGGCCTGCCCGCCAGGCGGCTGGAGCTGGAAATCACCGAGACCTTGCTCTTGGAAAAGAGCAGCCAGGTGCTGGCGACCCTGCATGCGCTGCGGGCGCTCGGCGTGCGCATTTCGATGGATGATTTCGGCACCGGCTATTCCAGCCTGAGTTATCTGCGAAGCTTTCCGTTCGACAAGATCAAGATCGACCAGTCGTTCGTGCGCGACCTTGCCGCCAATCGCGACGCGCAGGCGATCGTGCGTTCGATCATCAGCCTCGGTATCGGACTGGGCGTCACCATCACCGCCGAGGGTGTCGAGACCGAAGCCGAGCTGAGCTGGCTGCGCGCCGAGGGCTGCCACGAGGGACAGGGCTTCCTGTTCAGCAAGGCGCGGCCCAACGCCGAGGTCGTCGGGCTGCTGAAGGCGGCGCAGTCGGGTATCACCGCGGACATGGGCAAAAGCGCCGCGCTCGTCGCCTGACGATCGTCATTCTTTATTTCATACGCGCGGGTTTGCGTTTGTTGAGATGATAGGTCAGCGCCAGCGCCACGCAGTGGCGCAGCGCCGCCTGCGGAATCTCGTCCTGCGCGTTCAAGAGGATGCTCCGGTTGCCGCCATAGCTCAATTCGCTGGGGTACAGCTCGCGAAAGGTCTCGACCAGGTCGGTCTGGCAGTGGAAATACAGCGCGTATTGGTTGGCGGCGGATTTCACCTGGTCGATCCGGATCGTGCTGCCGCTTTTGGTCTGCGCCGTGAGATAGCTCGGCTGGCCCCATTTCAGGGTTTCCTGCAACGCGCCGACGCCTTTGGTGGTCCTTGCGGTGTCGAAGATCAGGCGACGCAGCGCCAGCAATCTGGCTCTGAGCGGCTTTGGATAGGCCTCGAAAACCGCATCGACCGCGGGGTTTGAAAAATCCGCGCGCGGCCGCTTGGCAACGTTGCTTCCAGCGTTCTTCCCTGTCGTGGTCTTCATCGCGCTGTCGCACACTCTGCCGGGGGCGCTGGTCAGCCTAGAACACCGCACCAACAGGTGGAAGCGGATTTTCCCGCAGGTTATTTCCTGCGCGCGCCCGACTTCGTTGCGGTTCGCTTGCGTGCCGCCACGGTTTTCGCAACGCAGATCGCGCGCCTTGGTTCACGACTTGGTGAGCCTCTGGGCCGCTGCCGCTGTCTTATGGTAAGCTGCAAACAGCGTTGTAACCGGGTATCCCGCATGGGGTCTGACGCTGATATGTCCGCAATGCCCGCACCGCGCTATGCGCGGTTCTCGCGCCGGCTTCGCGCGATGCTGTTCGACTGGATCATCGCCCTGATCGTGATATACGGCGCGGTGCTGCTTGCAACCTCCGTGGGAAGCGACAATTTTTCGCGTGCGCTCGGAGTTCTGGTGATCGTTGCGCTGTTGCTGTATGAGCCGATTCTGGTGTCCCGGATCGGCGGCACGCTCGGGCATTATTTCAACAATCTGCGCGTCGTCGACGAGGACGATGGCGGCAATATCAGCTTCCCGAAGGCGTGTGCACGCGCCGTTATCAAGGGGGTGCTCGGCCTGTATTCGTTCGTGATTTTGGCAGTCACGAGCCGCAACCAGGCGGTACACGACCTGCTGACAGGTTCCACCGTGCAAATCCGCGATCCGGCAAAGGCGTTGAGCAGTCAATACATGATCGAGCGCACCGAACTTGCCGCGACTGACATGCCGTCGCCGCGTCGCCGCCTCGCTGTGATTTGCGGCTACCTGCTGCTGACGGCGATCGTTTATCTTCTCATCACCCGGGGCATCATCGCGGCAGGCCTTATCACCGACGGCTGTATCGACCGCAATGTCTGCTCGGCCAGCGACAGAATTCTGAGCCTCAACCTTGGCCTGGCGCTGCTTGCCGCGGGCGCAGCCTGCATTACGCTCGGGTGGCGAGGCAGACTTATCGGAGCGCGCGGCACATCCTAGCGAGGCGTCCCAGCCATGCCGACGCCTAGGCGGCGTCACGCAGGCTGGCCAGGAAAGTATCGACGCTGGCGAACAGCGTGGTGGCGTGCTGGTTGAGTTCGCTGGAGGCGACAAGGACGGTATCGGCCAGCGCGCGCGACTGGCCGGCGGCATGGCTGGCGCCGGCCACGTTGACCGCGACCTCGCTGGTGCCGGCGGCGACCTGTTGCACGCTTCGCGCAATCTCGCGTGTCGCCGAACCCTGTTCCTCGACCGCCGCGGCGATGGTGGTGGCGATCCCGCTGATCTCCCGGATGGTGTCGCCGATGCTGCCGATCGCGGTGACGCAATCGCCGGTGGAGGTCTGGATGGCGGCGACCTGCCCGGCGATCTCCTCGGTTGCCTTTGCGGTCTGGCTGGCGAGTTCCTTGACTTCGGATGCGACCACGGCAAAGCCCCGGCCGGCATCGCCGGCGCGCGCCGCCTCAATGGTTGCGTTCAGCGCCAGCAAATTGGTCTGGCTGGCGATCGCGCCGATCAGGCGAAGCACATCGCCGATCTTCTCGCCGGCGGCCGCGAGAGTTCCGACCATTTCCGTGGTTTGCGCGGCCTTGGCCACGGCGGCATCGGCGACGTCGCTGGAATGGGTGACCTGGCGGCCGATCTCGGTGACCGAAGAAGCCAGCTGTTCGGTGGCGGCGGCGACCGTGCTGACACTGGCCGATGCTTGTTCGGAGGCGGCGGCCGCTGCTGTGGCCTGCTCCGACGTGCCGTTGACGCTCTCGGTGATTTTTGCGGCGACGCGCTGCATATCCTCCGTCGCCCGCGCGACGGCACCGACCACGCTTTTGACGTCGGCTTCGAAGCGATCGGCCATCTGTCGCTGCAGCAGCTTTTTCTCGGTCTCGGCCTGCTGCTTGGCCGCCTCCTTGGCCTCGCGCAGCGAACCGGTCTCGATCATGTTGCGGCGGAATACGTCCACTGCCACCGCCATGGTACCGAGCTCGTCCTTGCGGTCGCCGCCGGGGATCGTCACGCCGGTATCGCCGCTGGAGAGGCGGTTCATCACCGCCGTGATCGCCAGCAGCGGACGCGACATGCCGCGGCCGAGCAGGAACGCCAGCAGCGCGGCGCCGGCGAGAATGGCCAGCGTGGCCAGGATAAGATTGTGCTGCGACGCCGCCGCCGCCGCTTCGTATTCCCTGGTGTCCTTGATGATTTCGATCACGGCGACCGGCTGGCTTTCGTAATTCCTGATCGGCCCGACATAGAGCGCCGCGGGATGGCCCTCGAACGTGGCGTCACGGTGCAGCGGCGCGCCATCGAGCACGCTCTTGAGTTCGTCCTGGGTGGCGACCATGGCGTCGCCGAAGGTGGACGAAAGCTTCCTGAAGGCGTTGCCATCGAACCAATGCACGGCAAGTTCGATGCCGTAACGCTGTTTGACGCGATCGACGAATTCCTTGCCGAATTCCGCCCCGATATCGACGACGGCGAGGCTCTTGCCGTCGCGCATGATCGGCGTCATGGCGAAGATGCCGAGCGATTCACGCCCGGGCTCGACGCCGACGATCGGCTTGCCGGTCGCGTTCGATTTCACCACGGTGGCGCGGCGCGCGGAGATGTCTTCGCCGAATACTTTCGGCGCGTGCACCCGGAAGAAGGCGACCGCCGGCGGGGTGTGGAAGCTGATCAGCGGGATGCCTTGCGCCTTCAATGCATCCAGCGGTTGCTGCAGCAGCGCCAGCTTGCTTCGATCGCCCGCGGCGACGGCATCGGCGACCGGAGGCAGCGTGGCGATCACGGCGCTGACCGCGAGCGCGGTGCGCCCCTCGTAATCCAGCGCGGCGATGACGCTGTCATATTGCAGTCTCATCTGCTGATCGAGCGCAAGGCGCGTCAACGTGCGCTGCTGCAGGATCGAGAAGGTCCCGAGCACACCGCAGGCCACCACGACGGTGAGCGAGGTGGCGAGGATCAAGCGCGCCGCGATCGATCGCAGTTTGAACATGGGGATTCCGAGCTTCCGCGAGTGGGGGCTTTCGAAGTCTCCCATGAAATGCTTAACGACTGCGGTATGTGCGTGCGGCCGCTACGCCTGTCCGTCAGGCACACCTGGGCGGTGCACCGGGGGCGTGTTCGCAAGGATCGCCCGGCCGACATCCTCATAGTGGGTGTCGCGGGCCTGGATCTGCTGGGCGATGGCGTGCATGTCGCGGAAGCGGCGTTCGAAGTTGTTGGCGCTGAACACGGCGGTGGCACCCGCCATATGATAAGCGGTATCGACCACCGACGCCGCCTGGTGGATGGTCCAGGTCGCGGCCAGCCGGAGCGCGGTGCGATGGTCGTCGCCGAGGTTTCCGGTGCGCGTCACGTCGCTCCATGCTTCGGCGGTCGCGCCATAGAGATAGGCCCGCGCCGCGCGCCAATTTCCTTCGGTGCGACCGATCAATCCCTGGACGGCATGATTCTCGCGCATCGCCTTGAGACCGGCGGTAGCCTTGCCACGCGAAAGCTCGATGGCGGCATCCAGCGTGGCGCGCGCGACGCCGAGCGCGATCGCGGCAAAGCCCAGTCCGAACATGGTGAAGGTGGTGAACCGGTAGAGCAGACCTGTTTCACGCAACGCGGACGGGTCGTCGCGCAGCGCCGTAAATTTCTCCGGGATGAACAGATTGTCGACCGAATAAGAGTCGGTGCCGGTGCCCTTGAGGCCGATCACGTCCCAGACGTCGTACATCGTGGCGCTCTCGACCGGAAACAGGATGGTACGCACTTCCGGCGAACCGTCGCGCTTGCGCCGCGGGGCGCCGTCGGGTTCGATGATCCGAACATGCGCGCCGAGCCAGCTCGCATGGCGCGAGCCGCTGGCGAAGTCCCAGCGAGCGCTGGCGCGGTAGCCGCCGGGAACGGCCTGCACTTCATGGGCGATCGCGCCCCAGGCCAGGATGCCGGGCGGGGTATTGAAAATCTCGGCCGCCGCATCGGGCTCGAGGTAGGCAGCCGTCATGGCGCAGACCGAACATTGGCCGAGGCACCACGCTGTCGAGGCGTCGGCTTTTGCGACTTCCTCCAGCATCTGCATGAAGATTTCGGGGGGAGCCTCGGCACCGCCAAGACTCTGCGGCAGCAGCGCGCGATAGAGCCCGTTCTCGATCAAGGCGGAAACCACGGGCCCGGTCAGCCGACGGGTCCGCTCGATCGCGTCGGCCTCGCGAGCGATCAAGGGCGCAAGCGCCCGCGCGCGCTCGATCAGTCCGATGCTTGGCAGCCTGTTCATGCGTTTCCTCGCCGTGTTTGGGGTTCTGCTTGGCGACAGCGCAATGGTGGTCCATCCGCGGCGGCGGATCAAGGTGGGGGAGGACGATGAGGAGCCGCAGATGGCATGCCGCGGCACCGTCACCGCACTAGGCCGAGTACCAGCAGCAGCGCGCGGTCCAGTTGTTCGGATGTTTCACCGTCGATGCGACCAATCACCCGCCGGATGCGGTCACGGCGCAGCGCGACCAGTTTATCTGTCATGATTTGCGAGCGAAGGCGAAGCCCATTCTCCGGCGCAACTTCGATCAGCGGCCGAAGCGAAAGGCCCTCCTGCAGGTCCGACGAGACCGGACAGACGAAGATAGTCGAAAGACCCTGGTTGAATATGTCGCCTTGGACAACGATGCCCGGCCGCGGCCTCCCGAGATCTCTCGGTACGACCATCAGCACGACATCACCACGGGCTATTTCCACGATTCCCAATCATAGGCCTGCTCGATCCAGTCATCGATCGCGTCATTTTCCGGATGCTGCGCCATCAGCTCTACCTCGCGCCGGATCTCCGCGAGCACCTTGGGATCGCGCAAATCCGGCACCCAATGCTGCACCGGCCGCAGCCCCAGCGCGCGCAGCCGCGCCCGGCGCGAAGCCATGCGCTGCTTCGGAGTGCGGGGTTTTGCCTTTTTCGGGGTGGTGACCATGCGGGAGCGTAACATGTTACGACGGGACATTCAACGGAGCCGCAAAGCCGACACCGGCGACAGGTAGGAATGGCGTGTTGCCGGAAATCCCCTGCTCGGTGCGATTTACGAAAGAAATTCAGTTTGGAATTGAAGCTTCGATCGAGAGCCGCTAGTCGACCAGCCTGTGGGCAAAGCGCGAGCTCCGCCGCTGCGCCCCCGGGCTGGGGGGTAGATCATGTTTCACCGAATTCAGGCGGCGCTGCCGCCGACCTTGCCGCGCACCCCTGCGGGCTTCGCCAAATCCACGAGCAGAAGCTCAGTGAGCGGTCTGGCACTGGCCTGCCTGCTGCTGGCCGGCTGCGCCGGCGCGGGTGGAAGCGCGCCGCTGGCGAGCGACGGGAGCTCGCCGCCGAAAGCCGGTCCCGCCGCGTCGCAGACTACTGCCGGCGGATCGACGACCTCCTCGGCGAGCACGCTCGACGCAAGTCCCGTTTTACTCCAGCGTCGAAGGCAAGCCATCGCTGAAATGCTCGAAGCACAACCCGCGTATCGGAATATTTTTTGGGCGCAGCTTATCGATGCAAAGTTAGCCGGACCAATGGAGCACACTTATACATCCATTTTTACGACATCGAGCCGGACATTAACAATCTATTGCGCTTCGGCCCGATACAGCATCCTGGGGTTGCCGATACCGGCGGTGATACGAGTTACCCGATTGAGCAATGGATACGAGCATCTTGAGGCAAGAAGTCCGGGCATCTTTGAATGTGACGATCCGAGCTACGGGCCGTTTCCCGAACTAGAGCAAGCCCGCGCGCAACGACGAAAGCTCATGGGCAAATCCGACTAAGGCGGAGATTCGCTGAGAACCGGGCGGCCTTCCGTCAAGTTTTCGCTAAGCCCCCTAGCTTTCCCCTAGCTCAGCTATCCACCTTCAGCGCGGCGATAAACGCCTCCTGCGGGATGTCGACCTTGCCGAACTGCCGCATCTTCTTCTTGCCTTCCTTCTGCTTCTCCAGAAGCTTGCGTTTGCGCGTGATGTCGCCGCCGTAGCACTTTGCCGTCACGTCCTTGCGCAGCGCGCGCACGGTTTCGCGGGCGATCACCTTGCCGCCGATCGCGGCCTGGATCGGGATCTGGAACATGTGCGGCGGGATCAGTTCCTTCATCTTCTCGACCATGGCGCGGCCGCGGCCTTCGGCGCGCTGGCGATGCACCAGCATGCTGAGCGCATCGACCGGCTCGTTATTGACCAGGATCTGCATCTTGACCAGATCAGCCGGCTTGTAGTCGGTGAGGTGGTAGTCGAACGAGGCGTAGCCCTTGGAGACCGATTTCAGCCGGTCGTAGAAATCGAACACCACTTCATTGAGCGGCAGCTCGTATTTCACCATGGCGCGGTTGCCGACGTAGGTCAGTTCCTTCTGCGAGCCGCGGCGGTCCTGGCAGAGCTTCAGGACGCTGCCGAGATATTCGTCCGGGGTCAGGATCGTGGCCTCGAGCCAAGGCTCCTCGATCTCGGCGATTTTTACAACATCGGGCATGTCGATCGGGTTGTGGATCTCGATCACCTGGCCGTCGGTCAGGCGCATCTTGTAGATCACCGACGGCGCGGTCGCGATCAGGTTGAGATCGAACTCGCGTTGCAGCCGCTCCTGAATGATTTCCAGATGCAACAGCCCGAGGAAGCCGCAGCGGAAGCCGAAGCCGAGCGCGGCCGAGGTTTCCATCTCGAACGAGAAGCTGGCGTCGTTCAGCCGCAGTTTTCCCATCGCCGCGCGCAGAGTCTCAAAATCGTCGGCGTCGACCGGAAACAGCCCGCAAAACACCACCGGGATGGCCGGCTTGAAACCCGGCAGCATCTCAGTGACCGGCTTCCTGTCATCGGTGATGGTGTCGCCCACCCTGGTGTCGGCCACTTCCTTGATCGCGGCCGTGATAAAACCGATTTCGCCGGGGCCAATTTATTCGATCTGCTGCATCTTCGGCGTGAAGAAGCCGGCGCTCTCGACTTCATAGGCGGCGTTGGTGCCCATCATGCGGATGCGCTGGCCCTTTTTCAGCACGCCGTCGACGATCCGCACCAGCACCACGACGCCGAGATACACGTCGTACCAGCTGTCGACCAGAAGCGCCTTGAGCGAGGCCTCGCGGTCGCCTTGCGGCGGCGGCAGCCGGTGCACGATCGCTTCCAGCACCTCGTCGATGCCAAGACCGGTTTT
>Ga0116117_1000336_pt1 | contig 12767 bp, 10 predicted proteins | sample June2015DPH_11_1_FD_89790 | JGI IMG/M metagenome (GOLD analysis project Ga0116117, IMG submission 89790) | Peatland microbial communities from SPRUCE experiment site at the Marcell Experimental Forest, Minnesota, USA - June2015DPH_11_10 | ecosystem: Environmental > Terrestrial > Soil > Wetlands... | reverse complement strand
TGTGCAGCGGCCTGGGATTACTCGACATCTGGATCGGCTTCTGGGAAGCCCTTCACTATCACGAACAGCCGTAGCTTCGACGAGCGGAATGCCAGTGGCGAAACGGCTGGGCTTCAAATGCCCGCGAGACGCTGAGTTTCAAGAATGCTGGATTTCGTAACTCTGTATTCAGAACGTGAGTTTCCACATGACCGATAGACTTCAACCCGCGCCCCTGGCCTACAAGAACGAACCGTTTCTCAACAGTCCTGACGGACGCATTCTCCGCATCCTGGCTGAGTATCAGGAACCGCTGGCGCGCTTTCGCCGCGAGCAGATACAGGACACGGTGGTCTTCTTTGGCTCGGCCCGCTTTCAGGGAGGCGATGCCGCCAGAAAAAATCTGGCCGCCGTCGAGAAAAATGATTCGAAGACGCCGCAGCAGGATAAGGACGTGAAACGAGCCCACGCCGCAGTCGATATGGCTCGTTATTACGAAGACGCTCGCCGTCTGGCTTTTCTTCTGACCGAGTGGTCGATTCAGATTCCCGCGCGGCGCCGACGATTCGTCGTCACTACCGGCGGAGGTCCGGGCATTATGGAAGCCGCGAACCTGGGCGCCCACGAAGCTGGAGGCAAAACCATCGGGCTCAACATTAATCTGCCGTTCGAGCAGTATCCCAACCCTTACATCACGCCCGCGCTGAACTTCGAGTTTCACTATTTCTTCATGCGCAAGTTCTGGTTCGCCTACCTGGCTAAAGCGCTGGTGATTTTTCCCGGAGGCTTTGGGACCATCGACGAACTTTTCGAAATTCTCACGCTCGCGCAGACCGACAAACTAGCCAAGAAAATTCTGGTCGTCATTTACGGCAGCGAATACTGGCACCGCATCATGAACTTTCAGGCTTTCGTCGACGCGGGTACGGTTTCCGCTGAAGACCTGAATCTGTTCAAGTTCGTCGATTCTCCCGAAGACGCTTTCGCATTCCTCCGCGACGGCCTTACGGAATATCATCTGGGCGGTCCGAAGAAAGAAAAAGAAAAAGAGCAAGAAGTCGAACCGGAAATCGCCAAGACCCGACCGTGAAGATGTGGATTTACCCTGTGGGCCTCTGTGTCCCCTGTGTTTAAGAATTTGAGAAACGACCACGGATGCGTGCCATCGATTCTTGCCTTAAACTGGTAGCTGAAAGCTGATGGCTGACAGCTCGCTCCTGTACTACATTACCGACCGCAAAGCCTTCCCATGTGACGAACGCGCCCGTCGCCTTCGTTTACTCGAAAAGATCGCGGAAGCTGCGAGCTGCGGCATCGACTACATTCAACTCCGTGAAAAAGATCTGTCCGTTCGCGAACTGGAGTGGTTGGCTCGGGAAGCTGTGCGCGTAATCCACGATCAAACGTCGGCATCCGGCTTCCGGCATCCCGTAACAGCTCTTCTAATTAATTCCCGCACTGACGTCGCCCTTGCCAGCGGAGCAGCAGGCGTTCATCTCCCCGCTAACGATGTGTCCCCGGAAGAAGTGCGGGCGGCGTGGGCGGGCAAATGTGGCGTGGGCGCTCCCTTCGACGAGCTCAGTGCAGGCTCTGCCAGCGAAATCTCACCACCAAATCCGCTGATAGCCGTCTCCTGTCATTCCCCAGGGGAAGTGGCTCAAGCGGCATCCCACAAGGCTAACTTTGCCGTCTTCGCTCCGGTCTTCGAAAAAAAGAACACGACCGGAATCAATCCCGCCGGGCTCGACGCTCTTCGCCAAGCGTGCCTCGAGTCGATCCCAGTTCTTGCTCTTGGAGGAGTGACGCTGCAAAACGCCGAGTCCTGCCTGCAAGCCGGCGCGGCCGGCATCGCGGCCATCCGCCTCTTCCAGGAAAACGATGTAGCCATGATCGTTCGCGGGTTGCGCGGCGGTTAGTCATCACTGCTCTTGACGAGGATGACGACACGCCGCAAAACAAAAGGCCACGCCGCGAGAGCGACGTGGCCTTCCCCATTGCAAGTTATTGTGCAGGAGTCCCGGGAGCGCTCGAAGTAGCTGGCGCATTCGCCGTAACTTCGGGTACAGCCGGCTCGATCTTCACCGTCGCCAGAATCTTTTCCAGCCGCTGAAAGACTTTTTCACGATCCACGTGCGTCGCGCCACCCTGGTTCTCGATCCCCATAGTCGCAACCTTAAGCGCGAACTCGTAGCAAGCGCCGTTCTCGAACACGTGATAGTACTTCGACGCGACCTCGCGAGTGCCTTGACTGGCAATGGTTTCCGAGGACTGTAGTTCCATGTCGCCGATTATCAGTTTCGACGGCTCGTGAACTGAAGGTGCGGTCTCAGGCGAAGTCGTAGCATCAGCCGGCGCAGATGGCTTGGTCTCGGAGAACCCTCCACACTGCTCCGTCGTGAGTTCTTTGTTGATGCTCACGCCGAAGAAGGCCGACGCGAGATCGCTATTGGGATACGCGGACTCAGGAAGCGCAACCGCCGCGAGCGCAACTCCGCCCGGTTGCACGAAGTCCATGGGCAGCGGGTCGGAGGATACGAGCTCGCTTGCTGCTGTGCCTGTCTCCAGAGCGTACTTGCGCGGATATTGGAACGAGACGCCCGAAGTTTTGTCGGCGTAGGTCACTGTTGCAGGAACTTTGCGGACAACTTTCTTATGTACAGGCTTGGCGGAGGCTTGCGCTGCCGGCGCTGGCTCAGTCGCCGGAGTTACTGGGGGCGTAGTCGGCTGAGTCATCGCAGTCTGGCTGGTCGAGCTTTCTGTTTTGGGTTTCTCGCTTGAGCAGCCGACCGCTAATGAACAAACGATCAAGAGCGCGGCGAATACCAGGGTACCGGTGTTCTTGTCGAAGTTAATGTTGCTCTTGCCCCACGCAACGGAATCGAATGTTGCGGGGGTGGTGCGAACTGTGGTGCTGCGAACTGCTGTGGCGCTGAACAGATTGATACGGGTCATGGTTGTTCACCTCCTGCTGCTGAAGCAGCGCAAGTGATAATGCACAAAGGGGGCCATCGGGCGGGACGTTGATTTTGCGCGGGTTAGAGCACGGCAAAGGACACACTATCGTGGCGTGCCGGACACGATGTGGCGCAGGAGACACGGCGAAAGTTACATTCCGCAATCATTCAAACTGTTTACGAAATGTGGCGAGCTGTTGCCGGATGTCCGCGACCTCACTTTTCAATTCCGCCACTTCGCTTTCGAGGCTAGCCAAGCGGTCCTCGTCTGCAGCAGGTCTGGCTACACTCCGAGAAGACGCAGCTTCCGCGGCAGGCGCGACGCCGGAAAACAGTTGCATGTAGCGCGACTCCTTCGTGCCCTGCTGTCGCGGCAGCACGGCCACCAGCGGAGGATTCCGCTGGCTCAGGCGGTCAAGCGTTGCATTCACGTCTTCCAGTTCTTCAAATCGATACATGCGTTCGGCGCGGCCTCGCAACTCACCCGGAGTTTGCGCGCCGCGTAGCAGCAGCACGCACAGGATCGCGATTTCGCGCCGGTCGAAGTTGAATACTTCCTGCAGGCGGTGCTCGTATTTCGTAACTCGACCATCAGCGCCGCTGGCCGGGCCCGCCAGTCGCTGCCTTTGCAGGGACTCGAGAGATGCGCGCACCGCGTCCCCGTCCAGCGCCATCACCGGGTCGCGATTGTTCTTCTGGTTGCACGCGTTCACCAGAGCATTGAGCGACAAAGGATAGTAGTCAGGAGTGGTGATGTCTTTTTCGATCAACGCACCCAGCACTCGTACTTCAACATCACTCAGAAGATCCACGGGCGTCCCCATTGAAAAAAGTTGTTGAGTGGATTTTACTGCACTCGTGAGGAGAGGACGAACAAGGTATGCTTATGGGCTGTGTGACGCGAGCATGGATCTTCTGCAAATGTTGAATCCTACTTTGTGCGCCGGACTAATTTCCCCGGGCGCTTTTTCTTTGGAGTTGAGATTTCTCAAGGCGGCCGCGGCGGTAGTGATCCTTATATTTTTACAGATCACGTTTTCGCACACATGGCTCGGAACGCTGGGCCTGGAGCGGCTGGAAGAATTCGGCAGAAGGATCGCAGTCAAGAAGCGGCTTTGCATTTTCTTAGTTGGCTTCTCTCTGCTCACGATTCGATCGGCGCTGATTCCCGTCTCCGGCATTCCGTTGCCTCGCTATCACGACGAGTACAGCTACCTGCTGGCAGGCGACACGTTTGCGCATGGCCGACTGACGAATCCGCCTCACCCGATGTGGATGCATTTTGAAACCTTCCATGTGATCTGGCACCCGACGTATATGTCGATGTATCCGCCGGGACAAGGGCTGGTGCTGGCCGCCGGCGAAATCTTGGGCAACGCGTGGATCGGACAGTTGATGTGCGCGGCGCTGATGTGCGCGGCAATCTGCTGGATGCTGCAAGGTTGGATTCCGCCGCGCTGGGCGCTGCTGGGCGGACTTCTCACTATCCCTAGGCTCGGTCTTCTGAGCTACTGGACGAATGGATACTGGAGCGCGTGCCTTCCAGCACTCGGAGGGGCGCTCGTGCTCGGCGCATTGCCTAGAGTCAAGCAACACTTGCGCTGGCGCGATCCCGTGATCATGGCGATCGGTTTGTTCATGCTCGCAAACAGCCGTCCGTATGAAGGACTTCTGTTGAGTATCGGGGTTGCCATTGCGTTGTCGGCATGGATGTTTGGAAAAGACGGACCTCGGTTGAGCATTTCCTTTGCGCGGGTCGTGTTGCCTCTCGTGCTGACGCTTGCTCCTCTGGCGGTTTGGACCGGTTATTACTATTACCGCGTCACGGGAAATCCTTTTCGCATGACCTATGACATCAACCGCCAGACCTATGCCATGGGACGGTATTTCGTTTGGCAGAAACCGTGGCCGCAGAAGACATACAACCACCCAAGGATGGAAGCTCTATACCAGCGGGAAGTTCGAGAGACAGAAGAGAATCAGACTCTGCGCGGATTCATTTGGCGATGGCGCATCAAACTTTTTTATTTCTGGCAGGTCTATCTGGTTCCACCGTTGCCGTTCGTGCTCATCGCGCTTCCATGCGCGGTGCGCGATCGCAAACTGCGCGTGCCTTGGATGATCATCGGCGTTTTCGCAGCTGGCCTCCTGGTCGAGACCTGGGGCTTACCTCATTATTTCGCTCCAGCCACGGCATTGGTGTTCTTGATTCTGATGCAGTGCATGCGGCATTTGCGCTTAGTCCGCTGGCGCGCACAACCTGTGGGCATGGCCTTTGTGCGAGCTGTCTCGGTGATTTATATCGGCGCGGTCGTGCTGCGCGTCGCGTTGGCGGTAACGCACATTCATCCCGAGCCGGAGTGGCAGCATGGAGACATGGAGCGGGAGTCGATCGTGCAGCAACTGAAGGCGCTTCCCGGCCAGCACGTGGTCCTGGTCAGTTATTCCCCTGATTTTGATCTTGACCGCGAGTGGGTCTACAACCTTGCCGACATCGACGGCTTGAAAATCGTGTGGGCACGCGACATGGGGCCGGAAAAAAATCGGGAACTGTTGGCGTACTATCATGGCCGGCAATTCTGGATGGTACATGCAGGCTCATCGCCACCGAACGCGGAGCCGTACCGCGAATCAGCAGCGGGCGCCGGCCTCTAGTACAAATGTGCTATGGGGTGGAGGTGCGCAACGGTGTAACCTTCCCGTGCGAAATTGAAAGAAACTTGTGTGAAGGACAACCGCATTTATGACTTGGATTCGAACCATACCGATGTCCGAGGCCGATGAAAAGCTGCGCAAGGCAGTCGAGGCGCAGCGCGAGCTTTATCCCAAGGAGTATGCCACGCCTGTACATCCCGATGAATCGGGAGGGGCGACGATAGTGGGGTCGCATACTCTGATTCCGGATGCACTGCATCACTCGTTCGCCACGTTTGGCGCGCTCATGTCGCCGGACTTGCCGCTGAGCCGCCGTCAGCACGAAATGATTACAACCATGGTCTCGGTGACTAATCGCTGCAAGTATTGAATTGAGTCGCACGCAGAGTTTCTGCGTAGGGTGACGCTGGATGAAGAGCTGGTGGAGGCGCTGGAGAAGGATTACACGACTGCGCCCATCACTTCGCAGGAACGTGTAATGCTGGACTACGTGGTCAAACTAACCAAGGATGCAACGAAATGTTGGAAGGACGATATCGAGGGACTGCGGGCGGTAGGATTTGATGATCGCGGAATCTTGCAGATTACGCTGATTGCATCGTGGTTTAATTACATCAATCGCGTGGCGGACGCGCTCGGAGTGGGACGCGAATGAATTTTCAGCAGGCCGGCGATTAGCTATCCTTGCGATAGAGAAGGTTTCGCATAGCTTCCCTGCGAGCTTCGTTGGCTTCTTTTTGAGTCTTGCGTTCGTCGGCGTCCGTGGCTTGCTTCGATTTTGTGTCGGCTTGTTCGGGCTCGCTGCACTCTGGACAGCGATTGGCAAAGCCGGGCTTATCCGGCTTCAGTTCGAACTCTTCTGAGCATACGGCGCATATTCGGATGGGAAATGCCATACAAATATTATGCTACAAGCCGGCGTGATCGGGCGGCGCATTTGCCGCGCGGGATATACCATTGTTCCCTTCTGCTACTAAACTTGCCTAGGGTCAAAGGTTAGGTTTGAATCGCCTCCGACTCCGTTCTTTCACTCCATGGCCGAATCGTTAGCAGAGTTTTTCCTGACGTACTTTCAGGCGCACCGCGACCAGCGGGCCTACGGGCAGCGCCGCGGCTATCGCATGGAGTGGTTCACCTATGGTCAGGTCACGGAGATGGCGTTGCGGTTTTGCCGGGAACTGGATTCGCGGGGAATCGGCAAGGGCGACCGCGTGATGTCGTGGGGCGAGAATGGCGCCGAGTGGGTTGCGGCTTTCTTTGGATGCGCTTTGCGCGGTGCGATTGTTGTCCCTATGGATGACGGGGCGTCGGAAGACTTTGCGGCGCGGGTTGCACCGCAGGTTGAGGCTAGGCTTTGGGTTTGTTCGCGGCGGCATGCTCAGCACTTGGGAGAAGCGAGTGCGATACCTATCACCGTTCTAGAAGACTTATCGCGGATAGCCCGCGGTACGCCGGCGCTACTGTCAGATGTGGTAATCGGGCGCGACGACACACTGCAGATTGTGTTCACCTCGGGCACTACGGCCGAACCCAAAGGAGTCGTCATCACGCATGGAAACGTGTTGGCCAACATTGCTCCGTTGGAGCGGGAGATGCGGCAGTACTTAAAGTACGAGCGCTTCGTGCACCCGGTGCGGTTCTTGAATTTACTGCCGCTTAGCCATGTGTTCGGGCAATTCCTGGGAATGTTTCTGCCGCCGCTGCTGGGCGGAACTGTGATTTTTCAAGAAGAGTTGAAGCCCTCGGAGATCATCAGCACCATCCGGCGAGAGCGCGTCTCTGTGTTAGTGAGCGTGCCGCGAGTCTTGCAGTCGCTGAAACAAAAGATCGAACGTGACCTTGAGGACAGTGGGAAAATCGAGGATTTTCGGCAGAGGTTCCGCACGGCGGAGGGAAAGCATTTCCTGCAACGATGGTGGATATTCCGCGCGATTCGTCGAGAGTTCGGCTGGAAGTTCTGGGCATTCATCTGCGGAGGCGCGGCGCTGGACGCGGAGACCGAAGAATTCTGGGGAAGGCTAGGCTACGCTGCGATCCAGGGATACGGGTTGACGGAGACAACTTCGCTGATCAGCGTGAATCATCCGTTCAAGTTGGGAAAGGGATCGATTGGGAAGGTGCTGCCCGGGCGCGAAGTGAAGCTCGCGGAAGATGGCGAGATTATGATCCGCGGCGGTGGAGTCGCCGCGGGTTACTGGGATCAAGGCGGGCACAAGGGAGCGACTGGCGAGGTTACAGATAAAGACGGCTGGTACCGCACCGGAGACGTGGGTGCGCTGGATGAAACCGGCAATCTTTATTTCAAAGGGCGCAAGAAAGAAGTAATCGTGACGCCGGGCGGATTGAATATTTATCCGGAGGATCTCGAAGCTGCGTTGCGTCAGCAACCGCAAGTGAGAGATTGTATCGTGGTGGGGATTGAGAGTGGAGGAAATGCTGAACCCTGCGCGGTGTTGATTCTTCGCGACGATGCCGGGGCGGCGGTAGTGGTGGAACGCGCGAACCAGTCGCTCGCGGAATTCCAGCGAATTCGGATGTACCTAGTTTGGCCGGAGCAAGACTTTCCGCGGACGAGTACGCAGAAGCCTCGACGGAAGCTGATTGCCGAATTCGCCGCACGAGAAATTTTGCACCCCGGAGGGAAGCCCGCTGCGAGCGACAGCCCCGTAATAGAGTTGATCGGCCGCATCACAGGCCGCAATATGACGGAGTTAGATCATGAAGCGGTACTCGATGCTGATCTTTCCTCCGGGTTGGGTCTCAGTTCTCTGGATCGAGTCGAACTGATCAGCGCTCTGGAAGATCGATATCAGGTCGATCTGAGCGAAACTCGTTTCAGCGCGGTGCGCACCGTGGGCGATGTGGAACGAATGTTGAGCGGCGAAACGCGCCCTCGTGCGGAATACCACTATCCGGCATGGGTATTGCGATGGCCGATAACTTGGCTGCGATGGCTGGCGCAGTATTTGTTGATGAGGCCGGCCATGATTTTGTTGGGCTGGCCGCGGATCGAAGGTCGAGAACATTTGCGAGGATGGAATGGACCGCTGCTGGTAGTTTGCAATCACATTTCCGATGTGGATTTTGCATTTGTGCAGGCAGCTTTGCCCGCGCGGCTCAGAAATCGAATTGCGACGGCGACTCGAGGAGAAGCGTTGGAGGCTTTACACACTCCGCCGGCAAGCAGAGCCTTCTTTCAACGAATCTACGATCGAACTGGATGGACGCTGGGCGTTTCGCTGCTCAACTTGTTTCCGCTGCCGCGCGAGGCTGGCTTCCGGCAAAGTTTCGCTTACGCCGGCCGGGCCGTGGATCGAGGTTACAGTGTGCTCGTGTTTCCAGAAGGCCGGTATACCGTGGATGGCAGGATCGCCGCGTTTCGCGCCGGCATTGGACTGCTGGCAAGAAATTTGGGCATTCCGGTATTACCCGTGCGGATTGTGGGATTGTTTGAAGTGAAGCACGCAGGCAGAAGGATTGCCCGGCCGGGAGAGATTCAGGTGCGCATCGGTCGGCCCTTGACCTTCGCCGCCGGGCGCGATCCTCTACAAATTGCACAGGAGCTTCAACGCGCCGTGGAAGACTTGTAGGTCTGGAGCTTAGAAAGGCCCGGTGCGGTTGCTCCGGGCCTTTCCCCGGTTAAGCTCACCATAGCGACTAGGTTATGGTGAGACTGAATGTAGTGGTTTCGGTCACGCCTCCGCCAACGCCCTGGATGGTGATGGTGTAAGTTCCGGCTTTGGCGGTGCTGGCAACCTTGACTTGCATGGCCGCTGTTCCGGAGCCGCCTGCGATGGACGCGGGTTTGAAGGCTACGGTCACTCCAGTTGGCTGTCCCGAGGCGGACAAAGCAATCGCCGAATCAAAGCCACCAGAAGGAGTGGCTGTGATCTTGACGTTGCCGTTTCCACCCGGGGCAATGCTCGCCTTCTTGGGGGCTGCGGTAAGGGTGAAGCTGGCAGTCGACGACCCCACCGTGACGGCGACGCCGGTCGAAGGTATGCCGTTTGCAACCACGTATAAAGTGCTCGCCCCGGTTTCAATTCCAGCGGGCACGTCGAAGTTCGTGGAGACGATCGTGCTGCCCGTCGCGACACCCATGGTGCTATGCCCGTGAGTCTTCGCGTAGGTAACATTTCCGGTAGCGTTGTTAACAATCTGCACCAGCGGATAGTTGGTGGCGTCCTGGAAATCGTCGCCGTAGGCAGCGCCTTGGGTTAAGCCATTGAACTGGGTTCCGGAGATCGAGTAGGTCGAACCGGGAACCAGGTTTGAAGTGAAGGTTGTAATGGTCGGCTGCCACGCAGTCTCGTAGGTACCGGCGCTGGTCAGGATCTCGACCGTGGTGCTGAAGTCCGTGAACATGATCTGTCCCGTCGGCAGCACCAGCAAATGCCCGACATACGATGCATCGCTCGATGCCCGCGATGGGTTGGGAAACGAAGTCAACGTGCTTCCGTTCCATTCGTAGAAGTTACTTGGCGAAGAGAACGTTCCCCTGTAGGGACTGCCCATCACGATCACGTTGCCGTTGATCTCGATGGACGCCGGTGCATCGTTGGCTGCATCTTTATTGGGAAAAACCGGACCGGGCGTCCAGACTCCGCTGCTCCAATTGTAAGTTGCAGTATTGCCGGCGGCGCATGAACTGGCGCCGGTATAGAAGACGGTGCCATTGGGCATCAAGACCGCAGGCCCAAGTTCATAGCTGGCTCCGCTCTCGTTTCCGCAATCTGCATCCCAGAGTTGCACGCCAGTGCTTCCGGCACTCGTCCACTTGTTGGTGGTTGGATTGTAAATCTCCGAATTCATGCCGGTCTTGTTGTAAAAACCCACGTAGGCATCCACCGTGAGCACGTTGTTGTTAGGAAGCAGCGTGAAGCCCTGCTCGTCGAAGTCATCGAACTGTCCGTCGGTGGAAGTCGCCACGGTAGTAAAGTTCAACGAGCTTTCGTTGAAAGTGTAATAGAGCGGGAAGCTGCTTTTGCCAACAATGTCCGCGCAGCACGCTGCGGTCATCCAAGTTCCATCGGCCAATACAACCGACTCCGCATCGCCGTCCGCTTCCCATGAGTTGGTAAGCTCGGGCGTCAAGCTGGTCCAAGTGTTGGCAACCGGGTCGTAGAGGGCTCCTAAGCTTTGCCAATCGCCAGTGCAACTGCCGCCCGGGCAATTGTATTCGCCACCTTGAATCGCCACTTTTCCATCGGGCAGAACGGCCGAACTGAAAAAGAGCGGAGAGTAGCCACTGGGCAGCGACGCAACTTGCGTCCAGGTGCCGTTGATATAGCTTCCGGTGTTGTCCGGCGTTAGCGTGTACCAGACTCCGTAGTTGTTGCCGACGCAACCTGTACCACTGCAGTTTGGCTCCTCGTGCAGAAGGACGCGACCGTCGGTGAGCAGCAGCATTGAACCCACGGAAACAGGTGCAGGGCTAGTTACGGGTGTCCAGGTTTGGCAAGTTGCTATCCCGACCGAGAACAGAGTCAGGAGCGCGCATATAAGTGTACGGGCCCTCATCATTTATTTTCCCCCTCGATTTTCTCTTTGAACAGTTTTTATGCAGCGCGAACCGTGTGGAGTTGTCCGCAGCGCAGGCTTCTCACTCTCGATTACACGGTTCGCTTAAATGCTACCGTCACTTGGCAGCGTCGATGGTGACTTTCACCGGCTTCGAAGGAATGCCGTTAGCGACGACAAAGAGTTCACTCGTACCGGCTGGAACGGTTGCGGGAATGTCGAATTCCGTGGATACGATTGTGGATCCCGTCGCGACGCCCATTGTGCTGTGGTTATGCGTGGTGCAGTAGTAAATGTCCTTGGTGGTCGGGTTTTCGATGCGGATGATGGGATAGTTGGTCGCCATCTGCGCGTCGTCGCCATACATCGCACCTTGCGACAAGCCGTTAAACTGCGTGCCGGAGATAGTGTTGTTCGTGCTGCCCGCAGTCAGCGTGCTGGCAACTGAGGTGATGGTCGGCTGCCAGGCAGCCTGGTAGGTTCCCGCGGCTGTGTAGAGCTGAACGGTCTTCGTACCGTCGGTAAACAGAATCTGTCCAGTGGGCAGAACCAGCATTCGTCCCGTATAGGATGGATTGCTGGAAGCGCCGCTCGGCGAAGAGACCGGAGTCATCGTGGTGCCGTTGAACTCATAAAACTTGCTGCCAGATGCGTAGCAAGGAGAGATAGGAGCAGCGTCAACGAGCACGTTACCGTCCGGCAAGATGGCTGCCGGTCCGTCATCAACGCCCAGTCCGCCGGTGAAGGTGGGACCTGCCGACCATACTCCCGTTGTCGAATTGTAGACGTTGGTGTTGCTGGTTCCACCGATGGCGAACACGGTGCCGTCGGGGCGCAGAACTGCCGGTCCGATCTCATAGCAAGAACTATTCGGCAGGCTGGAAAAGGTGTTGCCGGCGAGCGACCAGTCGCCCGTGCTCGGGTTGTAAAGCTCAGACTCCTTGCCGTTGTCCATGTCGACGGTAAGTACGTTTCCTGACGGCAACAGGGTCCAACCCTCTTCGGAGTTTTGATCCGCCTTGCCGGTGCCGGTGATGGTCCAAGTCAGCGTGGTCTCGTCGAGCAGAGCTTGCTCCAGCTGAAACGGGCTGCATTCGGAACCGGCATAACCGCAGTTTCCCAGCATGAAGGTTCCATTCGGCAGCACGACGCTTGATGCATCGCCAATGTGGGTCCAGCCGGAAGGGGCTGCAATTGAGGTCCAGGTGTTAGTAGCGGGATAGTAAATTGCCCCGCTGTTGGTTTCCGACTGACTTCCGTCATACTCTCCGCCTTCGACCACAACGTTTCCGTCGGCCAAGACGGCAGAGGCAAAGTATAGGGGCTCGTATCCAGTCGGAGCTGACGCCAACTCGGTCCATGTGCCGGCGAGATAGCTTCCCGTGCTGCTGGGAGTAAGCTGCCACCACTTAACGCTTTGATACTGATGCACCATGACTGTTCCGTTGGTGAGCAGAAGCGCAGTGTCAGCGTCGAAGCTCGGGGAATTCGTGAGCGTCTGCCATCTTCCTGTAAGGTTTGATTCCTGGGAACTGGCGATACTCAAACAAACCAGCAGGGTCAGCGATGCAATTGCGAGTGTTCGGAAAGCCTTCATTTGATTCCTCTCGGGGGTCAGTTGATTTATCGAACCTTAATCGTTGTTGTCGAACCTTGTTT
>Ga0116117_1000335_pt1 | contig 12784 bp, 7 predicted proteins | sample June2015DPH_11_1_FD_89790 | JGI IMG/M metagenome (GOLD analysis project Ga0116117, IMG submission 89790) | Peatland microbial communities from SPRUCE experiment site at the Marcell Experimental Forest, Minnesota, USA - June2015DPH_11_10 | ecosystem: Environmental > Terrestrial > Soil > Wetlands >... | reverse complement strand
CCCGCCTTTGCACTCACATCCTCGAAAACCATCCCGCCTTTGTTGCGAAACACACTATTGGGAAGTGCGAACGGCCGGTGCGCCAACTCCATGGCATTATCCAGAATGTCGGCGTTGGCGGTGAACAGATCTTTGTTTCCGTCGTTGTCGAAATCGAAAATCCCCGTTCCCCACGCCGTTGAGCGGCTGGTCAGCGCACTCAGCCCTGCCGTCGCGGTGACATCTCGAAATTGACCGTCGCCGAGATTCTTGTAAAGCGGAAAAGCTTCCCCAAACATTGCCGTTTCAAAAATGTCGGGCTTGCCGTCGTTGTCGACATCGCGAAAATCTGTGCCCATGCCCGCGATGGCTTTGCCGAAAGCGTTGTACGCAACCCCTGCCGTCAACGCAACATTCGTAAAAGTTCCATCCCCGTTGTTGTGAAGAAGATAATTTTCGAAGGTGTCGTTGGAGACGAAGACATCGGTGAAGCCGTCATCGTCATAGTCGGCAAATGCTAATCCCATTCCTTTGCCGACATACTGCGAAATGTGGGACTGCTCCGATACGTCGGTAAAAGTTCCGTCGCCGTTGTTATGATAAAGAATGTTCGGCGTTCCCAGAAAATCGACCGGCGAGCAATAGGCTGGAAGCCCTTGCTGCACGCAGTGCGCCGCAGTTTTGATGTTGTAATTAAGATAGTTCACCACGAAAAGATCGAGCCGCCCATCGTTGTCGTAATCGAACCATCCTGCGGCTACCGACCATGCCTTGCCGATCTTGGGCACCATGCCGCCGACTCCCGCCTTCTCGGTCACGTCCGTAAAGGTGCCGTCGCCATTGTTGTGGAAAAGCTGGTTGCGGTTGACACCGGTCACATAAAGATCGACGAACCCATCGTTGTCGTAGTCACCGGCGGCCACTCCCATGGAGTAGCCGATGCCTTGCAGTCCGGCCTTTTCAGTCACGTCCGTGAATGTGCCGTCGCCGTTGTTGCGAAAGAGCCGGTTCGAGTAACTGGGATCGTTTTTCGCAAGCGACGGAATCGCCGCGCCGTTAGTAAAGAAGATGTCGAGCAAACCGTCGTTGTTGTAGTCGAAAATCGCGACGCCGCCAGCCATAGTTTCAAACGTATAGCGCTGGGGACTGACGCTATTGTTTAGTTTGAACTTGATCTTCGATTTTTCGATGACGTTCTCGAATTGGATCGGTCCGGCTGCCTCTGTTTTCTTTGCGGATTGTTTGGCGGTCAACGTTCGGCTGCGCTGGTTTGCCTGATGCGGCTCTTGAACGGGCACGCCCGGTGAAGCTTGCGCGGGGCTGAAAAAGCTCCATAGCAGGCAAAGGGCCAACGGAAGAGCGAGAGCGATTTCGGTGCGCCGTATGATCAAATGCAGCCGCGTCCAACAAAGAAAAATCTCACCAGGGCAGAGAGTAGCACAGGCGTCAGCATCGGTCGATCTGCGGAGTAAACTTCAGTGCGAAGTTTCCAATTCTTCCATCGCCACCCGGGCTTCTTCCAGATTCGGATCAAGATCGAAAGCTCTCTGATACGAGATCAACGCTTCCGGCACGCGTCCCGCCGCCCGCTGCAGTTTCCCCAGTTGAAGATAGAGTCTCGCATCCGGATGCGCGGCAGCCGCGCGAGAAAGCGCCGCAATCGTCTCCTGCAGAGACGGCATCTTCTCTTCCTTTTCGACTCGGGCAAGGCCCTTCAGGGCATCCGGATCGCCGGGATCAATCTTCAAACATTCGTTGTAATCGTTGCGCGCAAGATCGAATTGGCGCAACGCCCGGTGTACTCCCCCGAGGTTGATCAATGCCCTCTTCCTCAAGAACTTGCTGTGCGTCACCTGCAGCGCCGTCTGATATTCCTGAAGGGCCTGCTGCATATTCCCTTGCGTCTCGCGGCAAAAGCCGAGGTCGATGTGCCCGAGAGTGTCTTCCGGATAAATGCGCACGGCATTCTCAAAATGAAGCCGCGCTTCTGTGGAGCATTTTTGCCCGGTCGTTCTGAATGCCTCCGCCAGCACCGCCGTCCCCACAATATCCTCCGCCACGTAATTGTCTGGAGTCACTTGCAAGGAGTGCGTGAATAGGACGAAGCTGCTTTCCCAGTATCGCAACTGCCTTCGAGTCAGAAAAGATAATACGAGCAGAACTGCACAAGCCGTCGCCACACTCCAACGGAACCCAATTCCTCTTGCTTGCGCTAAGTCCGCGAGGCCCCATACGGCTGCGATGAAGAGTCCCACATAAGGCAGATAGGCATATCGATCGGCCATTCCCTGCTCGCCCACCTGAACGATTCCGATCATCGGCACCAGCGTCCCCAAATACCATAACCATCCGAATAAAAAATAAGGTCGCGACCGCCGCTCCCGCCATACTAGAATGCTGACCGCGGTTAAGAACGTCAGGCACAAAATCGCCTGCCAAATCGCCTGCCGCGAGCCTTGTGGCGCATAGAAAACTGAAAGGCGCACCGGCCAGATAAATTTCCACAAATACATCACATACGAAAAAAGCGCGTTTACCACGCGGTCTCTCAGCGGGAAAGCCTCCATGGTTTTCATGGCCAGCCGGCGCTGCGCGATCACCGTAACCGCGCAACTGGCTGCGCTCAGCGCAAACAGAGGCAGCTTTTCCCTGAGCAAGCGAAGCGGTGAAGACTGCGGGAAAGGCAGAAGCGTTTCCGAACGGGATTGCCGATCTTCGCTTCCTGGCAGCTTGATCCGGTGCAACGGCCAGTAATCCATCAACAGCAGAATGAACGGAAACGTCACCACCATTGGTTTGGCCGCAAGCGCCAGCGCATAGACGGCGTCCACGCACGCGTTCCGGCCGATGCCAGGTTTTCGCGCGTACCAGAGATACGCCCACAGTGCGAGCAGCATCAACAACATGCTCAACACAGTTTTCCGCTCGGCCACCCACGCCACACTTTCAACATTCACCGGATGTAATCCAAACAGCAGAGCAACCATGAGGCTGCGCCCGATCTTGCCTGTCATGCGCCACAGCAGCAGAAACAAAATCACCGCGTTGATGGCGTGCAACAACAGGCTGGTGAAGTGGTGCCCTCCGGCATCGAGGCCGAAAACGTCACAATCGAAAGCATGAGACATCCAGGTCAGCGGATGCCAGTTTGAAAACTCCATGGAAGTCAGCGCCCAGCGAAGGGTTCCAAGCGTAAGCCCTTGCTGAACCTGCCGGTTCTGGCTGACGTAATCCACATCGTCGTAAATGACAAAGGGATGACTCAACACCGGTAAGTACACGGCAAAAACAACAACCGCCAGCAGCAGACAGAGCGCCCATGTACGCCACTGATCTTCTCGTGGAGAACGCCGCACGGCGACGGCCGCCTTGTGACGTTCTTGCCGGGACGAAGATCCCGCCTTGCGTGGGAAGTTTTTCTTAGGCATTGCGCCAGTAAGGAATTACGAAGAGTCAGGCCCTCATGCAGGCTCGAACTCTAATCCAATGTAATGGAAATCCAGCGGCAATGCCTGGATGCGGATTCTGTAAGGCCACAAAATCAAAACCACCAGAGGTTGTGCTCAAGGCCATACAGTCCGGATGCAAACTCCGGTGGTCTACGGAGCGATCTGGTAGACGCTGCCAACCCCATAGGCTCCGCCTTGAGCGGTGCCGTAGAGATTGCCGTCGTTGTAGTAGAACAAGCCACCAGAGGGAAACGCAGCGCCGCCGCCGGCGTCACCAAAGCTAAACAGCAAGCTCTCCGTCCAGCCGCCACCGGCAGCGGGAGCGAGTTGAAAAACGGTGCCATCGTAGTTCGTTCCGCCCGCGCTGGTGGTTCCGTAGAGATTGCTTCCGACCGCGGTCAGATTCGCTCTCGGCGTTGCTCCGTCGACGCCGTCGGTATTGAAGGAATGAATGATGGTCTCCCTCCACCCGGTACTTTCTTTCACGAGTTGGAAAACGGTGCCGTAACCGTAGGCTCCGCCGTTATACGTGGTTCCAAACAGAGTGCCGGAAAAGATAATCACGCCGCCGTCCGGGTTGGAACCATCCGTAGAAGGCCGAGGGAAGAAAGAATGGATGACCTGCTCTTGCCAAGTGTCGCCAGTTCCACGCGCCAACTCGAAGACCGTCCCTGCGGAATGAGCGCCGCCATTGTAAGTTGTCCCATAGAGGTTCCCGACGGCGTCCATGACCAGCGCCTTCGTTGGATTCCACCCATCGGTTTTATCAAAGCTGTGCAGAACTTTTTCGGTCCAAGCCCCGCTGGAATTCTTTCGTAGCTGGAACACTGTGCCGTATCCGTAGGCGCCTCCTTCATTGGTGACGCCATAGAGTTTCCCGGAAGCATCGAAGATCAGGCCGCCGACAGGATAGCTGCCCTCGACGTATTTGAAATTGTGAAGCACGCTATAGGTCCAACTGCCACCGGATGAAGGCGTCATTTCGAATACCACACCGTAGCCGTAGAGCCCACCGTAAGTCGCGATGCCGTAAAGGTTGCCAAAGCCGTCGACTGCAAGACTTGTCTGACCTTCAGTGCCGGTCGTACCGTCGAAATTGTGAATGACTTGCTCAGTCCATGCGCCGAAATCGAACGGTGACAGCTCGAACACAGTTCCGCACACGCCGTTGCAATTGCTTCCTCCTTCCTCGGTTGTGCCGTAAAAGTTTCCCGCGGAGTCGGCGACGAGGTTGGGTGTGTATGGAGTTTCTCCGTCACTGGGGTAGGCGCCGAAGCTGTAGATGACGGTTGCCTGCGCGCTGGCATTGGCAACGGCAACCAAGGTGACAGCGGTGAGGGTCAGACAAAGAATGAGCTTACGTTGAAACTGACGGTTCGGCACGGGATGTTCTCCTGTGGTCGGTGTGAGAAGGGCGCTGCTACCTTGAGGGAGGACCCAAACTATAGTGCAGTTTTTATTTAGGTGTCAAGCTGAACCCAGCATGGGCAGTGTATCAGTTTGAATTTTATTGCCGGCCAGAAAGCCTGACCCAAGCGACTCGCAATCCGAGGAAGAGTAGCGCATAGACGGCGCAATTCAATACAAAGATCAACCCTATGTTTCGCAGTGGGATCGAACAAGCAGGGCAGAGCACGAGTCCCAATATCAGCCACCAATGCCTAACATCGGCCTTGTTGAGAATGGCACTAAGGAGAAATAGCTCGTGGGCAAATCCCAGCGCGCCGATAACTGCGCCGATAATTGATCAACTTATTAGCGGTACTTTTCCCATGTGCGGAATACTCTCAGGCGCTCTTCTTGTAAGCCCCGCGCTTTGCTGGGTTCGGAAGATAATTGTCGGCCATCAAAAGTCAAACTGATACATTACCCGAGCATCACTGATCGTCGCTGCCACCGAATTTCCAAACTCCACCGCTGTCATTCTTTGCCGTCGGAGACGAACAGACTAGATCCCTGATAGTAAGCGGTGCATGCGTACGAGCGCAGGTCGTCGGTGACGAAAATCTCTCCTTTGGACAGGATTTGTTGGAGGAGTTGTCTGTTCGTTGTTGCGCGGGGGTTGCGGATTTTGCAGGAGTTTGCCGGACTTGCCGAGCTATCTTGTTGAAGGTCTTTGGAATCAGCGCCAGATTGGCGACTCATAATCCGTAGGTCCGTGGTTCGAGTCCACGCGCCGCCACCAATCTCCTCAACACTTTGCGGCAGGTCGGGAGGAGGCTTCATTTCCTCTGATCGCGTATCCGACCAAGCAGCGAATCGCTGCATACTTGTGAGCTTCAAAAAGCTTCGCATGCATTTTATTCACCGCTTGCCAAATGAATTGTGTTTGTTGAACCAGTCGAGGGCGACTTAAGTATATTGGCCAACTTCGATGAGGTGGCCGTCGGGATCGCGCATGTAGCAGCGCCACTCCTTTGGCGGCAGCCTATCTTTTATTCTTTTGGGGATGAACGCCCAAGTCGTGCCAGGACGTTTCCGCGAGGTTGACGCCATAGTGGTCTGCGGCCTTCTCGATGTTCGCGAAAGCCAAAGCACGGTCGGCATCGGAGACGTCGATGACTTGATCGAAACGCGCAACGGCGTTGCGCACATGTTGTGCGTCGGTCAGTGGTTCTTTACGCTGCTTCGGAAACGCGTAGACGCTGTCGGGCAGGTCGCTCTGCGTGATCAACGTTCCGTGTTTCTCGTGGGGTTTCCAGGTCGCTTCCGGCATTTCTTTGCCATCCTTTCTTTCAACTGTCGCATGGTTTAGGAAATATTACTGGTTCAGCAGCGATTCCCAGTTGGCCGGCACCCTGCCTGCGGGTCCAGGTACGGGCTGACCGGCGGGATGCGAATGCGGCGGAGCCAGCTCCCCGCCCCTGACCATCCCCTTCTTCTCGTAGTCGTAGAACCAATCCTCACCCGGCTCGAAGCTGGCAATGATCTGGTGCCCGGTGGCTGCCGCATGCTTGGATGCATGCTGGCTCGGAGAACTGTCACAGCATCCGATGTGCCCACACTCCGCACAGCGGCGGAGATGAAACCACCAACTTTTCGGTGATGCCAGGCACTCGACACATCCGTCGCCGCTTGGCTTCGAAGTGGGGTTGATTCCGGGACGATCTTTTTTCATTTTCGATTTTCCTCTCGACGTTTTATGTGAAGCGACGAGTTCACGCTACCAGCAAAATTTTACCGCTGCTGCCCTTTTCTGCGACTGCCTGGGCCTCGGCCGCCTCGCTGAGTGGCAGCTTCTGGCTGATCGGGATTATCAGCTTGCCATCTCGTACAGCTTCGGCCATGAACTCGAGTGTTTTCCTGTCGAACTGCGAGAACACGTGCGCCACTTTTACAGATGGATATGTCGCGGCGTTCTGTGGCGGCTCGACAACCGATGCATACACTCCTCCCGGCTTGACCTTGGCGATCAGTTTTCCGGCAAGCTTTCCGCCGACCGTATCGGCAACTGCATCGAGCGGCGGAAGATTCGCAATCGCGGTGTCGTCGTCGGTTGCCACCACCTTATCTGCGCCAATAGTCTTCGCGTCATCCATCTGCTTCGTCAAAACCCCTGCGATCACGGTTGCACCACGTTGCTTCGCGGTGAATACCGCCGAACGCCCGACGTTTCCTACAGCACCTACGACCAAAACCGTCTGGCCCGCTTTGATTTCCGTAGCGGCCGTAAGCTGGTTGCCGGTCACCGTGACCAGCGGCAGCGCTGCCGCCTGGATTAAATCGAGCCCCTTGGGAACTTTCGCCAGAACCGCAGCCTTTACGACGCAAAGTTCGGCGTAAGTGTTGTCCGCCATCGCGAACACCTGGTCGCCGACGGAAAAGTCTTCCACTCCCGAGCCAATCTTGATCACGGTCCCCGCGATGTCGACTCCTATGAGGCTTGGGAACTGCATGGGATAAAAATCTTTTGTTAATCCAGCACGCCGTTTGTAGTCGATGGGATTCACGCTGCTGGCGGCGACCCGTACCAGCACTTCACCGGGTCCCGGAACTGGGTCAGGGTATTGCTCGAATTTCAGCACCTCAGGACCGCCATATTGGTGGACAACGATTGCCTTCATGTTTCACCTCCAAGTTGGAAGACACGCCTTAAAGAACTGTTGGATGTAGAAAGCCGGGATTGGTCGCAGTGTCGCGCTTCGAATGAATGCCCCCTGAGGGACGGCACGCGTTCCGAGCCCCGCATCGTCCGCTATTTAGCCAGAAGTGGAGTGAAAAATCTATTGGACGATGGTATCGACTGATACTTTTTGCAATTGGTGCGGCGACAAGGGAGTGTCGCAATCCGAATTCCTAAGTCTTTTCATAATCCCGTAGCATCACAGGACTATGCTTTAAGCAGGTCATCCTCAAAGATGGCGAATTGGAGTTCCCGGAGAACCGAATGGCTGGCGCAACTGAAGTTTCACCTGACATCCTGACGCCGCTTAGCGCCGACGAGCTGCGAAGGATCGATGCTTACTGGAATGCCTGCAATTATTTAGCGGCGGGGATGATCTATCTCCGCGCGAATCCTCTGCTTCGCGAGCCCCTGAGGCCGGAGCACATCAAGAATCGGCTTCTTGGACATTGGGGGTCAGATCCGGGGCAGTCACTGATTTGGGTTCACCTGAACCGTCTCATCAAGAAATATGACTTGAATGTCATGTATGTCGCGGGGCCGGGTCACGGCGCGCCGGCAACTTTGGCCAACTGCTATCTTGAAGGTTACTATTCCGAGATTTATCCCGATAAGAGTCGCGATGAAGCTGGCCTGCTCAAGTTCTTTCAGCAGTTTTCGTTTCCCGGCGGGATCGGCTCGCACTGCACGCCGGAAACACCTGGCTCGATTCACGAAGGCGGCGAACTGGGCTATTCCATCTCGCATGCGTACGGAGCGGCATTCGACAATCCTGATCTCATCGTTGCTGTCGCGGTAGGAGACGGCGAAGCCGAGACCGGTCCGCTTGCAACAGCCTGGCACTCGAATAAATTCCTGAATCCCATTCGCGATGGAGCTGTGCTGCCCGTGCTGCATCTCAACGGCTACAAGATCGCGAATCCCACGATCCTGGCGCGCATCCCGCATGAAGAATTGGAAGCGCTTCTGATCGGATACGGGCACAAGCCTTATTTCGTCGAGGGCGATGACCCGCTTGCGATGCATCAGAAGATGGCTTCGACGCTGGAACAGTGCGTCCTGGAAATTCGCTCGATTCAGCAGCAAGCCCGCTCCACGGGCGATGCCACGCGGCCGCGCTGGCCGATGATCGTACTTCGTTCTCCCAAAGGATGGACCGGACCGAAAGTCGTGAATGGCCACAAAGTAGAGGGTTCGTGGCGGGCGCACCAGATTCCCGTGTCCGACCCGGCCACGAATAAGAGAGATCTGAAACTTGTCGAAGACTGGTTGCACAGTTACAAGCCCGAAGAATTATTCGACGCCAACGGAACGCTCGTTCCCGAACTGCAGGAGCTTGCGCCTTTAGGTCCACGGCGCATCTCCGCCAATCCGCACGCCAACGGCGGAGTGCTGCGAAGAGAACTCGAACTGCCAGACTTTCGCGACTACGCGGTCGAAGTCAAAGCGCCGGGTGGAATTTACGCGCAGCCTACTGACGTGCTCGCGCACTTTCTTGCCGAAGTAATGCGCCGTAACATGAGTTCCTTCCGCGTCTTTGGACCTGACGAGACTGCGTCCAACAGGCTCACAGCCATCTACGCGGCATCGAAGAAAACTTGGCTAGCTGAATTCGAGCCGGATGACGCTGATGGTGGCGAACTCGATGTCGCCGGCCGCGTGATGGAAATGTTGAGCGAGCACACACTTGAAGGATGGTTTGAAGGTTACGTTCTGTCGGGCCGCCACGGCCTCTTTTCAAGTTATGAAGCCTTCATCCATGTCATTGATTCCATGTTCAACCAGCACGCCAAATGGCTGGAGAAATCCAAGAAAGAACTCGATTGGCGGGCGCCTGTGCCGTCGATCAACCTTCTCATTACGTCTCTGGTGTGGCGGCAGGATCACAACGGCTTTACGCATCAGGATCCGGGATTTCTCGACGTGGTCACCAACAAGAGTCCCGACGTCGTGCGAATTTATTTACCGCCGGACGCAAACTGCCTGCTCAGCGTGACGGACCACTGCCTTCGATCGCGGGATTACGTCAACGTGATCGTCGCGGATAAGCAGGAGCATCTGCAGTATTTGACGATGGAAGATGCAGTCACCCACTGCACCAAGGGCATCGGCATCTGGGACTGGGCGTCCAGCGATAACGGCGAAGAACCCGACGTCGTGATGGCATGTGCCGGCGATATTCCGACGATGGAGTCGCTGGCGGCGGTCGCAATCTTGAAAGAACACTTCCCCGATCTGAAGATAAGATTCGTCAATGTTGTGGATCTTTTCCGCCTGATGCCGGCGACTGAACATCCGCATGGACTCTCGGATCGCGATTTCGATTCGCTCTTCACCACCGACAAGCCGGTCATCTTCAACTTCCATTCCTATCCTTCGCTCATTCACAAACTTAGTTACCGGCGCAAAAATCACGACAACTTACATGTGCGCGGGTACAAGGAAAAGGGCAGCATCAATACGCCGCTCGAACTTGCGATTCTGAATCAGATCGACCGCTTTAATCTGGCGATCGACGTCATCGATCGCGTCCCGCGTCTGCGCTCTGTCGGTGCGCACGTCAAGGAATGGCTGAAGGGTCAGATCATCGAGAGCATCGCCTATGCTCACACCGAAGGCATCGACAAAGAAGAAATTCGAAAGTGGAAGTGGCCGGGATAGGCATGGTCCACGACCCGAGAAACGGCGGACCAATTCTGGCGCTCAACAGTGGCTCGTCTTCGCTGAAGTTCGGCATCTACCGGCGCGGCGTGACGGACCTTGGCGTCACCGATGAAGAACCCCTGCTGACTGGGAGCGCCGACGGCATTGGCCGCGACAGTGGATCCTCGCGCATTTTTTCGGCTGACGGAAAACCACTCCTGCAGCGCGACTGCATTCACGAGTCGCAGAGCGATGCGCTTAACACTCTGGCTGCCGCGATACGGGAACACAGTGAGGACGCACCGGTTGCGGTAGGCCATCGCGTAGTGCACGGCGGCCCCAATCTCCGCACACACCAGATCATTACGCCGCAAGTTCTCGATCAACTGCGTTCGGCGACGCACTTCGCGCCGTTGCACATTCCTCAGGCTTTATCGCTGATCGCTAGCGCTCAATCGATCTTTCCTTCGGCCGCACAATTTGCCTGCTTCGACGATGCTTTTCACCAGACGATCCCGGAAGTCGCTTCGCATTTTCCGCTTCCGCAGCGCTATTTCGACGAAGGCATCCGTCGTTATGGGTTTCACGGAATCTCTTACGAATCGCTGGTGCATCACTTCGGCGCAAAGCTCCCCGAGCGAGCCATCTTCGCGCATCTGGGTAACGGCTCAAGTCTGTGTGCCGTTCGTAATGGGTTATCGATCGATACCACGATGGGCCTCACTCCGACAGGCGGCATTCCAATGGGGACGCGCTCTGGCGATCTTGATCCCGGCATCATTCTGTATTTGTTGCGCAATGAGAAGCTCGATGCCGACAGTCTGGAGAATCTGCTCAATCATCAATGCGGCCTTTTCGCGCTCTCATCCGGCGAGAGCGATGTGAAAACGCTGGAAGAACGCGTGCAATCCGGAGATGCAAATGCCCGCCTTGCGCTCGACGTCTTTGCCGTTGCAGTACGAAAATCGATCGGCGCCTATATCGCTCTGCTGGGCGGCGTGGACCTGCTTGTTTTCACGGGCGGCATCGGAGAGCACAGCAGCCACATTCGATCTGCGGCAACCGACGGCCTCGATTCTCTTGGGTTGACTCCAGATAAGATTCAGATTGTCTCTGCACAGGAAGAGCAACAGATCGCGCGCCGCTGCCGCGAGATGATGGACTCTTCCCTCTAAAGCCCTTACCACTCGCCGGAGGTGAGATAGTCGTCAATCGATTTTGCGGCGCGCCTTCCAGCGCCCATGGCCAGGATCACGGTCGCACTCCCGGTGACGATGTCGCCGCCGGCAAAAACGCCTTTCCGCGAGGTGCGCTGCGTGGTTGCGTCCGCCTGGATGTAATTGCGCTTATTCGTATTCAAACCGGGCGTGGTGCTCTGCACAATTGGATTCGCACTGGTCCCGATCGCGATGACCGCGACGGATAGAGGAATTTCGTATTCGGAGCCTTCAATTGGAACTGGACGATGTCTTCCGGAAGCATCGGGTTCGCCCAGTGCCATCTTCTGACAGCGCGCGCCGGCCAGCCATCCCTTGCCGTCGTCGAGAAACTCTATGGGCGCCGTGAGCACTTGAAATTCGATCCCTTCCTGCTGCGCATGTTTTACTTCTTCTTTGCGCGCCGGCATCTCGGCCTCGCTGCGGCGATAGAGAACGAATGCCTTTCCCGCGCCCAGTCGCAACGCCGATCGGATCGAATCCAGCGCAGTGTTTCCACCACCGATCACAGCCACATTCTTGCCGCGGAAATCCACGATGGGCGCGTCGTACTTCGGGAACTCGTAGGCATGCATCAGGTTGATGCGGGTCAAGAACTCGTTCGCCGAGTAGACTCCGTTGAGATGTTCGCCGGGAATGCCCATGAACTGCGGCAGTCCCGCGCCAGTGCCGATGAAGACCGCGTCGTAGCCTTCTTCGTTCATTAATTCGTCGATGGTGACTGTGCGCCCCACGACTACGTTGGTTTCGAACTCCACGCCCATGGCGCGCATGTAATCGATCTGCTCGCGGATGATCTGCTTGGGTAGGCGAAACTCTGGAATGCCATAGACCAAAACTCCGCCCGGTGTGTGCAGCGCCTCGAACACATGGACTTGATGTCCCTTCTGCACGAGATCGCCCGCAGCGGTCAGTCCAGACGGCCCGCTGCCCACGATGGCAACTTTCTTGCCAGTCGGTGCGGCCTTGGGTAGATTGCTGATATCGAGGTGGCGTTGCTCGTAGTCGGCAACGAAACGCTCCAGATATCCAATGCCGAGCGGTTGAACTTTCTTTCCCATCAGACATCCGCCTTCACAGTGATCTTCCTGCGGGCAGACGCGACCGGTGATGGCCGGCAGCACGTTATCCTCACGAATCTTGGCCGCCGCGCCCAGGTAGTCGCCAGCGACAATCAGCGCGACGAAGTCTTTTACTTTAACGCCGACTGGACAATCATTGGTGCAAGCTGGCTTGGCGCAATCCAAGCAGCGCAAAGCCTCCTGCCGCGCCAGTTCCTCGGAGTAGCCCAGGTTAACCTCGGTGAAATTATGGGCGCGCTGTTCCGCACATTGCTCCAGCATGTGTTGCCGGGGAATTTTCATCCGCTGTTT
>Ga0116117_1000330_pt1 | contig 12945 bp, 10 predicted proteins | sample June2015DPH_11_1_FD_89790 | JGI IMG/M metagenome (GOLD analysis project Ga0116117, IMG submission 89790) | Peatland microbial communities from SPRUCE experiment site at the Marcell Experimental Forest, Minnesota, USA - June2015DPH_11_10 | ecosystem: Environmental > Terrestrial > Soil > Wetlands... | reverse complement strand
TTCGAAGTCGTGTTCATGGAAACCGCCGGATACATCATCGTAGGCGCAGTCTGCGAACGCATTACCTTCGGAGCATTCCTGCTTTGTGAGCTTTTCATCGGCGCGATCCTCTATCCCGTCTATGGGTGCTGGGTCTGGGGCGGAGGCTGGCTCTCGCAAGTCGGATCCACCATGCACCTCGGCCATGGTTATGTCGACTTCGCGGGATCGACGGTGGTGCACGCAGTGGGGGGTTTCTGCGCCATGGCGCTGGCTATCATTCTCGGGCCGCGCCTCGGCAAGTACGGGCCCGGCGGAAGAATCCGTGTCTTCCCCGCGCACAACGTCGTCTACGTGGTCACCGGTACACTCATCCTTCTTTTCGGATGGATGGGATTCAACCCGGGATCGACGCTGGGTGCCACCGATCTGCGCATCTCCGGCATCGCGATCAATACGAATCTGTCGGGAGTCGCCGGAGCCGCTGCAGCCATGATCCTCTGGTATTTCGTTTTCGGTAAGCCCGACATTACCATGGCCTGCAACGGGATGTTAGCCGGACTGGTGGCCATCACGGCTCCTTGCGCGTTTGTGTCGCCCACAGCATCCATCGTGATCGGAGCCCTGGCCGGCTTGCTGGTGTGCGGGGGCGTTCTCTTCAACGATCGCGTGCTGAAGATCGACGATCCCTGCGGTGCGATTTCCGTTCACGGCTATTGCGGATGGTTTGGCGCCATTTGCGTGGGCATCTTCGCGGATGGCACCTACGGCGCGGGATGGAACGGAGTGGGCACAGGCAGCTATCTGGGACGCGCTGGCCAGGGAGTTACCGGACTAATCCATGGTGACTCCAGCCAGTTTCTCTGCCAGTTATTTGGAGCGACTATCTGCGCGGCGTGGGCTTTCGGAGCGACCTTCATCGTATTCTGGTCGGTCAACAAGGCACGCTCGATGCGCGTTACGCCCGAAGCCGAAATCGAAGGACTCGATTTGCCCGAGTTCGGCATGCCCGCTTATCCGGAAGACGCGGTGGTACCCGCATCCTACTGAATAGCGGTCGATTCGTTCCGTGAACTGCGGGCTGCAGACTACCCGCGTTCAAACGCGTGCTTCTGCTCGAGTTGGCGCAGAGCTTCCGCCATCTCTTGTTCGAACCTATCCTTCTGATCCATCAGCGCGGACAACGCGGAGGCGTAGCGGCGCGCCAAGGTGAAGAGGCCTTGCTGCGCCAGATTGGCTGCTGTTTCAGCGATGTGATCGGTCGTGGTTTGCGTGTAGTAGGCTTCGGTCGGATCTCCCAGCCAGACCTCGCCGCCTGCGAGTCGCGTCTGCCAGTAAACCTTCCGCTCGATCATCCGCCCGATCTCGTCGTCTTCCGCCTTTCCGAAACTCCAGTGGCCGCGCTTAAAGTCGTAGTGGCGGCTGGAAAAGTGCAATGGAACCAGCTTGCCGGACTTCACGAATTCAATCTGCTGGTTGTCGATCTCCTTGCGCAGCGCGTTGATGACCAGCCCTTCGGTGTCTTTCCGATCGAGCGAAGGCAGCACCTCGCGCAACGTCGCCGATAGATTGATCGCGACCAGAGCCCGCAGGTTCTCCGAGTTCTCCAGGACGATTTCGGAGTGCAGAACGTCGAAGTCGGCACCGGAAGTGGCGCGCCGGAAGGGCCACTCAAACTTGAAGCTGACTGGCAAACCGGTCCGCGTTACGTAAATAGTCTTCGTTCTGGAATCTTGTGTGGGAGCGTCCATAGTCAATTAGAGAAAGTTACAGACCATATTCTAACGCGCCGGATTCAAGCGGTCGCCGGGTTAAACCTCACCCCAGACGGGCCAACTGGATCATGTTCCAGAGGGCGCCCGCGCCCAGCAGTCCGCATAGGCCCGCCGTCACGAAAAGTTTTTGGCGGGTCTCGATTAGATCCGCGAATATGCCGGCGACAAATACAAAAATAAAAGGCATCAACACCAGATGAAATCCCTGCCCCGGAAAGCCCGGGGAACCCACCGCCAAAATGAACAGCAGCCCCGCGACCAGGAGCGGCGCGGTATTGCCGAAGTAGCGAGTCCGTTTCCAGGCGAAGTACGCGATCAACGCGACCGGCAAAGCCAGTACCAGAGCTGGACTGCTCTGCTGAATCATGTTGAGCGTCTGCGCATACGAGGGGCGCATGCGGAATGCGGACGGCTGAAGGTCGAGCCAGCGTGCATGCAGCATCGCGCGCCAGAAAACCACGGGCTGAAAAAAATAAAAGGCGAAGATCAGCACCGCCCCGACAGCGACAGCCGCTGCCCAGATCGCGATCGCGGCCTTCGGCCTCACCGGCGCCACCCAAAGCATGATGGGCAATACCAGCAGCCCCAGGATCGCCAGCGAAAACTGGTTGCCTGTCGACATGGCTACCGATAGGCCGAGCAGAAGAATTCGGCGCGAGTTCCACAGCATCACTTCCCGCGGTGCATACAAAGTGTGTGCGACCGCAATCCCGGTGAAGATAATGCCGAACGCACCCCACGCCCCGGCCATCTCGCCGAAGTTCTCGGCGCCGGCCACGCCCAGAATCATGGCGGGCGAAAAACAATAGAGCCCGAGCGCGATATATCCACCGGCATGGCCGTAAAGACGGCGCGCCACGTACCAGAGTGAGCCACCCAACATGACTCCAAAAAACAGGTACGGCGCAGCCTCCCAGATTTGTCCCGGCGGCGAATCGGGCGGCAGGAACTTCAGCGGCACAAGAACCGGCGCCGCCGCCGCCAGATAATAAAGAGGAGAGCGGTCCTCGTCATATCCGTCGCGCACTCGGAGGTGTCCAGCCCGTCCGGCAGAAGGCACGCCCGTAGCGGCTTCCGCGCCCAGTGTTTGCGGAGTTCCGGCGATGGCGCCGCGCTTCCACTGGTCGAGCCCATCGTAGATGCAGAGAGCGCGATTGGAATCCGGCAGCGCCCCGTGCACGGTTTCTACGCGGATCAGCCATACGCACTGCGATAAATAGACAAGCAGAAGCGCGGCCGCGATGAATTGCGGTTTGCCAACCGAAGCGGGATCGAGAATTCGGCGTATCAAGGGCAGACCGAGTGTTTTACCATGGCGGAGACTCAGATGGACAACAATCTGCCGCCCACGCCCAGTTTGCCGCCCGATCCGCCGTCTCCAAACAAGGAGGAATCGTCCGCCGCGCAGCCTCTTTTGCCCGATTCGTCGGCACCGGCAGATTCGACGTGCGCGGATTCGAGATTAACGGTGTCGAGGTTGGAAGAAGAGGGCCGCCGCGAAACCGCGCTCTCTCCGTTTGCGGAAATCTTCGGCGGCCCGGACAGCCTTTATCCCGGCGCGCGCTGGCTCATCTATGTTGGCATGGCGCTTCTGCTGTTCGGGCTATTCAACTCTGTGATGAACAGCTTCCGGCCGCAGCCCGTCCCACTCTGGTGGACCATGGTCGGAGAACTCCGCATGATGCTGGCCGCCGTTCTTCCCGGATTCGCAATGGCGCGCATCGAAGGCCGGAGCTTTGGCGACTTCGGACTCCCCGCTAAAAGCGCTTTTGGGCGCGATTTCTGGGCCGGAGCGGTTTGGGGCATCGCATCGCTCAGCGCGCTGATGGTTGTCCTTCGCATCCTTGGAGTTTTTTCTTTCGGCTCGCTCGATCTGCACGGCGCGCGCATCTTGAAATTCGGTTTCTACTACGCGCTATTCTTCCTGATGGTGGGGTTCTTCGAAGATTTCCTGATGCGCGGCTATTCCCAGTGGGTGCTGGCGCAGGGAATGCACTTCTGGCCCGCCGCCGCCATGCTTTCCGTGATCTTCGGCCTGATGCACCTGGCCAATCCCGGCGAAGCGAAAATTGGCATCGCCGCCGTAATAGCGATTGGCTTGTTCTTCTGCCTGGCGCTCCGCCGCACGGGCAATTTATGGTGGCCCATAGGCTTTCACACGTCGTGGGATTGGGGCGAGAGCTACCTCTATTCAGTCCCCGATAGCGGAGGCCTTGCCCCCGGCCACCTGCTCAACTCGTCCTTCCACGGCCCGGATTGGCTGACCGGAGGCTCGGTTGGGCCCGAAGGGAGCTATTTACTCTTCGTCCTGATCGCGATTCTATGGATCCTATTCGACCGCGCGTACCCCGAGGTGAAGTCCAAAGTGGGTTAGTGCGGCGCGGGACACTCCCGTCGGTGATTAATAGCATGGATTGCCAATCGTGCTAAAATGTGTTCATGGCAAACACACGAAGCGCCACCCTCAGCGTTCGGCTCAAACCGGAAACCAAGAAGCGGCTGGCCAAGCTGGCCAAGGCCTCGGGGCGCAGTTCGAATTTTCTGATCGCGGACGCGGTGGAAGTGTATGTTTCCGACCAGGAAAGAATGCTGGCGGAGGTTCGTCAGGCGGATCGCGAGGTCAAGTCGGGGCACTACATCCGGAACGAGGATATGAAGGCGTGGCTGCTGTCGTGGGGAACCAGGCAGGAGTTGCCCGTCCCGAAGTGTGTGTGCGGTAAGGCCCATGATGATGAGGCGCTGTGCCAGTAGAAATTATCTGGTCCGCCCTGGCACGAACCCGCCTGCGGGAAATTCGGGCATATGTGGCGCCAGACAAACCCGAGGCAGCGGAACGGCTCGCCATCCGGATTGTCGCCATGGTCGAGGCGCTAAGGGATCATCCCTATCTCGGCCGAGCCGGGGCCGAACCCGAGCTTCGGGAATTGGTGATCGGGGGTACGCCGTATATTGTGCCATATCGCGTGCAGGGTTCGCGCGTTGTTATCAGCACAGTCTGGCATGGGAAGCAGCGGGTGGAAGGCTAGAAGCTCTCGCCTGTGCAATTAGGCCCGTTCAAAAGGAAGTTCATCGGAGCGGACGACGACCGCCCGTCCTCACAACAAAATCGATGCCGGGCGGGCAGGAATGCCCGCCCCGCACACGCTAGATATCCAGGTTTTTCACATCCAGCGCGTTGTCTTCGATGAACTTTCTGCGGGCTTCGACGTCTTCGCCCATGAGCGTAGTAAAGATCGTCTCGCATTCAGCGATGTCTTCCAGCTTCACTGACAAGAGTGTGCGTCGCTCGGGATCCATCGTGGTCTCCCAGAGCTGTTCCGCTGTCATTTCGCCCAGACCTTTGTAGCGCTGCACGGTGTATTCCTTGCGGCCTTCGTTCAGGACGTAGTCGAACAGGTCGCGGGCAGTGTTCTTCTCGACGATCTGCGGTTCCTTGGCGCGGCGCGCGGCAGGCTTCGCAGCTTTCCTGTCGGCTTTCTCGGCGTCCGTCATCTGCGAACTGGCCTCAGACTCGGCGGAATCGTCCTCCTGCGCCTCGGCCTCGGCTTCGGCGCCGGACTTGCTGGCTTTCGGCACGCTCTCCACCATGAAAGGCGGCTTCAGATACTCCTCGATCTGCTTGAACTTCGAGATCAGCTGGCGGCACTCCGGGGTAGAAGCCAGTTCCCAATTGATGACATGCTCGGCGCCCTGCGAGTTCACGTAGTGCGCTTCCCACAGGTTGTGTTCCTCGTCAAAGCGGCTTTCGACGCTCTTCAGCTTCAGGTCTTTCTGCAGCCGCTTCAGCTCTTTCTCCAACTTCTCAATTTTGCGAGGCGCGGTCTTCTTGTCGCCTTCAAAGTCGGCGCGCTTGGCAAGATCGAGCTTGGGGAGTAGTTCAGTAATCTGTTCTTCTCGCAAACGTTTGTTGAGCTTGTCGAGAAATCCCAGGTACTCGTTGAGCACGGTAATGAACTTGGTAAGTGCTCCGCCCTCAAGCTTGGCTGCGCCTTCCCCGTAGCGGATGACGAGCCCGTCGGACGCGCGTTTGACCATAACTTTGACGAACTCGTGCTCGTTCTTGATGTACTGGTGCGTCTTGCCCTTCTTGATGCCAAAGAGCGGCGGCTGCGCGATGTAAACGTTGTTGCGCTTGATCAGCTCCTGCATGTGCCGGAAGAAAAACGTCAGCAACAGGGTGCGGATGTGCGAGCCGTCCACGTCCGCGTCGGTCATCAGGATGATCTTGCCGTAGCGGACCTTGGTGGGATCGAAGTCTTCTTTCGAAATGCCGGTGCCAAGCGCTGTGATCATGGCGCGAATTTCCTCGTGCGCCAGCATCTTGTCGTAGCGGGCTTTTTCGACGTTGAGAATCTTTCCCTTGAGCGGCAGAATCGCCTGAAAGCGGCGATCCCGCCCCTGTTTCGCGGTGCCGCCTGCGGATTCGCCTTCGACCAGAAACAGCTCGCAGCGATTGGGATCTCGTTCGGAGCAGTCGGCAAGTTTGCCGGGAAGGCCTCCACCATCGAGCGCGCCCTTGCGGCGAGTCAAGTCGCGAGCCTTGCGGGCGGCCTCGCGAGCGCGGGACGCATCAATTGCCTTGTTGATAACTTTTCGTGCTACCGTCGTGTTCTGCTCGAAAAATGCGCCCAGCTTTTCATTGACCACGGCCTGTACGACGCCGGCGATATCGGAGTTAAGCTTGCCCTTGGTCTGGCCTTCAAACTGCGGCTGCGGCAGTTTCACGCTGATCACCGCGACCAGGCCTTCGCGAACGTCGTCCCCAGTGAGGTTTTCCTTGACGTCTTTGAACAGCCCCATCTGCTGGCCCGCGTAATTGATCGTGCGCGTGAGCGCCGTGCGGAAGCCGGAGAGATGCGTTCCCCCGTCCACGGTATTGATGTTGTTCGCGAAGCTGAAAACCGACTCGGAATAGGCGTCGTTGTATTGCAGGCCGATTTCGATGTGAACCTGGTCCTTGTCGGCCTCCATGTAGATGGGCTTGTCGTGCAGCGTCTGCTTGCCGCGGTTCAGGTGCTTGATAAATTCGACGATGCCGCCGTTGTACTTGAATTCGGTGCGCTTGGCTTCGCCCGTCTTCGAATCGGTGTTCCGCTCGTCGGTGAGCGTGATGGTCAGCCCGCGATTCAGAAATGCCAGCTCGCGCAAGCGCTGCGATAAAGTGTCGAAGTTATATTCGGTAGCGGTGAAAATCGAGCGATCGGGCAAGAAATGAACACGCGTGCCGCGCTTTTTCGTCGCCCCGGCTTTCTTAAGCTTGCTGGTGGGCTCGCCCTTGGAATAAGTCTGCTCCCAGGTAAGACCGTCGCGCCAGATTTCAAGATCGAGTTCCTCGCTGAGCGCGTTGACGCAACTCACGCCGACGCCGTGCAATCCGCCCGAAACTTTATAAGTCGACGAATCGAACTTACCGCCCGCATGTAAGGTAGTCATGACAACTTGCGCGGCGGGAACCTTCTCACCATCAATATCCATGTTATCGACTGGAATACCGCGGCCGTTGTCCACGACCGTGATCGAGTTATCAAGATGAATCGTAACTTCGATCTTGTCGGCATGACCGGCGAGCGCTTCGTCGACCGAGTTGTCAACGACTTCATAAACAAGATGGTGAAGTCCCATGTCGCCCGTCGAGCCGATGTACATCGCGGGGCGTTTGCGCACGGCCTCCATACCACCGAGCACTTTGATGGAGTCGGCGTTGTAGTCGCCGTTTGAGGCTTTGCCATTCTTGTTCTTGAGGTCGGCGTTCTTCGCGTCAACCAGTTCCGTGTTCAGTTCTTTCGTGGCCATTCTGCTCCGTTGGAAAAAGCCGGCTCGGCGCTTAGGCTGGAGGGCGCTCCCGGGATGACTCCGGTGACTTCAAATCATTGAAATATCGGATACTTAGCGCTCACCTGAGTGATTTTATTTTACCACAGAAAGGGCAACTTCGGAGGAGCGCCCCCGGCCCGTAAGCGCCGTCTTTTGTGGCTCTTAGCGTGCCCACATTTTGCGCGATTCGAGCCTGGCCCAATTTCTCAATTCGCGCTCGCGAGGGGCTTAGCGCCGGGTCTGCATTCCGCCAAAATGTAGGCCTTCGATCAGGTCGTCGACCTCGTCCTCGCTGCCTGCGATAAAGGTGAACGACACGATCTGTCCCTTCGAGAGCAACACCAGCGTGGTCTGTCGCATGGTCAATGTCTCGGAGATCGCCTTCGTAAAATCCGCGCGGATGAGTTGACGCCCATCGATCTCCGCTACGTCGGGATCGCCCTCAGGCTTGAATCCCTTCGCGGTCGCAAGTTCGGTGAGCGGCCCGAGATAATCCTCCGCCTTCTTTAACCCGCGATAAGCGGCCGCGCTTTCGGAAGCAATGACCACCGCAGAGTTAATCGTCTCTCCAATCGCATCCGGCGGCCGCTCGAACACCGCAAGCAGAACTTCGCCCGCGGATTTTTCCTTTCCCGACTTATCCTTTGATCCCGGATTGTCCCCCGCGTCCTCATCGCGCATCTCCCGCGTGCGATCAACCCATCCGTAGGGAATCCGGAATCGGAAGCCGAAAGTTGCATTGCGATAAAGGTGCGAGTCGTCATTCGAGGCGGGCCTGGAGGAAGAGGCAGAAGGTCTATGCTGCGTCTGCGAAACCGCGACAACGTAGAGGCCAAGCAGCAACACGAACGTGAAACCGCGAAAAATCATGAGGGCTGCACCCAGTTTACATGCCTTATCCTGTCAGCACCGTGAGATCGCCGCGCCTCGTCTACACCGACCACTACGAGTTGCCGCTTCCGGCGGGGCACAGGTTCCCGATCGAAAAATACCGACTACTGCGCGAACTGCTCGAAGCGGACGGCGGCTTTACCTTTGAACCAGCGCCCCTCGCCGGGATTTCGACGATAGAACTGGCGCATGATCCCGAGTACGTGCGCTCTTTCGTCACAGGGAGGCTAAGCGAATCCGCCATCCGCCGCATCGGCTTTCCGTGGTCCGAAGGACTGGTGAAACGAACGCTGGCGTCGGTCGGGAGCACGCTGGCAGCCACGCAAGAGGCGCTGCAACATCGATGGGGAGGAACTCTCGCCGGAGGCACGCATCATGCCTTCCGCGGCGAAGGTTCCGGCTTTTGCGTGTTCAATGATATTGCGGTCGCGATCGCATGGTTGCGAGCCGAGTATGAAATGCGCCGCGCCGCCGTGGTCGATCTCGATGTGCACCAGGGCGACGGCACAGCCGAGATCTTTCGAGACGATACGCATGTGCTGACGCTCTCGGTGCACTGCAAAAACAACTTTCCACTCCGCAAGCAGCAGAGCACGATCGATGTCGAACTGGAAGCCGAAACGGGCGACGACGCTTATCTCGCTGCACTCGCCGGTGTCCTGCCAAAAATCATCGAGTTTCGTCCCGAAATAATCTTCTACCAGTCCGGCGTGGATGGCCTCGCCGAAGACCGGCTGGGCAAGCTGGCGCTCACGCAGTCTGGCTTGATTGAGCGCGACCGTCAGGTGATGAAACTGGCCCAAGCCAATGCCATTCCACTCGTCATCACGCTAGGAGGAGGCTACGCGCAGCCCATTCACCGGACCGCCGAAGCTCACGCCAACACCTTCCGCACGGCCCGCGAAATCTTTTTGTCGCGGCCATGAAATCCAGCGTCGGGTCGCAAGTCCCGGTACAATTTTGTCGGCTGCCTGGCCAGCAAACAAACCTATGGACCTGCTGCTTACGGAAAACGAAGTTCGCGTGCTCGGCGCGCTGATCGAAAAAGACAACACCACGCCCGAGTACTATCCGCTCTCGCTGAATGCGCTGGTCAACGCCTGCAACCAGAAATCGAATCGCGATCCCGTCATGCAGCTTAACGAGAACGCTGTCCGGGACGCCCTCAGCGGCCTGCAGGAGCATCGCCTGGCTGGCCCCGCCGGCGGAGCGGATAGCCGCGTCACAAAATATGAGCACCGCACGCAGGAGGTATTCAACTTCACTCGCGGAGAAGTTGCTGTGCTCTGTGTGCTCCTGCTGCGCGGTCCGCAAACGCCTGGCGAACTCCGGGGACGCTCCGAGCGCATGCATCATTTTGAGACATTGGACGACGTCCAGTCGGCTCTGCAAAGGCTCATGCAGCGTCAGCCGCCGCTGGCCAAAGTTCTGCCGCGCCAGCCCGGAACAAAAGAATCGCGCTACGTGCATCTGCTAGCCGGAGATGTAGCCGTAGCTGAGATCCCGCAGATGACCGCCGCATCCACCCCCGATCAAGGCAACGGTGAAAGAATGGCCCGCCTGGAAAAAGAAGTCAGCTCTCTGCGTCAGGAACTAGCCGAGATAAAAGAGCAACTGGAAAAGTTTCGGAGACAGTTCGAGTGACGGGAGGCAGTTGAAATAACCGAAGTCATCCTGAGCCGAATGACTGGTGCGCGAAGCGAACCAGTCATGGAGTCGAGGGATCCCTATACCTGACAGTGCGCTAGGCGTACTCCCACCGCCGCGCCACTCTCCGGGCAATGGCAAACAGCACAACCGCGATTCCCGTCAGAACAAGGACCTGTGGCCAGAGGTGGGATATCGGCTCGTCGCGCCAGAAAATTTTCGTGAATCCATCAATGGCCCACGCATTGATCGTCAGCAACCCCGCCTTCTGCATCGATTCCGGCATCAGGAAGCGCGGAAACATGCTCCCGCCAATCGACGACATGACCAGAATAACGAGCGTAGAAAGGGCGCCCAGTTGAGCCCGGGTCTTGCAGATGCTGGCCAGCAGCAATCCGAACGACGCTACGGCCACGGATGTAAATACCCCCATCACCACGAATCCCGGAATGTGCGACCAGAAATCGAGCTTGAAGACGGCCCATCCCCACAAAAACATAATGACCAGTTGTGAGAACGCCAGCACGGAGTTGTACGCCAGTTTGCCGAGCATCAGCGAAGTCATGGTGACCCGCGATGCCAGCACGCGGTCCAGGGTTCCGCTTTCGGACTCATCCAGTAGCGCGCCAGCCGCGCCACTCGCCGTAAAAAGCAGAAACATCACTCCAATCGCCGCCGCATAAAAGGAGACCATGGGATTATCCTTGTTCTCGCCCACCACCGCTCGCGATGAGACCGCAACGATTCCACCCCCGCCTCCGTTCCCCGAAGCCGACGTCCCCGCTCCGCCATCCTGGCGCTCACGCAACGCGCGGAGGCTGGCGTCGACCCGGTCCTGCTGCTCGCGGGTCAGCCCTCCGGCAAATTGATCGAAGTATCTGGACCCCTGCTCGGCCATAACATCGGGCATTGCCGTCATGGCTACTTTCTGCAGAAGTCCGGCGACCATCTGCGGCGCAATCATATCGCTGTTGTCTTTGAGCAGTTGGATAGCAGGGCCGTTCGCGTTCGCTCCGAAAGAAATCGGGCTCTCCCCGAAGCCGTGCGGAATAATGAGCGCAACCGGCGCTTTGCCTTCTTTCACAGCCACTTCCGCGGTCGCCGCCGTGTAGTCGGCTTGTTCGACACCTTTGGCGGGCGCGGGCCGCGTCTTCACCACCAGCGAGCCTTCGCTCTCCAATCCCTTGACCAGCCTCTGCGAAGCGCGCGTCTGGTCTTCGTCCACCACGATCACGCTGATCTTCGGAGTCGTGTCGCGCCGCCCGCCGAATATCACGGCGAAGATGCTGAAGAACACAACCGGCAAAACGAAGCTCAGCGCCAGCGCGCCCCGATCGCGTTTCAGTGCAACCAATGCGGTCCGAATGATCGCAAGAATCATCATAGTGAGGTCATCTTTGTGCTGAAAATCATGGTGAAATCATAGGTTGAATAATGCCGTCCTACGGTGAAATCAGTCGCGCAACTCTCTGCCCGTCAAGTGCAGAAACACGGATTCCAGGTTCGGCTTGCGCAGTGATATATCGAGCAACTCGAGCCCGGCCTTCGCGGAATCCTCGAGCAATCCCGCAATCTCCGTCGGATGCTCAATTGTGAATTGCGTGGCTCCATCCACCGCTTGTCCGCCGTGCTGGACGACCCACGCCGTGACCCGCTCATCCGCCCCTGCAAACCTGGCCAGCACCTGGCTGCGCGATCCGAAAGCATCCCGGACGAGCTCCGCATTCGTGCCCAGCGCGATGATCTTCCCATGATCCACGACCGCCACCCGGTCGCACAAGCGTTCCGCCTCTTCCATGTAGTGGGTGGTGTAGATGATCGACATGCCCTCATCGCGCAGCTTCTCGATCATTTCAAAAATATGATTGCGCGATTGCGGATCGACGCCCACGGTCGGTTCATCCATCAGAACCAGTCGGGGCTGGTGAATCAGTCCGGCAGCCATGTTGAGCCGTCGCTTCATTCCGCCGGAGAGATTACGCACCAACTCTTCAGCTCGATCGGTCAGCGTCGCCCAGCCCAGGCAGCGGTCCACGGCTTGCTCAAGCGGGGTGCCGCTCATGCCGTGGTACCGTCCAAACGATTGCAGGTTTTCGCGGCAAGTCAGGCGCGGATAGAGCGCTAGCTCCTGCGGAATCCATCCCAGCGCATTGCGCGCCGCCGTAGAATCCGCGGGTGCGCCGAATACCTGGATCGTACCCGCGTCTGGAATCACGCGCCCGACAATGCTGCGGATCAGCGTGCTCTTTCCCGCGCCGTTTGGTCCCAGCAGCCCCAGGCATTCCCCCGCGCGCAGTTCGAGTGTGATCCCGTCCACGGCAGTTACCTGCCCAAAGCGCTTGACCAGCCCCTCAATCCGCAAAGGCGGAGAAGAAGTCGAAGTGGTGAATGAAGCCAAGGGCGCCGTCTCCTGAAGAGTTTCCACCATACTATGAATACGCTGCAAAGTCCGCGAAGGTTTCGTGAAAATACTGGTTCGACCAATCGCAAATTCAAGGCTGCGCCTACAGCACGCGTTCGTGCGCGTATCCCGCTGCACCCAGCGCCGAGATGATTTCAGCAATGTGATCCGGTCCCCGAGTCTCCATCGTAATTTCGATGGCAGTCTCCCCCAGGTTCACGCCGTGGTAGGCGCGGTCGTAATCGGTCTCGACGATGTTGGCGCGATGCTGCGCCAGGATCGACGTCAGCCGGTGTAGCGCGCCCGGAAAATCGCCCAGGTGAACGCGCAGTCGCACCAGCCGCCCGTCCTTGACCAGGCCGCGTTCAATGATCCGCGAGAGCAAGGTTACGTCGATGTTGCCGCCGCACACGAGGACCGCCACCTTCTTTTCGATGC
>Ga0116117_1000329_pt1 | contig 12948 bp, 7 predicted proteins | sample June2015DPH_11_1_FD_89790 | JGI IMG/M metagenome (GOLD analysis project Ga0116117, IMG submission 89790) | Peatland microbial communities from SPRUCE experiment site at the Marcell Experimental Forest, Minnesota, USA - June2015DPH_11_10 | ecosystem: Environmental > Terrestrial > Soil > Wetlands >... | reverse complement strand
GTTTACAACATTGGCGGGGAACTGATCGAGACGCTTAACGGATTCAGTTTCTCGAATTCGTTCAACGTGATTCCGATGCACATTGCTCTGCACCCAAAACTTCGGTCCGGCTATGTGGATGGTCCCGCTGCCACTGTGAACGAGATTCAATCGTTCACGTACTAGAAATTGCGCCGGTCGGAGACGGTCGGCGCAGTTTCGAACAATTGTGTTCCTCCGCACAATCGCACCACGCCTGATTGAACCATGAAGATTCTTGCACACTCGAGCGTCGCTGATTAGGACTTTCTTCTCCTAGGCAGCGCACTCCTTCCATGCTAGCCTTCTAATGCCATCCCCCCGTCTTGTCCACGACGTGTTCGCGATCAATAAAAAAGCTGAAAGCACTCCTATGTCAATGAAACGAAGTAACCTCGCCGCGCTTCCTATCTTTTTCGTTCTAACGTGCTTTATCCATGCCCAGACTGTCCGTGCTCAGACGGTCACGTCGTTTGAAGGCATTGATGCAATCGACGTCGACGATCCAACCTACGATATCGACGCCAACGGCGCTGTCGGCACCAAGCAATACATGGAGTGGGTGAACTCTTACTACCAGGCCTTCAGCAAGACTGGTCCCTACACTCCGGTGTGGGACACTCCGCAGAATGGCGACACACCCTGGGAGAATGCCGGCATGTCGAATTGCTACGGCACGGGCGGCGGAGAAGGCACCATCACTTTCGACCGGATCGCGTCCGTCTGGGTGATCGCGCGGCGCGCCAGTCAGGCCACAAACAGCTATTACTATTGCATTGCCGTTTCCAGTACAGACGATCTCACTTCTTCCAAGCTGAAGTGGTACACGTACCAATTCGAGATGACTTCAGCCCTGGGCCTCAACTCTCACGGAGATGTTTACTATCCCGACTGGCCGCGGTTCGCTACGTGGGTCGATGGTTATTACGCGACCTTCGATCTTGAAGACCCCGACAACGAATATCAGGAAATCGGCGTAGTCGCGTGCGTGTTTGATCGCACCAACATGATTATCGGCGGCACGGCTCGCGCACAGCAGTGCTTCAGCAATCCGAGCCCGCTGCCGACCAGCGGCGCTCTTTACCTTTCGCACAGCCTGATCCCGGCGGATATCGATAACACCACGGCGCCGCCTGCCGGCCGCCATGAATATTTCGTAAGCATTCAGAATCCCGCCGCCAACGGAAAGGCCACGACCTCGACCAAGCTGAACTTGTGGAACCTCCATGTGAACTGGACGACTCCTACCAAGTCCACTTTCGCCAAGTCGTCTCTCACTGTTACCAGCTACGAGCCGGGATGCTACGACGTGCTACAACCCGACGACACCTTCTGCGTGAACGAGCCTTCCAGCAGCAGCACTGGCAATTACGTAGACTCGATCGGCGATCGCCTCATGCCGCGCATGCCGTATCACAATTTCGGGACCTACGAATCGTTCCTGGTCAGCCACACCGTACAAGTGGGAACCGGCACCAACCAGCAGACCGGCATCCGCTGGTATGAACTGCGCGGCACCGCCCCGACCGTATACCAGAGCGGTACCGTAACCAATGGCAGCACTCTCTACCGCTTTGTGCCAAGCATCGCCCAGGACAGCGCGGGCAATGCCGGAGTGGGATACAGCGTCTCGAGCAGCGGCGTGCATCCTGGAATTCGTGGCGCCTACTGGAGCCTGCCCGGCAAGACTTCGCCGACCGAGATCATTCTGCAGAATGGAACCGGCGACCAAGAAAACTCACCTCACTGGGGCAACATCAGCAGCATGACCGTGGATCCCACGGACGGCTGCACCTTCTGGTATCAGAATGAGTACTTCCAGTCGAATCAGATCAATACTGAGATCACCTGGGATACGCGCATCGCCAACTTCCAGCTGGCGACCTGCACTCCGAAGTAAGAAGGGGTAAGAAAGTTTAGCCGGAAAGAGCCCGCCGAGAGGCGGGCTTTCTTAGTCCCACCTGCGTTGTTTCCTTGGCGGGCTGCACGAAATTCCTCGTAAGTTGTTGATTCGCGGTACAGCGGTTCGCTGTTCTGCGGGGTATTTCTAGAAGATATAACAATACTGTCGCTAAGTCATTGAATCCGCAGGGCCAATTTATTGCCGGGAGGTAAATCGATTTACCTCGCCCGCTGCGCGATAGTTTTGAACGGGAGGGCCTCAGCCATGGATTGTGCTCCCGAACGCGCCCTGCGTGCCTGCAAAGCGAATTGCGGGGCATTCGTTACGGCTATCGAAACGCGAGTGACGGTTCCCACCTCGAAATTGGCAAACCGCATTCCGCCAATTGCTGGCGGCTAATGGAAAAGAAACGCCGCGGACGAAGGTGCATCCAATCCTTGTAGCGCCGGGAAGTTCGCGCGACGTCTTCAGCGCCTCGAATATCCAAGCGCCTCGAACATCCTACTGCAGCTTACACAAGTTCTGGATATCAGTAACAATCTGCGTGACTCCGTCGGCCACCGCGGGAATCGCATGCGGCGCGTCTGATACGCAGACCTTGGTGCTGGTCCCAACCGCCGGCCCCCAGTGCTGGCCTTGCTGAACTGCTGCAGTTGTATCCGCTCCTCCAAGAACAATGTTCACGTAAGTTGGCGGATCTACTGTCGGCGTTGGCTGCGGTCCGCCCAGTATGCTATCGGAGAGAAAAAGGCCGCTCGGCGCCTGAGTGCCAGTCCCGCTCACAGCATTGGAACAAAAAGTCTCCCCAGCTGGATACGCCGGATCGATAATCTCCGCTTCCGACAACGAGAAGTTGAAGGGAAGGGTTTGCGTTGGGAGCGAATTGCAGGTGAAGTTCGCCGTCATGCTCTGCGATGAGCAAGCCCAGTCAAGGCGAGTCATAGGTGGACCGCTCGTAGTCTCCACCATGGAAAAGATGTTGCTCTCTCCATAATTCGTCACTGCATAACCAATGGCCCCGGCGCCGCCGCTGTTTCCAGTAGCGCACATCGGTACGCTCGTGCTTGCCTGAATGTTGGTATAAACCCATTGCGCAACCGTTGCGTAGCGGCAGGCCAAGCGCCGCACTCCGCCCGGCCCGGTAAGCCATCCATTCGGATACTCGGTAGGATTATCCAGGGGTGAGAATGCGTCCTGCACGGTCGTGTAACCCGCTGTAAGAATGCCATTCACCACGCCCAGACCGCCATTCACGCTATCGCCGTTCGTGTCGGTATAGAAAAAGTCCGGCGTGTCGTTGTCGTAGACGTAGTTTCCGCCCTCACCGGTTCCAAGAATCACAGTTCCCATCGGAGTTCCCGTGGGCTGATTCACCTTGAGGTAGGTGTTGGGCCAATCAGCGACGCCAGGGCAAGATACGTCCAGCGTGTAGCAGGATGCGCCCGTGGTCCCGCCAATGCCGGCGGGACAGGTCGTGCCAGTGCTGGTGACCGTCGCGGTGCCGGTGGGGTCGGCTGGCTGAAGCGTGACGTTAGTGCTTTGGGATTGCGTATTGTCGAAGGCGGATGCGGCCGTGATGGTCACCGGCGCTGACGGCTGACAAGTCGGTGCAATGTAAAAACCTCCGTTCGGGTCTGTATAAGGCGATACAGAACTCGGGAACGATCCGGCAGGGCTGGTACACGCCCCGCCGCCAGTGGTGGTCGCGGTCCAACTGACGCCCTGATTTGTCGAACTGGCGCCGTTTACCTTGGCCGTGTAGAGCCAGTTTGCTCCCACTCCAATCGTGTTTGGTGAAGAGGCGAGGTTCGTGATCTCAACCGCCACATGCAAGTACGCCAGCGCCGAACCAGTAGAGGCGTTGTTGGAAGTGGAGGCAGTCACCTCGATAGGGCAGGGGCTGGCCGGCAGGATCGCCGACGTGGGCGGAGCGGTATAGAGCCCAGTGCTGCTATTGATCGAGCCAACATTTGTCGCGGTGCATCCACTCGCGGCGGTTACGCTCCAGGTGACGCCGGACTGTGAGGCGGTGAACTGTTGCGTTCCCCCCACTTGGATAGAAGCGCCTGCCGGAGAAACCGTAATTGCACCCGGAGGTGTGACCGTTACGGTTGCATTGGCCTGCTTGGTAGTATCGGCTTGAGATTGGGCTGTTACGGTGACCGTCTGGTTGTTGGCGCCAGCCTGGATCGTTGGCGCTGTGTAGGTGGCGGTTAAAGAGTTCTGTGGGGTGGAAACAATAGTTCCGTTGTTGGCTCCTCCGACAACATTCCAATTGACGGCCTGGTCAGTCGTTCCGGTTACGGTGGCGGTGAATAGCTGTGTGCCGCCGGAGGCTACAGTAGCCGTCGCGGGCAGCAAGGTGACATTGACCACGGGTGGCGTGACCGTTACCGCAGAACTCCCGCTCGCAGTGGTGCCTTGCAATTGTGCGGTGATGGTGACCGTCCCGCTGGCGGGCGCGCTCGGCGGCGCAGTGTAGGTCGCCGTGGTAGAGGGCGTACCGGCAGTTATTGTGCCGTAGGCCGAGCCGCCCCCGACAAGCCAGGTGACGGTAGGGTTGGAATCGTCGGTCACGTTAGCCGTGAATTGCTGCTGACCGCCTGCAGTAACGGTGGCTGTCGCAGGCGACACAGAAATGCCGGGCGCCGTGGTAGTGCCCGATGCGAAGGTCACGAGTGCAGTCTGAGTCACCGCAGGATTTGCGACCGCTGCGGCCAAGATTGTGACCGAGGTGACGCCGCTGGGTATGTTTTGAGGGGCGGTATAGGTGACGCTGGGAGAATACAGTTGAGAGGCAGGGACAAATGTGATCGCGCCGTAAGTCGCATTGCCGTTCGGGACGCACGCACCTGTGGGTGGACAGACCTCCCAGCCGACTTCTTCGTATGTTGTCCCGGTCAGAGTTGCGGCAAATGCTATCGTGCCATTTGCGGCGACTGGTGGCGGCGCGGTAGGCGCCAGGGTCATCCCGACATTTGATGCCGTGACTGTGACCGTAGCAGTATTCGAAACCGTATTCGTAGCTGAGAGCACGGCATTGATTGAAATAGGGCTAGACGCTGAGACCGGCGCCAGAAACGTCGCTTGATTGGCCTCGGGACCGCACGTGAGCAGCCCTAGCGCTGTCATTGCCGGCCCGCACTGGGTGCCGGTGGTAACGCCCCCAAGGTACCAGGTCACCGCAGGGGATGGTGCGTTAGAAGTTGCTGTGAAAACAAGTACGTCTCCACCGGGGATGCTGGTGTTTGTCGGCGTTATGCTCACGGTCGGCGTCTGGCCGCCGCCGCCGCTGCCCGGCGCCTTGGCAAGGCACGCCGACAGGGGCAACAGTCCCATCAGAACGATCACGCGAAACCAAACTTGCCGGGCACGACTCAATGAGGAAGTTTGCACAGAAAACCTCTGGCACAGAGAAAGTACGGGGGAAAAGGGGGAATGTACTCGTTGACCGCAATATTCTCACTCCCCACCGTCGCTGTCAAATAACTTCTGCGCTAGTGGCATAGGCTCGTAATGTCATTCGCGATCTGGGTTGATCGAGGCAAACTTTGTGTCCACTAGGGCAATTAGGTATCGTGCGTTCCTAACGGGCCTATTTGCACCCGTTCTCGATATCAGTCGCAATCTGCTGTGCGCCAGTGCTGAAACTGGGGATGTCGTGCGCCACCGGCATTGGCAGGCACAGCAACCCAGGGGTGGGGGTGATGTATTGATTCCAAAGAGTTCCCTGAGGGACGGCGTTACTCGTGTCGGATTCGCCGAATAACTGATTGATCGTCAAGTTGGCGAGGCTCACGGCCTGCGATCCCTGATACAAAATGCTGTCCGAAAGAAACAGGCCTGCCGCCGCTGGGGTTCCATTGATGGCGTCGGTACAGGGAGTGGGAGTTGTCGCCCCAGAGCTTTGGTACGCCTCGTCGATGACCGCAGCATCGCCGCCTGAGGCGCCCCCGGTCGAATAGCACATATCTTGCTGCATATTTGTACATGCGTTCAGTCCAGTGATTGTGCCGCAAATGCTGCAGCCCTGATCGATACGCGTCATTACTGGGCCGCTGGTGGGCTCGATCATCTTGAACTCAGAAGCCAGGCCGTATTCATACACGCCGTAGGCGATCGCGGCCGATCCTCCGCTGTTTCCGGTGGCGCACATGGGAGCGCTGTTGGTCGCGGTGTTGTTGGGATTCGGGTTTATGGTTGTCGGATTTTTATAGACCCAATCGGCAACCGTGGCGTAGCGGCACGCCAGTCGGCGAACTCCGCCCGGCCCTTGCAGCCAGCCGTTGGGTTGGCTACTGGTAAAAGGCCCGCCAAACGATACCTCCACAGTATTGAAGCCCGCATTTACGACATTTTCGACGACGAGATATCCATACATGTAGGTCTGGCTATCGTCGTAAAGTCCGCTGCCGCCCGTGCCCACTCCGAACAGGACCGTGCCAGAGGGAAGCCCAGAGGGGTTTATCACTTTCAAGTACGTAGTGATGTCGGCGACTCCAGGGCAAGAAACGGTCATCTGATAGCAGGCCGGAGTTAAATGCCAGTTAGAGTATCCGACGCACGATGGCAAAGTAGTGACGGCGCTAACCTTGCCCAGCGGGTCCGTCGCCTGCACCGTGACGCTGGCCGACGCGGACTGACTCGTGTCAGCTTGCGAAGTCGCAGTGATGGTCACGTTCGCCGGACTTGGCACTGCTGGCGGCGCAATATAAAGTCCTGTGCTGGCATCGATGGTTCCAGCACTTTTCGGCGAGATCGTCCATGTGACAGCCTGGCTTGCTACACCATTCACTGTGGCCGTGTATTGCCAGTTCGCGCCAACTCCAATGGCGCTGGGCGGTGTGCCCGAAATGGCGACAACGGTTTGCTGCTGGAAGTTACCGCCGCCAGACCCGCCTCCGCATCCTGCCAGCGAAAGCAGGCTCAATAGAATGATGACGTAAAACGAAACCTGAGAGTTAGAGTTCAGCAAAGCATTCCCCCTTGGAGGGTTACAGAAATAGGGAGCACAAGACGTGAAAAACGGAGTGTACTCGGTTACTTTCATGCTGCCATTCCCCACTCCCCCTGTCAACTCGCGCCTGCATTGGGGGTAGTTTCTGACTAAGAACAGCGCGGCTCCCATTCCGGGACGGCCGCCAATTCCGGGAAGAACGCAATTCAGTGGAACATCGTCCGATCTTTTGCGCAATCGCGCGCGTATTGTCCGGCGGCCAATCACTCGATTTGCCCTTTTTTCCTTTGGAAACAATCGCTTAAGAGATTGCCGGTTGGCAAAACAAGTGCATGCACACTTCGGGGGATGCCGCCAGTGAGGGTTCGCCGTTAAAGTCACAGTATGCAAATTTTTTCAGGCTTGGCGAAGTGCGCAAATTCTGGTCTACTAGAAAACACGACGCACCCATGACGGTCGCGTCTCTCCTCCAGATTTCATTACTTGACTTGTTCGCATGTTTCACCTCACTCGCGGGGTCGTTTTGTCTCCGAGATGAGTTGCAATGGCAACAGTGCCCAGATCTAAAACCGGGTTCGATTACATAATGGAAGTTCCAACCAACATCTTTGGGAGAAAGCAGCAGATATGAACTCGTCCGCACCTGATTTTGAAGTAGGAATTATTGGCGGAGGTCCCGCCGGTTCCAGCATGGCGGCCTACCTGGCCAAAGCCGGCGTCAACTGCGTGGTTTTTGAGCGCGAGTTAATGCCTCGTCCACATGTGGGAGAGTCTTTGGTCCCATCCTCAACGCGTGTTTTCAAGGATCTCGACTTCCTGCCGAAGATGGAGGAAGCGAAGTTCCCGCACAAGTTCGGCGCGGCCTGGACCGCGGCTTCCGATGCCAAGGTCTACAACATGGATTTCGGCGGCGTCTCGGCCGACTGCCATGTGGACATTCGTTTCGAAGAGCGCAGCCAGCCCGGTGTGAGCCAAAACTATACCTATCACGTCGATCGGAGCAAGTTCGACTTGATGCTGCTGCAGCATGCCAACCAGTTCGGCGCCAAAGTGTATGAAGGCGTGAACGTGGCCGGCGTTGATTTCACCGATCCGAATTGCGCCGCCATCAAGTACAAGATGGGCAAGAAAGAAATGAGCACCACGTGTCGCATCGTGGTTGACGCCTCAGGCCGCAAGACCATGGTGGGCAACCAGTTGAAGTGGCGCATTCAGGACGATCACTTTGACCAGTACGCCATTCACACGTGGTTTAACGGTTACGACCGCCGCTGCATGGCCTCGAACAAACAAACGCAGGGCGATTTCATTTTCATCCACTTCCTTCCCATCACCAATACCTGGGTGTGGCAGATTCCGATCACCGATCAGATCACGAGCATTGGCGTGGTCACGCAGAAAAAGAATTTCGCCAAAGGCAAAGAATCGCGCGAGAAGTTCTTCTGGGAGTGCATCAAGAGCCGTCCTGAGCTTTACGAAGGCCTCAAGGCGCAGGGCTCGGTGCAGATGCATCCGTTCAAGGATGAGGGCGATTACAGCTACGCCATGAAGCAGCTTGCAGGCGACCGCGTGGTTCTTGTGGGCGATGCGGGACGTTTTGTCGATCCCATCTTCTCGACCGGCGTCAGCATTGCGCTGAACTGCTCACGATTCGCGCACAAGGACATCCTCGGCGCGCTCGAGACCGGCGACTTCAGTCGCGAGTCCTTCCAGACTTACGAGTCAACGCTGAAGCGCGGCACCAAGAACTGGTACAACTTCATCACCGTTTACTACCGGCTCAATGTGCTGTTCACGGCGTTTGTGCAGGATCCGCGTTATCGTCTCGACGTTCTCAAGCTTCTGCAAGGAGATGTTTACGATGATGCCGAGCCGCCAGTTCTGACCCGCATGCGCAACATCGTGCAGCAGGTGGAACGGGATCCGAATCACGCGCTCCACGGTTTCCTCGGAGACCTCACTGCCGATGCATTTGTGGAAGCGGCGTCGGTTTAAGAAAACGGAAGTCAACTTCTCCATCCTGACCTCGCTAGGGAACGCGAGGTTAGGATGGGGAACTTGCAAAGAACCCCAGGGAGAAAGCAGCGAATATGAATCACTCCGTACCCGATTTTGAAGTAGGAATTATTGGCGGCGGTCCGGCGGGAGCCGGCATGGCGTGCTACCTGGCGAAAGCCGGCGTCAAGTGCGTAGTGTTCGAGCGCGAGTTGTTCCCGCGCCCGCACGTAGGCGAGTCGTTGGTTCCATCTTCGACGCGCGTTTTCAAGGATCTGGATTTTCTCGGCCAGATGGAGGAAGCCAAGTTTCCGCACAAGTTCGGCGCGGTCTGGACCACCAACGACGAGAATCCCGGATATGTTCACGATCTCGAGGGTTTATCGCCGGAGTACAACGTCGACATCCGTTTCGATGAGCGCAAACAGGAAGGTATGGAAGATCGCAACTATACCTACCATGTGGACCGCGGCAAGTTCGACCTGATGCTGCTGCAGCACGCGCAGAAACTGGGCGCGAGCGTGTATGACGGCGTGAAAGTGGCGCGGGTCGATTTTGGCCCCGAGCATCCCGACGTCTACTTCAACATTGGTCCGAAGGAGATGCACGTCAGTTGCAAGATGGTCGTGGATTGCAGCGGACGGCAGACCTTCCTGGGGAACCAGCTCAAGTTGAAAGTAAAAGACACCGTGTTCGATCAGTACGCCATCCATTCGTGGTTTGACGGTTACGATCGCAAGGTGTTCGCCAAACGCGACACCAACCTGGATTACATCTATATTCACTTCCTGCCGATTTCAAACACCTGGATCTGGCAGATTCCGATCACCGACACCGTTACCAGCCTGGGCGTGGTCACGCAGAAAAAGAATTTCGCCAAGTCGAAAGAAGACCGCGAGAAATTTTTCTGGGAGACAGTGGGCAGCCGGCCGCTGATCGAGGAAACTCTGCGCAAGTCCGATCGCATTCGTCCCTTCAAGGATGAAGGCGATTACAGCTACGCCATGAAGCAGTTGGTCGGCGACCGGTTCATGCTGGTGGGCGATGCAGGACGTTTCGTCGATCCCATCTTCTCCACCGGCGTGAGCATCGCGCTCAACAGCGCGCGGTTCGCGCATAAAGATATTCTGACCGCGCTCGAGAAAAACGATTTCTCGCGCGAGGCATTCTCCGATTACGAAACCAAGCTGCGCCGCGGCACCAAGAACTGGTACGAATTCATCTCGGTTTACTACCGGCTCAATGTGCTGTTCACCTATTTCATCAGCGATCACAACTACAGGCTCGACGTGCTCAAGCTGCTGCAAGGCGATGTGTACGACGAGGACGCGCCTGAAGTGCTGACCAAGATGAAGGCAATGGTCACGAAGGTGGAGCAGAACGAAAAGCATCCGTGGCACAAGTTGCTCGGCAACTTGACCTCAGACGCATTTCGGCCCGCGTTCTAATGTTGTGTAGCGCAGGATGTGTCAGGTTCGTTCGGTGATTCGTATCAGGGCATGGCTTTAGCCGTGCCGATAGCACGGCGAAAAGTGAAGGGGCTTTAGCCCTGCGGCTTGCGCCAGAGCAGCGCCTGAAGGCGCTTCCTCGAGTGGATGCTTTGTGGCACGCCTTAAGGCGTGCCCTGATACGAACCGGACTCATACCACGCGCGTTAGCGGCGCTACCCAAGGGAGAAACGCAATTTCGCACACGAACCGCAACTTCGTACTTGCGTACGTTTTTCTCGTGGCACTGCCTATCCTCGGGCTGGTGGGAATCCTGAAACGCGGGCGCAGTTTGTCTGCGCCGTTTTCCGTGGACGGCGCCTGGAAAATAGAACCCGGCAATCTGCCGGCTTCGGCCTGCGGCAACTTCCTCACTTCGGTTTCAAACGCACCTCTATCGATCTCGCAGTCGGGCCAGTCCTTGGTCGTCACTCTGAGCGGCGGAACGAAAACCACCGCCGGCACGCTGGAAGGGAAGACCATCAAGGCACAGTTTACTGGCGCGTCGGACACGGCACAGTGCGGTGATGGAGCTTTGACGTTCGAAGCTACGCTCGACCCGATGGCCGAGCCCAGAACCTTGAGCGGAACGCTCTCCGTAGAAGGCTGCGCGTCATCCTCATGCGCGCCCATGGAATTTCGCGCGGTAAGGCAGCCGCGGAGCGCGGGGGGCACGCGCTGATGCCGAATCTTTTCATCCTCGTCTTGCAGGTTGCGGTGGTTCTAACTGCATGCCGCCTGACGGGCACGCTGTTCAAGAAGTTTCAGCAGCCCCGCGTAGTCGGCGAAATGTTTGCCGGCATTATGCTGGGGCCATCGTTCCTCGGTTGGATCGCGCCGCATTTCTCCGCGTATCTGTTTCCCGCGTCGAGTCTGGGATTTCTCAACGCCTTGAGCCAGATCGGCGTGATCATCTTCATGTTCCTTGTCGGAATGAATATTAATCCGAAGGAACTGGCAAAAGAAGGTCACGCAGCGGTGCTCAGCAGTCACGTCAGCATCACGGCTCCGTTTGTTCTCGCTGCATTTCTAGCGCTTTATCTGTATCCGCGCCTCTCCGATGACAGCGTAGCCTTCAGCAGTTTCGCATTGTTCATGGGAGCGGCGATGAGCATCACCGCATTCCCAGTGCTGGCGCGCATCCTGCAAGAACGCAAGATGATGCATAGCCGGCTGGGAACCGTGGCCATCGCCTGCGCCGCGGTCGATGACGTTACTGGCTGGATCATTCTCGCCTACATCGTGGTGCTGATCCGCTCAGCGCACTCCACCACTTCGATCTGGGTAACACTCGGCGGAATTATAGTTTTTGCCGTGGTAATGATTTACGGCGTGCAGCGCCTGTTGCAGGGCGTCTTCCTGAAGGCCTACGAAAAGTGGGGACACCTCAGTGAGAACCGCATGGCGTTCATGATGCTGCTGGTGCTGGCCTCGGCGCTATGCACGGAGAGGCTGGGCATCCATCTTTTGTTTGGCGCGTTCCTGATGGGCGCGATCATGCCTAAGGAGCCGGTCTTTGTTCGCTATGTACTCGACCGCTTCGAGACCATCACGGTAACTCTTCTGCTGCCTCTGTTTTTTGCTTTCACTGGCCTGCGCACCAACATCGCGCTGGTCAAAGGTCCAACCATGTGGATGTACTGCGGCTTAATCATTCTGGTCGCGACCGCCGGCAAGCTGGGAGGATCGACGATCGCCGCCCGCTTCAGCGGAATGCCGCTGCGAGAAGCTGCCGGTCTCGGTACGCTGATGAACGCGCGCGGCCTGATGGAGTTGGTGATTCTCGACGTCGGACTGGATATTGGCGTGATCTCGCCCGCGCTGTTCTCGATGATGGTCGTGATGGCGCTGGTCACCACCTTCATGACAACGCCCGTGCTGAATTTGATTTGTCCGAAAGAATATCTCGAAGCTTCAGGGGAAAAGATGAGCGTGGAGAGCGTCTCAGCCCAGACGCCCAGCCTGCAAGAAACCGGCGTCGCCTAGAGCGCTACTTGCTTCGTTGCATCCACTTCCATGCCGTCGTAACAATGTCATCCAGCGAGCGCGTTGCCTTCCAGCGCAAGACCTGCTGAGCCAGCCTTGAATCAGCAACCAATGCCGGGGGATCTCCCGGCCGCCGAGGGGCGACGCGGACGGGAACTCTGCGACCGGTGACCTGCTCGATCTTGTCCAACACTTCTTTTACCGAGTAGCCCGTCCCGGTCCCGAGATTCACCGCGATCGAATCGGCCCCGCCAGCCAGGCGCTCGAGAGCCGACACGTGCGCATCCGCAAGGTCGTTCACGTGAATGTAGTCGCGCACGCAGGTGCCGTCGGGAGTGGGGTAATCCGTGCCAAACAGCTCCAGTTCCGGACGCGCCCCAATTGCTGCGAGAAACGCCGAAGGAATCAAGTGGCTTTCGGGTTCGTGCAACTCGCCAATTTCTCCGCTCTCATCGGCACCGGCGGCATTAAAGTAGCGAAGGGCGGCGAAGCGTAGGCCGTAAGCGCGGTCGTAGGCTTCGAGCGCTTGCTCGAAGAAGAGCTTCGAGACTCCGTAAGGGTTCACTGGCTGCCGCGGAATGTCCTCCGGGATCGGCACCTTG
>Ga0116117_1000327_pt1 | contig 12977 bp, 13 predicted proteins | sample June2015DPH_11_1_FD_89790 | JGI IMG/M metagenome (GOLD analysis project Ga0116117, IMG submission 89790) | Peatland microbial communities from SPRUCE experiment site at the Marcell Experimental Forest, Minnesota, USA - June2015DPH_11_10 | ecosystem: Environmental > Terrestrial > Soil > Wetlands... | reverse complement strand
TCCTCAATCGCGCGAGGCATGATCTCAAGTTGAAGAGCCTCGTCCGAAGCGTGCTCAACCAGTGTGTAACTCGATCCGTATTCGGTGACGCGAGACCATTGTTTGATCCCGAGCACCGCTGGACCAATGTACAGACGACCGGAAGTCCCTATCTGGGGAAGAAAACGGCTTCCTCCCTTGAGATTGGGTTTGCAGGCACTTTCGGGCAAAATGCAATCGACCGCAAGCCTGTCGGCTACGCGATCGCTCATCGCCTTCAACGCACCTTTTGCCTGCTTCGGTTCGCGCGCATCGAATGCCAATCGAAATTGGCAGAAGCGATCTGGCGAGAGATGGAGTTTACGATAGAGCGACTCCCGTATCCATCCGCGGCAATCGTTGGTGCCAAGAACATGATCCTCGACAACAACAATGCGGAAGTCTGGAAGTTCCGCCACCAGCTTGCAATCGGAAATCAGGATCGAGAAGTACACGATCGCTGCCTCCGGCCAATGCTGAAAACGCTCTGCAATCGGCTTTGCATGCGGCTGATCGACGAAGTAGAACTTGCCGTCCTTCGCCGAACCGCTTGCACCAACCAGTTTGTACTCCACTCCACCAAAAGAGAGTTGTGCCATGCGGTTTTCCACCACCGATTGCTCGTATGGTGTCAACTCCGCCGGTACACTCACGCGCGCTACTCGGATGCCGGGATAGAGTTCCCTACGTGTCGAACCAGATTAACCGCAAACTTGCTCGCTGGGCATTCCGCACATTAACGAGTGGCGGCTTCAAGTTGCCGGCATTTGCTCTGGCAGATGACGGCATCCTGGTCGAGCACGAGGGCAAGATACTCGCGGCCTCGGACTGGATACCGGAAGACACCGCCATCACAAGCGTCACGGCCGAGCAGAGTCTCTGCATACGCTATCCAATACGGATGCAGGAGGACTTGCTGCCCGTCCGTCATATCGCAGATTCGGAACTTGTCCCGATGCTTGTACGCGCATTGGGCAGGACGAATCTATCTGAGCCGTTGATTGCCTACATTCTGAAACGTCAGCTTCGCATGGAGGGAACTTACATCCTGCATTCGGAGACGGCGAAGCGGAATGGCGGCGACTTCGACTTCGATACCATCTGCGCAATGCCATCCGACGAGTTTCCAAAGTTCGTTGCCGGAAGGATCGCGCATGGAGAGAGATTCCATCAGGAAAAGACCAAGCACAAAAAGGCGAAGTCTCCCTGGTGGAACGTGTACTTGGTTGCGATGAAGGCCAGAGGAAACCGGATTGGATCAATCACCGATCTGAAGACCTCATGCCTCGCAGCCGGACGGCCTGATCTTGCTTACAAGCTTGTCGAGCAGTTGCAAAACGCGCTTGACTCGCTCAAACACAGGGTTGAGATCGATGAGTCGGTCATCAGCGATATTCGGAAAGAGGTATCTCCGGCGCCTTGGCTCCGCTACAAGCGTGAGCGCAGGGTTTCGGATTTGCCGCTTCATCTCGACGTCGCCGATACCGACAAGGTTGGCCGTCTTTACAACGTCCTTCGCAAGGAACTGGGTGACATCCTGAACGAACGCATGGCGGTCGAAGACTTCCGAGGCATCTTCTCTGGCCACACTGTGACCAAAGAGATGTTCGAGGAATGCCAACTTGTCAATGCAATCTACGGCGATGTTGCGGCGCAGATCACTGAGCGCGAGGAGCAACTGAAGCTGGAGTACGGCAACTCTCAGGCATTGTGGGAAGCCGTGCGCACCAGCGACGACAAAGACCAACGGAGATCGGCCGTACTTCTGCGGAACAAAGCGCAGTCTGCGCTCTGGGAGTTTGAACAGGATGCCAAGGAGCAATTCAGTGGCTTGCACCTGTTCATGCACTACTGGGCGCAGGGAAAGCAGGACATCCGTCCTCGCTCAGGGCTGCGGCTGTTTCAATGACGGAGGGATGCTCGATAGATGAGATAACAATATGGCGTTTGAGCCGGTTCACTCTCGCCGCGCCGAGGATAGCCAGGTTGTTGCTCTCAGTTGCACCCGAGGTTATCACGAACTGATCTGGTGTATCTGCCCCTAACATCTGACAAAGACGAGCCTTCTCGGCGGCTATGACCTGAGGAATTCCATCGAAACGTGCAATAGCGGATGAGGGATTCGAATAACGCGCAGTTAGAAATGGCCGCATGGACTCCTCGACACTGTCGAACATCGAAGACGCGCAGAACCGGAACCAAAGCATCAGTCCCGCTCTCTCTGAGTAGGTCTGTTATATGGTTCAGTGCTGGCAGTAGCCTGCAATGGTCCTGTTCTTCTGTCGGTAGATGGAACTTCCAGCCATCTTCTGCTTCCTGATGAAATCCGCCTTTGCGTAGGATGGACAGATAAAGAGCCATCTCTGGGGGACGCTTCGAATTATCCATGCCGAGCATCGGCATGGATGGAGCTGTGGCCATCGCTTCAACTAGCTTTGTGCGGGCAGCGACCGCAGCGCTGCTGGGAGACCGGCGATTGATTAGCTCATTGAGCACATGAGGTGACTCAGAGTAAATCTGGCCGCACTGATCGCTCAAAAAGCCAAGCAGCTCTCGACCGGATTTCAACCTAACTTCACTGCGGAGGGAGAACCAAGTCATCGGTGGAGCTATAGGAAGCTCAAGACTGTCGAGTCCGCACAATCGCTCTCTGAAACGACGTTCCGCCCGTGCAACTTGGCGAGCCACTTCTTCGCGCGCGTAGCGATCTCCGGCCAGTGCAGGAGTGTTGGCCTGGACCCATTTCCATGTTATGAGATCGGTTAGGGCGGCAGCGCTACTCGTTGGCGGCTGGGCGATGGCGATGTAGAACCCTTCGCTTAAGCTTTTATGAAAGGCTCGCAACTGTTTCTCAGATTCTCGAAACTGAGCCTGGTTAGCGGGCAATATTACCCTCAGATTCAAGTCGGGACCCTTCCCGCTCAATACTGGCTGGTCTTTGAGCAGTTGAGGTAGCCCTGTTGCTGGGACAAACTGTACTTCACCATAACGAAGTGTTCCGGACCGAAGGTAATGCCCACGAGGAACGATCTGCTCGGGAGGCAGTTGTCGGCAGAGTAACCCAATGTTGTCTTCACCTGACTGTGTTGCCACAGATCCACGTTTGAATTCTTCGTCAAGATTGACTGATGTATGGGGCCAGAGACAGAGTCCTCGCACTGTGCCTCTTTCATAGAGGACACCGCGGTTCTTCATTTCCCTGATGGCCTTGGAAATGGCGCGCTGGTTCGTTCCATTGTCCAGCGCCAAGTGAAGGAATTCCTGTGTCGCCGGAAGATCTGGGGCGTCAAGAAGATTGAGAAGTGCGATGCACTTAAAAACGCTCTCTTCCTCGATGTTGTCGAGCGGGGTTGAGGCTAGAAGCGAATCAACATAACCCCAATGAAGGTAAGAGTTTCCCATATTGATGGACGGGGAGAGATTCTGCTTGACGTAATCAAAAAGGTGATAAAGACGATATGGAATTAATTTTGAACCGATCAACTGGATGTGGTGCTGCAATCCCATCGGCTCGGAGGCAGAGATAAAACTGAAAAGAGAACGCTCGTTCTGCCCGAATTTACGAATCGTCCTCACAAGTACTGGTAGTACGGTCGGGTGGAAGGGGAAGATCGCCGGGCCAAACCGACTTAGTTCTAATGCTGCAGAGGAACCATACAGGCCGGACCGGACTGCGCCGAGCATGGCCTTTGTGCAATCAGCTGCTACTTCACGAGGCAGGGCTTTGATGTTAACACTCAAAGTGGCTGCAACGAGAGTTACAAACTGCTCCAGAGGATGAGTGTAGAGAATTTCTTCCAATCGACCGGCAACCTTATCCCACTCTCTACGAGCAGCGGAATCGAGTCCCGCCGAGTAGGCTGCTACGCCTTGGTGAAGCATAACCACGAGAATGAGAGGTTGGTCACCACTGCGCGCAGCCTCTTCCGCCAGGCGTTGCAGAAGGAAGATGTCATCAAATTCTGGATTTTGAGCGGCGAATTCCAAGTTCTTCCCAAGTTCATCCAAAACCAGAAGGACACCTTTGTAACCATTAGACCGTGCCTGGCCTATCGACTTCTTCACCTTCAACAAAACTTCATCCGTTGTAGGCTTCGTCCCGCGCGATACTTTGCAACCCAGTGCACGAAGTACCGTCACTCCTAGAGGTTCATGATCTCCGGTCGCAAGGCGAGGCTGAACCCGAATACGCTGACAAAATGGATGAAGTGCCTTGGGTAAAGCTCGGGTATTGCCTGCTGAAATGCGCGCGAGTGCCAAACCAAAAGCACTCTTTCCCGATCCATAATCGCCGGAAATGCGGAACGCACGCTGGGTGGAGTCCGACCGGAATGCCGAACTTATGCGCGAGAGCGCGTCCGCCGCGACGGGAGTCAGAACAAACCCAAGCGAAGACGTTGTGTCGGCAAAATCACCCTCCAGATGCACAGAGCGCATGTGTCTGGGGTGAATATTCAACAGTGATTCCATCGACTTTTCGCGTTGGATTCTGGCGACTTGTGTGATCTTGTTCATACAAAACTCGGGGTCAGATACGCTGCCTTTAGTTCACTGAACCCATCTTTCTTCTCGGGGCGTTGCAATTGACGCAGATTCATTGATTCGATGATTTGAAAAATCTTTGGCTGACGGGAAGCCAGCTCGGTTACGCGCTGAAGAATTTCGGTTTCGTGCATTTTCAGGATTCGGCCTGGACTGTGTTGTCCTGAAATCAATTCTCGGAGTGGAGTTGTTCGCTCGTCTGGGTAATGCGTGTTCCACCAATCATGAATGAAGAAGGCAAATAGCTGATTTGGAATTGCGCGTCTAGGCGAAGGATCAAAGGAATAGCGGCTTTCCCACTTGCCGACAGCATTCGGCCTTTCTCCGAAAGGCTGAATGAGCCGGAGTACTGACATGGCGCTATCCAGATGATCTTCTCCCTTATTAGTGAGTGGAGGGCGATAACTGTGGAGGAACACTTCCCAATGCTGACGAAGCGTGACCGCAGAATTAGGCCTCTGACCGCGATTAGCTTCCTGTTCGAAGGCTTCGATGACCTGTGAAGCGCTGAAATCCAAAGCTGGCCAACGGTTGAACAGGCACTCCCAAGCGAAGAACGGGGAAACTGAATTGGTGCTGATGAGCCAATGCAGAACCCATGAAGACGTCACGTCTTCAAAAAAAGGGTCTAGTCCCGTTTCGGGGTGGAATATCTGCTCGCCAATGGGCGTTAGTAACCAAGCTCCATCGACCCGACTGGCGATTTGAAAAGCTTCAATCCAGCAGCGCAACGCCTCGACCATATTTTTGCCGAGTCCAAGCTCCGTAATACCTTCATCAATGTCGGTAAGCGGATCGTTACCTGCGACGATTTCCCGCACAGCTTTGGGAATCCACGCAATGCGAAGTGGGAATGTTTGGTGTCCTGAGAATCGGAAGGTGGGCTCGTTTCGCGGTGCGGGCAGCGACGGCGGGACTCCAAGCCGCTGGACGTTTGAATTGTGCACTTCGCTCGATTTTGTCATGTTTTAAGCCCATAATCCCTAGAGGTTTGCGCAGACTAGCGGTGACCGTAGCTCCAAAAACGGCTCTGGAAAACCGAACTGTAGAGGAGAAGATGCCGCATATCCAGTCCCATTTGGCAGTCGCGCTTCTGGACGGAAATCCTCAGTAATCTTAACAGACTGATGTATCAACTCGTTGACGGCGACGGGCCTCGAAAGGCAAGTTGATCGGCTCCCTGTCTACAAGTTGGCGTCGTGATCGATGGTTGAATATGCACGCTTTACGGCGGTTCCCCCACTTTCCATCCTGACAAATCCTGAATTGCATTCAAACCCATCGACTTTTCTGATCCAAAGCCGGAGAAAAACCATGAGACTCCACCAGAACCAACTCTGCCCGATCCACCGCTCCCGTTTCTGCTGCGGTAGAGAGGCAATCCCGAGAGAAAGACGTCAGCGCCAGATGGGCGTTCGGCGCGTAGAAGACCCACATCACCCACGAGGATACCGGGAACTCCGCTCCAACAGTGAAATGCGGAAACTGCTCGACCGGAAGATTGCCACCCAGCGTGGCAAGTGCGCCCTCTGTGACGAAGCGTTCACTGATTATGGCGACATCGTACCTGACCATATCCATCCCCGCGGCATGGGAGGGGCATGGCGGGACGACCACCCGGAAAACATTCAGGCGGTTCATTGGTGGTGCAACGGGGAAAAGGGATCGAGCAGAGCGTGATCTTATGTCGGGATGCCAATTCCTTCTATCTTTTGTGTTTTTAATCAGATGCAAACAGTGTTGTCGCCATGAATTCAGTATTATCGCAAAAATATAACAGTTTATGTTATATTCAATACGTGACCGGAGACGAACTCAAAAACGCCCGTAAGGCGTCCGCATGGACGCAAGTTCAAGCCGCCGCGCGGCTCGGCGTGACCCAGGCCTATTTGTCGATGGTCGAGCGGGGAGAGCGGGTCGTCTCCTCAGAACTTGCCTCAAAAGTCGTGGAAGTCTTTGAGGTCCCGGCCACGGCGCTCCCGCTTGCGGACTACCAGACACGCGCGCGCGACGCCGGCTTCTTCCAGTCGATGTTGGGCAGCCTGGGCTATCCGGGCTTTGCCTATCTGCGCAGTTCAGCCCGATTGAATCCGGTCGAACTGCTGATGGAGGCGCTGGACTCGGACGATCTGGACTCGCGGGTTACAGAGGCGCTGGCGTGGCTACCTCTGGCCTACCCGCATCTAAACTGGGATTGGCTGACGGCGAATGCAAAGTTGCGGGATCGCCAGAACCGGCTTGGGTTTGTGGTCGAACTGGCGCGGCAGGCCGCTGAGAGAAAAGGACGCTCCCAGTTGGAAGAGGAGTTGGCCACACGCGTCGCCAAGCTGGAGTCCTCTCGTCTGGTGAAAGAAGATACTCTATGCAGAGAGTCGATGACACGCGCCGAGCGGGTTTGGCTGCGCGAGCATCGACCGAAGTTGGCCGAACACTGGAATCTGCTGACAGACCTTACCGTGGAGCAGCTCGATCATGTCGCCCTCTAACCAGCCGCCGGAACCATGGAACTCCTTCTTCAGGGAGTTGGATGAGGCAGTCGATACGACCGTGCGCTTCGACTGCATTGGAGGTTTCGTCGTCACGCTGCTCTATGGTCTGGAGCGGCCCACGGCGGATGTCGATGTCATCGAGCTTGCGCCACGCGCCGCCGCCGAAACCATGATGGAACTTGGCATTCGCGGCGGCCCGCTGCATCAGAAACATCGCATCTATCTTGACCGCGTGGCCGTTGCCGCCATCCCGGAGAGCTACGAGGATCGCCTTGTCGAGATGTTCCCAGGTGCCTACCGCAACCTCCACCTGATGGCGCTTGACCCTTACGACCTGGCCCTATCGAAACTCGAAAGAAATAGCCAGAAAGACCGCGACGATGTGCGCTTTCTGGCGCGTAGCGTTCCGTTTGACCTCGACATTCTTCAGGAACGTTACACGACGGAGTTGCGCTGGCAACTCGGCGTTCCCAAGCGAGAAGATCTGACCATGCAACTCTGGCTCGATGCAATCCGCGAAGACCGCGGCATGGCCCCCACAGCGAGCGAGTAGAACGGTTCCTGAAGTTTCCCAACCATACCTTGCCCGACTGTGTGCTGCTCAATTCAGACTCGGCGATAATTCTCATTTCTGCCAAACTATTGCCAACATGATCCTCTACACCGATGGATTTGAACGCGGCCGCATGATTGTTACGCGCAACAAGGGTGTTCTGCTTCTCACTTTCTGGCAAACAGAACGTCCAAAATAAACGAGGCGTTATGCGAATCGCTTTCCTCCCCTCCTTTCGCATTGCTGCCGGTTTGCTGCTGGTCGTCCTGTTGGGTGTGGTCGGATCGCAAGTCCTCCGCAGGAGGAATCCCTGCTTCCAAGAATGCGCTCTGGCTGCTCGCATTGAAGTTTGCGCCGGCTATGCTGGCCAAGACCCCCATCGTGCTTGAGACGGAGAGCCTGGGCCGCAAGGAGTTCCACAGAAGAGTGACCATCCTCGTGAACCGCCATACCGCCAGTGCAGCCGAAATGATTGTTGCGTTTGCGCGAGAGAACAAGCTGGCCACAATCGTCAGCGAGAAGACTGCCGGAAAGTTGCTCTCCGCCACTTCAGTCAAGGTCGGCCAGGGATTCCGGTTGGCACTGCCCACTGGGGCATACTACACATGGAAAGGCTCAGCACTTGAAGGAACGCCCATCCAGCCGGACGAACTGGTTGCATTCGATTGGGATGTAGCGCGGCGAGAAAACAAGGACAGACAACTTGAATGTGCCATTGCGCTCACCTTCCACAAAATGGAAGTATGACAACTGCGTGCGTAAGCTGACTGGCTACCGAAATTGGAGCGGGTAGTAGTACGATGCCTGATCCTGTTCATGGGTCGTTGCAAGAAAATAGGACCCAGGTCTGGAATTCCGCAAATCGAGATCAATGGAGACTTCTTCCCGGCCTCCGTTGCCGGTTGCATTTGCGCTGCCGTGAGCAAGCGGGTCATTGACCGTCTGATCGCGCGTAATGGCGACCGTGTACTGACCAGGTCTGCTGAAGCGGGGGAGGATGATCTTCACCCTGACCAATGCTGCAGGTAACGACACCGATTGCAACGGACTGGGTTCGGCTGAGTTGGATGAAAGGCTCCGAAGCGTCCCGGCGTTCGATAGGTCAATGGTCTCGGGAATTGCTGCCATATTGTCGGCTGGGTGCGGCGCGCTCGTTCCGTGCCACGACACTACAACGAATGCGGCGACAACCAAAAGACAACAACCAACGGCGGCTGTGAACAACAGTCTTCGCCGACGCGATTGATGATGGGACCGCAGTTCAAGCAGTCTTCTCATACAGGCAGGACAATTCGCGACATGATCCACTCTCGGGTCTGACAGAGCGATCTGCTTGGATTGTCGGGCAACGCTTTCCAGGAACGCTTCGTCAGGACAGGGGCCGACAGGCGCAGTTCTCCCGTCGAGGACACGTTCCTGATATTGCCTTGTGACCCATGCATCAAGGCGATCTTCCACACGAGAGAACCAATGCAATTTCATCAACATTGAGACAATTCTCCAGGCTGGGAGAGATCATGGAGCAACGACTCCATCTCCCGGATATAGGCTCGCCGAACAGCGGTATGGTCCATTTCGAGATCCTCAGCGATCTTCCGCCACGAATACCCCAGCGCACGCCATTTCACAATCGACTGGGCAAGGGGTGAGAGCCGCTCCAACAACTCTTTCCCATAGACCCTCTGCTCTGCCTCTGGTTGACCGATATACAACTTTTCCATATCTATCAACGACCCATGCGGAATCTCTAATCGCCGCTTTGCGGATTGCTGCAGTGCGCGGCGTTTGATCACGCTCTTGATGCGCGCTGCCAACTTCATCTCCGGGCACTCCGCATGACGGAGAAGGTAACTAGACGCATTCTCTACCGCGTGATCCATGAGGTCATAAGCGGCAGCGTGATCGTAAAGATATGTCCAGGCACAGCGAATTGCATAAGGCCAAGCTGTCTTTGCAGCGGCCTCCAGTTTTTCATTTGAAGCCGGGCTTCCTGTCGGATGTGCCCAACTCCATGTTGGCTCTTTCCAGTTGCTGCCTTGTGGCTGCATATGAGAGCGTCCGTCACGCAGGGGGGATAACCGCTACACATCTTGAGGTGTTTAGACCGCAGCCAGATTGTTACGGTAGCAACAAAATTCCACATGCCTGCCCCAAACACCCGACGAAAGTGCCTTTAGTAGTTACAGGGAAAGATGCGACAGAACGTCCCGCTGTAATCATGACGTCGCTTCGCTGTTGAGCCACGGTGAAGCATGATCCAGATTCTGCCACAACAGGGGGCGCATTTCAAGTAGGAATCAATGAAGTTCGCCGCGATATGTTCGCAAACAGGAGACGATAGCTGTCCGAGTGAGAAAGAGACTTGCCAAGCTAACTGCGACTGCGGTGGCGCGGCGTAACTGTGTAAGTGTTGCCTGCAATCAACCTGACTCAAGGAGAATGATGATAAGGCGGAGCATGACTCCGCATCTCGCTGTTCGCTTCAAGAAAGATCAATAGGGATAGGGGTTTCTCTGCATCTCCTCACTGCCGAGGTGTCCCCCATGACTGCTGAACACAGACCGAGGTCGTCTGATGTTTGGGGCCCAGATGCCATAGCTTTGGCAATTCAGGCCCGTGTGCTTTCAGGCCATAAACTCGACCAACTGGTTCGCCGCTTGCAACGGCAAACCGGCCGGTCCAGGGAGGCGTGTTGGCGATTTGTGCTCCAGACTGGTTTGAACAGCCGAGACGAGCACCGGCGCTGGACTGAAGAAGAAATCGAGTCCCTCCGCGAGCAACTGGCCTCGCATTCGGTCGAGGAGGCTGCAAGCATCCTTGGCCGCAGCGCGAATGCCATCCGCTGCAAATTGCGCAGGCATGACTTGAAGGTCAAGGAAATCCGTTGCGACTGCTTTTCGGTCGAAGCGCTGGCGCGGACTCTTCACGTAAGAAAATCCGAAGTTCACTCCTGGATCGAAGCGGGCTGGCTGGAGGCAACCGCGAAACTCGCCGGCAAGCGACTGACGCACATCATCACGCCAGAGGCATTCCGCGCCCTCTACACGCATCATCTCCGCGACCTACTGGAGCAAAAGAGGGTTCCAAACGTCGCGCTGTTCGAGGCGTTCTACAACTACTGCTTCGTGCCGAAGCACACCATTGGTACGCAACTGCTGACTGTTCGCAGGGACAAGAGGGAGCGTGAGGCTTTCACAGCGACACAAGAAGGCGTCGAAATTGATGATGAGGAAGATGATAACGAAGGAGGATACCGCGTCAGTCTTGGTGGTGATGTCGAGTCCGAGCAGGGCGTAGACAGCTAACGCGCCCGGATACTCGTCTCTACGAGCATGACGTGTAGATCCTAGATTCGTCAGGCTCACCGTAAGAAGGCTAGAGCCATAATCGCTTCGAACCTGTGCCTTCCACCGTGTGAAAGTGGTCATACGGTTGCTGAATGATAATTATGGATTAGAAGTCGGCGCAGTGGTAAAAACCGGCATTACTAGCGCAAATTGCCACCAAATGTTCAACACGTTTTAGCCGTGGATCAATCTGGTTGGGCGTGGGGAATCAGCCCGAAGTTCTTTCGTCAGCGTGGTGTCTCTATACTCGTTGCCCTTCTATCTTTTCCCCACGTCTTGTAAAGGCCGAGATAACCGTAGTTTTCGGTTTGGCCTGCGATAGAGTGGCCATAGGCGAAGAGCAATTGCAGTCCCGGCGTTTTGAAGTGGTAGTACCCTCCCGCATCGATCATCGTCGATGACTGGTTCTGCGATGGGGTGGAAGCTTCGCGTGCGTGAGAAAAGACTTCGGCCGACAATTCCAGCTTCTTGCTGATCTCCCGCTTCACGAGGAATCCACCATAAAGATAGTTGCGATGATCCGTCTGCGGAACGAAAGCATATCCCATACCGCCGCACAAACTCCACGACCCAATATCTTTCGCGATCCAGATAGGTAGTTTGTACCACGTCTTGCCTAGCCCCAGTCCACGCGTGGAATTACCTGTCGGAATCTCGAACATGGGGAATGCGCCAATCTGCGGACGGCGCTTCGCCTGTTGGATGAAACCGTACTTCACGCCCAGTTCCATATCTGTCAGGCCATAGGCGCTCGTACCTGTTCCGTCTGGATAATACACAGGATTGTTTGACGGCAAAGCTGCTCCAAAGGGCAGGATCGCGTGTAACTGAACGTTGGGAATGGCGCCCCAGTTGAATTCAAATGCCAGCACCACCGGATCATATTCTGCCGGAGTGCTATCCACGGCACCGAAAACATACGCTTCGTAATGACCCAGATCCACCGGCGTAGGATCGTCCGTCTGAAACGGGGGACCGGCCTGCGCTGATAGCAGGCGAGTAGCCATGAGGAGGAGAAGAATCATTCCTGCAACGTAAAATCTTGTCCGTATCTGCATAGTCAAATTCCTTCATAACTTTAAATGATTTCAAGAATACGTGGGAATCAAAAGCGATAGATATGGCGCGATTCGCCAGTGTTTCCGCAGTCGAATCGCGCCATGGATCAGAACAGATCGCCTATGGGCGGAAAGGTCAGCAACAGGCTGAAGCCAAGCAGTGCGAGCGCGATGACGTTGATGCGCCGCAGAGAGACAGTCCTCTTGCGCCAGCGCCAATTGAGAATTGCCCATGCGGCGAGCCAGAGAAGAATGGCCACGGTGGTTTCGCCGGAGAGCGCGCCGGTTGGCTTGTAAAAGACGAACAGGTTCTTGACGAATGCAGATTTGTCGGCCGCAATCGCGAAGAATGCCACCGCGAATGAGCCGATGCCCGCTGACAGAATGGCAGCGGCGCCGGAGCCATTGAGCAGGTCAGCGGAGTGATCCGAATTAATGTTGGTTGGTGCGCTCATGGTTATTCTCCTTGTACCAGATGAATTGTTTGTCCGCCATCGACGGGGGCATTCTTGTCGAGCATGGCGCCGAAGAATCCAGCGATGCCGGCTGCGAAGAGCGAAACTGCAGTGAATCCCAGCAGCGTGGAGCGAAGCTGCGGATGATGTTTGAGATCGCGCGCATAGCGGATCGCGATGAACGCAGCCGCTGTGATGGCGATGGGGACAAGCCAGGCGACGTGCTCCTTCCACTCCATGCCGATCAAGTGCCACTGGCTGGTTGCGGGGTGGGAGAGAAGAAGAGAACGCGGATAAGCGACGAGACTGACCGTGTCTTTGGGTGGCGCGGCGCGATACCACGGATAGATGATGTAGGTTCCGGTGAGTACGGTGAGCCAGGCCAACGCGGCCATGATGCTGAGATAGATGCCGAGGAAGCGATCTCTGCCTGCGGGATTCTGTGGCGGAGGTTCGGTTGAATATCGTTGATAGAGCGCGACAATCGCGCCTGAGCAAGCCAGCAGATAGAGCGC
>Ga0116117_1000320_pt1 | contig 13204 bp, 14 predicted proteins | sample June2015DPH_11_1_FD_89790 | JGI IMG/M metagenome (GOLD analysis project Ga0116117, IMG submission 89790) | Peatland microbial communities from SPRUCE experiment site at the Marcell Experimental Forest, Minnesota, USA - June2015DPH_11_10 | ecosystem: Environmental > Terrestrial > Soil > Wetlands... | reverse complement strand
GATGGATCTTCCCAGCAAGGCGAGGCCGGACGACGTGGCCACAATGCCAAGCGTCTGGCGCGGACGGGGGAGTCGCCCGACGCCACAAAGCCAGCGGCCGAGGGTCAGGTTCCGGCTCTGACCACGAATGACCGCGGCCCCGATGGCCGCAAATCGGCTGCCAAGCAGAGACTGAGCAAGCGCGGCAAGACCGGCGGCGAGGAGCCTCCCAAGGCCGAGCCGCGCGGGGAAGAGCCGCCGAATGACGAGGCGGTCAAGCAGGATGCAGCCAAGAGCGACACCGCCAAGGTCGATAGCGGCAAATCAGAGGGCGCCAAGCCGTCAGGCGAGAACAAATCCGAGTCTGCTGGGATCGAACCCCCGAAAGAGGGAGCCAGCGGCGAGACCCCCTCGCTGCGGCCCGACCCGGTTCCCCCGGTTACGCCGGCGCCGCCGGCTTCCCCAGCGAATTCAGCTGCGCTCTCCGAAGGGGTGCCGGAGCCGGCCGCCGAGCCGTCAGCACCTGTGGCACAGCCTGCTCCCCCGACCGTGACGGCGTCGGTGCCGCCCCCACCACCGATCGCCCCTGCGGGACCGCCGGCACCGCCGATCTCCCAATAGGGATTCATGAGCGCGGATTAGCCGCCCGCGGGGGCGGCTTGATCGAGCCTTTAAGAATCCCGGGCCTGATCGGACCGGGCCCGGGCAGGTTCGATCAGGCATGAGCGAAAGTGCAGGCGTCAGTTATCCGAGGCCGCGTCCTGCGGCGGTTCCGAATCGTCGCGGCGGGCTTCCGGATCGAAGAATTCGCCGGCGGCGGCCAGCGCTTCGGCGGCCGCGTCCTGATCCTCCTGCCGGGTGGAGATGTCCTCGCCGCGATTGATACGTTCCGCCTCATCCGCACTGCGTGCGACCGTCACGCTCACGCCGACTTCGACTTCCGGGTGCACGGCAATGGCGATCTTGTGCTTGCCGATGGTCTTGATCGGTGCGTCCAGCATGACCTGGCTGCGGCTGATGGTGACGCCGTCGCTCTCGAACGACGCGATGATGTCGCGAACGGTCACCGATCCGAACAGCTGACCGGTCTCGGAAGCCTGACGCAGCACCACCACGTTGCGGCCGTCGATCTTTTCCGCCACCTTGGTTGCCTCGCCCTTGGCCTTGAGGTTGCGGACCTCGAGCTCGGCCTTCATGCCGTCGAACTTGGCGCGATTGTCCGTGGTGGCGCGCAGCGCCTTGCCGCGCTTCAAGAGAAAATTGCGGGCAAATCCGTCCCTGACGCGAACGACCTCGCCCATCTGGCCGAGTTTGGCGACGCGCTCCAGCAAAATGACTTCCATGTTTATTCTCCTTTTGAAGTGATGAGGAACCGGGGGTTGGGTTGAAGACCAGGGTTCAGGACGCGGGAAGAGGTGGCGGCCTCTTTTGCAGAATGCGCAGGCGAATCCCGAAAACAGCATCGGCGAGTCCAAGAAACACCATCGCCAAAACCGGCCAGACGAACACCACCATGACCGCGTAAGTGGCGCCGAGCCAGAACGCGCGGCTTTTCAATGTCTGCGTCAACGTATGCAGCACCGCGAAGCCGATCAGCGCGTAGGCCATCATCAGGGCCGCGGTGACGATCAGCGCCAGCATCGCGGTCAGTCCGCCGGTAAAACAGAGCGCGATGGCGACACATGAAGCCGCCAGCGTCATCGGCGGCAGATTGGCGCTGTTCAGGTCGGGCCAGGGACGATGCAGCCGTCCGGAGGTCGCCGTGATCCTGGCAGCGAGCCAGAGATTGAGCGTCAACGTCACCGTGGCGAAGATCACGGCCCCGGCCGGCGCGATCGTCACCAGCGCATCGATCAATTGCCCGGTGTCGCCGGCAGGCGCTGCGCTGTGCGGTCCGATCACTCGGAGGAAGAACTGCCGCAGCGCGCCGGTGATGGTCTCGGCGTCAGTGCCAAGGGTGAGCAGGGTCGCCATCGTGGTCAGTGCGGCAAAGCCTGATATCGAGAGCAGGATGCGGCCGACCGGATACCATTCCAGATCCGGCGCAACCGGTGCGGCGCCATCGCCTGGCGCGACGCCATTGGTCATTGGCCGCCCGAGAAGGGCGAGGTGTCCTAGCCACCAGGCCGGAAGTGCGACCATCACGGCAAAGGCGATGCCATAGGGAAGGCCGAAAACCGGTATCAGACCGCTGGCCGCCGCGATGCCGCCGATGGTGGCGCTGAGCGGTCCCCAGCCAAGGGCCGCGACCATCAGCGGCAGCGGCGCCAGGTAGAACAGCAAGAGCGAGATCAGCGCGCCGGACATGATCGACGCAAACATCAGCGCCGACGCGCTGCCGGCCGCTATAGCCATGAGAACGATCGCGATCATCAGCTGTCCCGCTCCCTTCGAGCGGTTAGAGGTTCTTCGTCAACCCCAACCATCGGCAACCGGACGACCCGGGAGCCTCATGAAGAATAATAAAATCCGCAGGCTGGCGCCGCAGATCAAGAAGGTCTTTTACTTGAGCATGATCCCAGCCGGGAAACCGGTACCCGCCCTCGGGTCAAGCCCGAGGGCGTGCTTGTTAGCGGATGACGTAGGGCAGCAGACCTAGGAAACGCGAGCGCTTGATGGCGCGCGCGAGTTCACGCTGCTTCTTGGCGGAGACGGCGGTGATGCGGCTCGGCACGATCTTGCCACGCTCGGAAACGTAACGCATCAGCAGCTTGGAATCCTTGTAGTCGATCTTCGGCGCATTCGGACCCGTGAACGGGCAGGTCTTGCGACGGCGGAAAAACGGACGGCGTGCACCTGCTTCAGCCATGATCCTTACTCCTCAATGACTACATCGGCGTCATCGCGCGGGCGGCGCGGACCACGGTCGCGGTCGCCGCGGTAGCCGCCGCCATCGCGGTCGCCACGGAATCCGCCGTCGCGGTCGCCACGGAATCCACCACCACGATCATCGCGGTCGCGGTCGCGATCGGCCTTGCGCATCATCGCCGAGGGGCCTTCCTCATGCTCCTCGACGCGAACCGTGAGATAGCGAATCACGTCCTCGCTGATCCGCTCCTGGCGCTCGATCTCGGCGACCGCCGCCGAAGGACCATCGATGTTGAGCAGCACGAAATGGGCCTTGCGATTCTTGTTCATCCGGTAGGTCAGCGAACGTACGCCCCAGTTTTCCATCTTTACGACCTTGCCGCCGAGTTGCTCGACGATGCCGGTCATTTGGGTGGTCAGTTCTTCGACCTGCTGGGTGCTCGCATCCTGACGCGCGAGAAAAACATGCTCATAAAAGGGCATGGGTGTCCTTTCCAGTGTTGGCGCAGTTCCCGGCGGCAAGCCCTTCGAACCCTTCGGAAAGGACTCGACATGCTCAGAAGGCGGCAGCACGGGACGACGGGCCAACTGGCCCTGTCACATCAACATCACCTGAAAAGGAGATTTGCTGAGACCGTCCGTTCAGCTCCCGGCCGGGATCCACGGATGGCGCGGGTTATACGGATTTTGATGGAAATGGCAAGGGAGACAAGGGATGGGTTCCCTTTTCCCGTCGTTCCAAGCCGGCCATCCCGGCGTCGGCCATGGGAGCGAGCGCGACCTTGAGGGCGTCATGGGCAACAAAAATGCCCTTGCCGAGCCTTTTGGCTTCGTAGAGCGCACGGTCGGCCGACCGCAGCAGTTCATCGGTGGTTTCGCCATCCCCAGGCGCGCAAGCGCTTCCGATGCTTACCCCGACACGTACCGGCGCCGGAAGACCAATGTCAAAGGGTGACGAGACGCAGGCAATGATGCGGGCGGCAATGTCGGCGGCCGCTTCGGGGGTGATGGCAGGCAGCAGGATGACGAATTCATCGCCCCCAATGCGGGATACGAAATCGACGGCACGAACGCTGTCGCGCAGGCGTTGCGCCACGGCAACAAGAACAGCGTCCCCTGCGGCGTGACCGAAGCTGTCATTGATGTCCTTAAAGCCATCGAGATCGAGGCAGAACACCATAAATTCCTGGCGCAGCATGCCATGGTCAGAACGCAGGCCGGCGAGGAGCTGGTCGAAATGTTTCAGATTCAGGGCCCGGTTCGGCAGGCCGGTGAGCACATCGCGCTGGGCCAGCCGGCGGTTTTCACGCTCGGACTGGTGCAGGTTGATCAAGACCACGTAACTCTGAAACATCCCAAAAATGACGGCGGCGGCAAATACTGGAAGCTGGATGCCGAGAATGAACAGATGGGGCACTGGCGATATCAGGCACCCGAGCGAAAAAGGTGCGGCCAACAAGCATACCAAAAGCAAGGCCAAACGCGGAGTGCCCGCATGGTGCGATGAGACTGCCCCGATCAAGCTGGCAAGGCCGAAACCCGCTATTGAAACCAGATCCCATTGACCGGATGCGACACATTGATAGCAGCCGGCGGAGGTAACGCCAAAATAGGCCAGTCCCGCAAGAATTGGAGCGGTGATTTTTCCGTCGGCTCCCGCGGCATAGGCCTTTAGCAAGGCATTCATCAACCAGATCCTGATGCCGCCGGTGAATATCACCGCCAGGACCCATGCATAAGCCCATGGTGCTGCGGTCATGGCCACGACGATCGACGCCGTCAGCGAAACGACCACGACCGACGCGACCAGCGTCTTTGTCTTGGTCAGGCTTTGAATAAGCAGTTCGCGCTGAACGTCGGGGGGAGGCGCAGCGGGTCCTGCGACGAGCCAAGCGACGCAGGCCTGCAAACGCTGGCCCGAACGCTTCGGCTGCTCGTCCTGATCTGAACCTTTCGACATAATTTTTTTGAGTTCGGCCGCCATTTCGTTCACGTTGGTCCGCAGGGATTTATCGCGCCTTAAAATCGGCTCCCGATTTCCATCAGCGTTAACTTCGCGTGCCGGCAGTGGACTTTTTTGGACCCTTTTCTCCGTATTCGAGCGGGTCGATCGAGCTCGGCCAGCTTGCAGAACGAGGCCGGGACGAACCTGTTTCAGACCGGCTGGCGCTTGACAGCACGGCCGTCATCGGTGTCTTACGGGCCAGCTTTGGGGGATTTATTGCGACGTTCAGGGGCGCCTATGACCGCAGCATTTACCTTTCCAGGGCAGGGTTCCCAGGCGGTCGGCATGGGCAAGGCGCTGGCGGAGGCTTTCCCGGCCGCCCGCGCCGTGTTCGACGAGGTCGATGCGGCGCTTGGCGAAAAGCTGACGGCCATCGTCTGGGACGGCCCGGCGGAGACCCTGCAGCTCACCGAAAATGCCCAACCGGCATTGATGGCGGTCTCGCTCGCGACCTTGCGCGTGCTGGAGACCGAGGCCGGTTTCTCAGTCGGGCGGGACGCCGCCTTCGTGGCCGGGCACTCACTCGGCGAATATTCGGCGCTTGCTGCCGCCGGCAGCCTCAGCATCAGCGACACTGCGCGCCTGCTCCGCACCCGTGGCCTTGCCATGCAGAAGGCGGTGCCGGTCGGTGCCGGCGCCATGGCCGCCCTGATTGGCCTTGACTATGAGACCGCGGTCGCGGTCGCTGGCGAGGCCGCGCAGGGCCAGGTCTGTCAGGCCGCCAATGATAATGGCGGCGGGCAGGTGGTGGTCTCCGGCGACAAGGCCGCCGTCGAGCGCGCGCTTGAAATCGCCAAGACCAAAGGCGCCAAGCGCGCCATGCTGCTGCCGGTCTCGGCGCCCTTTCATTGCCGCCTGATGCAACCCGCTGCCGACGTGATGACAACCGCGCTGGCCGGCGTCACCATCAGGCGTCCGGTTTCGCCGCTGGTTTCGAACGTGCTGGCTGCGCCGATAACCGATCCGGACGAGATCCGTCGCCGCCTGATCGAGCAGGTCACCGGTACCGTGCGCTGGCGCGAATCGGTGGCTTACATGGCGGGCCAGGGGGTCACACGGTTTTTCGAGATTGGCGCGGGCAAGGTACTGAGCGGACTCGTCAAGCGCATCTCCGACGGCGCCGTCGGTATTTCGGTTGCCGGCCCGAATGATATTGTCTCGGCGAGAGACGCGCTCGCGGCCGCGCAAACGGCCTGAGCGAGGGGGAGATGATCATGTTCGATCTGACCGGCAGAATGGCACTTGTCACCGGCGCGACCGGCGGCATAGGTGCCGCCATTGCGCAGGCGTTGCATGCGCAAGGCGCCACGGTGGCCATTTCCGGGACCCGGCGCGAGGTGCTGGATGGCCTTGCCGGCAGGCTGGGCGAGAGGGTCCACGTGCTGCCCTGCAATCTCTCCGACGCTGCCGAGGTCGAGGCATTGGTACCGTCGGCAGAACGAGCCATGGGCCAGGTCGATATTCTCGTCGCCAATGCCGGCATTACCCGGGACAACCTGTTCGTGCAATTGCGCGATGAGGACTGGGACGAGGTCATCAAGGTCAACTTGACCGCGACGTTCCGGCTCGCCCGGGCAGCGACCAAACTGATGATGCGCAAGCGTTTCGGCCGTATCATTGCCATCACCTCGGTCGTTGGTGTCACTGGCAATCCGGGCCAGGGCAACTATACCGCCTCGAAGGCGGGGCTGATCGGCATGATCAAGACCCTGGGGGCGGAATACGCCAGGCGGAATGTCACCGCCAATTGCATCGCACCCGGATTCATCAAGACGGCGATGACGGATGTACTTACCGAGAAACAGCGCGAAGCCATCCTTTCGAAGGTTCCTGCGGCGCGGCTCGGAACAGCTGAGGAAATCGCTGCGGCGGCGGTCTATCTCAGTTCGAACGAAGCCGCTTACGTCACCGGGCAGACGATTCACGTCAATGGCGGAATGGCCATGATTTGAGCCGGTTAGTGGGCCCCGGGGCGGCCGGGAAGACCGGATCCGATTGCCGATCGAGGCTTGTAGTCAAGGCTTGTGAAGTATGATAACCGAACCACGAACGGATGGGCAAAGAACGCCATTGCAGGGATTTAAATCCCTGTATATTGGCGGTACTGAGCCGGCCGTCGTTCGCCGGGCCTTTGTCGGCTAGGACGGGGCCAAATCAAGACGATGCGCGATTGCGAAGGAAAGTTTAACGACCAGGACGGCTCGTATCGTCTTGGGGTCGGGACTAATGGGAACAGGCACGAGGTTGAACGATGAGTGAGATTGGCGAGCGGGTTAAGAAGATCGTGGTCGAACACCTAGGTGTAGAACCCGAGAAAGTGGTCGACAACGCGAGCTTCATTGATGACCTCGGCGCTGACAGCCTCGACACCGTCGAGCTCGTCATGGCGTTTGAAGAAGAATTCGGTTGCGAGATTCCCGACGATGCCGCGGAAACCATTTTGACCGTGGGCGACGCCACAAAATTCCTTGAAAAGAACGCTAAGAGCTGAACGCCCGCGGGCGGTGCTGACGATGCCGGACGGCTCGTGTCGAACGGTTCACCGGCTTGTTGTTGGTGCCGCGAATCGTGGGCTGGAGTGCTGGATATGAGGCGGGTGGTCGTCACGGGCCTTGGCATGGTGTCGCCACTCGGCTGCGGCGTCGAAACGACATGGTCGCGCATTCTCAACAGCGAGAGCGGTGCCAGGAAGATCGAGACGTTCGACGTCTCCGATCTGACCAGCCGGATTGCCTGCGTGATCCCGCGGGGCAACGGCACCGGCGGTTCGTTCAATCCCGACCAGTGGATGGAGCCGAAGGATCAGCGCAAGGTCGATGATTTCATCATTTTTGCCATGTGCGCGGCGCGCCAGGCGTTGGATGACGCCGGCTGGCATCCTTCCACCGAGGAGGATCGTTGCGCCACCGGCACGATGATCGGCTCGGGTATCGGTGGCCTGTCCGGCATCGCCGATACCGCGCTGCTGCTCAAGGAGCGCGGCCCGCGCAAGGTATCGCCATTCTTCATTCCCGGGCGTCTGATCAATCTGGCTTCGGGTTACGTCTCGATCGAGCACGGCCTCAAGGGTCCCAACCATGCGGTGGTGACTGCGTGTTCGACCGGCGCGCATGCGATCGGCGATGCCAGCCGGCTGATTGCGCTGGGCGACGCCGACGTAATGGTGGCTGGTGGAACGGAATCGCCGATTTGCCGGCTGGCGATGGCCGGATTTTGTGCATCGCGGGCGCTGTCGACCGGCTTCAACGATACTCCGGAAAAAGCCTCGCGTCCCTATGACCGGGATCGCGACGGTTTCGTCATGGGGGAGGGCGCAGGCGTGGTGGTGCTTGAGGAATACCAGCACGCCAAGATGCGCGGCGCGAGAATCTACGCGGAAGTAATCGGATACGGATTGTCCGGCGACGCCTATCATATCACGTCTCCGGCGCCGGATGGCGACGGTGCCTTCCGCAGCATGAGCGCGGCGATGAAGCGCGCGGCGATAACGGCTTCCGATATCGACTATATCAATGCCCACGGAACCTCCACTCAGATCGGCGACGAAATCGAACTCGGTGCGGTGGAACGGCTGTTGGGCAATGCAGCCTCCAGAGTGTCGATGTCGTCAACCAAATCGTCGACCGGGCATCTGCTTGGCGCCGCGGGAGCGATCGAGATGATTTTCAGCATTCTCGCGATTCGTGATAACGTCGCCCCGCCGACAATTAACCTCGAGAATCCATCGGTGGAGACCGCAATCGATCTGGTGCCGCAAGCGCCGCGCAAGCGCGAGATCAATATCGTGCTCACGAATTCGTTCGGTTTCGGAGGCACCAACGCCTCCGTGATCCTGCAGCGCGTGGCCAACTGACGCGGTTGGCAAGAAGTGTCCACCGTTTCGCCGTATTCGGTGATGAATCCTAGATGCGGGCGTAGACTAACGGCGGCTCGCGGTAATTTCGCGAAGCCGTGATTAAACCGACAGGACTCAGGTTGCATAGATGAGTGAAAGGCCGCCCATTTCGCCGCGGAGTCCGCGCGCAGCGCTGGAGCCCGAGCAGGTCCCGCCTCCGCCGAGGCGGTCCGAGCGCGCCCGCAATCCCTTCATTGTGTTTGGCAATGCCGTCATCACCATCGTGCTGGTCCTGATGCTCGGTGCCGGCGGCGCCTATATCTACGGAAAGCAGAAGATCGAAGCCCCCGGCCCGTTGCAGGAAGACAAGATCGTCAACATTCCCGCGCGAGCCGGAATGACGGATATCGCCGATATCCTGCAGCGTGAAGGCGTCATCGACGATAATCGCTGGGCGTTCATCGGCAGTGTGTTTGCGCTGAAGGCGCGCTCGGATCTGAAGCCCGGCGAATATCTGTTTCAGAAGAACGTCAGCCTGCGCGACGTCATCGGCACCATGGTCGAGGGCAAGGTGGTTCAGCACGCCGTCACAATTCCCGAAGGACTGACCTCCGAACAGATCATGGGCCGGCTCTCGGACAATGATATCTTTGCGGGCGAGGTGCACGAAATGCCGCGCGAGGGCACGTTGCTGCCCGAAACCTACAAATTCCCGCGCGGCACCACCCGCGAGCAGGTGATTGCGCGCATGCAGCAGGCGCAAAAGCGCGTGCTTGCCGAGATCTGGGAACGCCGCAGTCCGGATCTTCCGATCAAGACACCCGAGCAGTTGGTCACGCTGGCCTCGATTGTCGAGAAGGAAACCGGCAAGGCCGACGAGCGCAGCCGCGTCGCCGCGGTGTTCGTCAACCGGTTGCGACAGAAAATAAAGCTGCAGTCCGATCCCACCATCATCTATGGGCTGGTCGGCGGCAAGGGGACGCTGGGGCGGCCGATCAAGCGCAGCGAAATCCAGCAGCCGTCGCCTTACAATACCTATGTGGTCGAAGGCCTTCCACCCGGGCCGATCGCCAATCCCGGGCGGGCCTCGCTGGAAGCCGCCGCCAATCCGGCGCGTACCCGCGATCTGTTCTTCGTCGCGGACGGTTCCGGTGGCCACGCTTTCAGCGACACTTACGAGCAGCATCAGAAGAACGTCGCCAAACTGCGAACGATGGAAAAGCAGATTCAGAACGACACGGTCGAACCGGCTGACGATCCCCCGCCGCCGGCCGCGGCGAGCGCGCCGGCCGATGCCAGCCCGACGGCCACCACCACCAAGCCCGCGCCTGCGAAAAAGCCCGTTCGTGCTGCCCCGGCAGCCCGGCAAGGCGCGGCGCAGTCGGCGGCTCCTCCTCCGGTGGTTCAGCGTTAGCGCGGCACCGCCCAGAAGCGATTCCACTTTGCCCGAAAACGCTCTAAGGTCGCGCAGTTCCTGCTAGCGAATCTCGCATCCTTAACTGCCGGGGGAATTGCACTTGATGGCGTTGTCGAGCATGACTGGTTTTGCCCGAAGTCACGGCGCCAGCGGACCCTATGCATTCGAATGGGAATTGAAATCGGTCAATGCCAAGGGCTTTGACCTGCGGATGCGGTTGCCGCCTGGCTGGGACGACATCGAGGCGTCGGCCAAGAAGCGCGCCGGCGAGGTGCTGTCGCGGGGCACCGTGTACGCCAATCTGAGCGTCAAGCGCAGCAATGCGGTCTCATCGGTCCGTATCAACGAGGAGGTGCTGGCGTCGATCGTCAGAGTTGCCGGAGTACTCGCCGGCAAGATCGATGCGGTGGCGCCGAGCATCGATGGGCTATTGGCAATCAAGGGCGTCGTTGAACTCGTTGAGCCGGAAAGCGACGAAGCGGAAGATCTGGCTGCGAAGGCGGCCGCGGCGGCGTCGTTTGAACAGGCGCTCGCCAGCCTGGTTGGGATGCGCCAGCGTGAAGGCGTGGCGCTCGGACACATACTTTCACAACGCATGGATGAGATCGAGCGTTTGGCGCAAAAAGCCGAGGCCGCTCCGGGACGCAAGCCTGACGCGATCAAGGCTCGGCTTGCCGAACAGATCGCGGCCTTGCTGGCATCCTCTGATCGCTTCGATCCCGATCGGCTCAATCAGGAAGCCATTCTGATCGCGGCCAGGGCCGATATCCGCGAAGAGCTCGATCGCATCGCCTCGCATATCGCGCAGGCCCGCGAGATCATCGGCAAGGGCGGACCGATCGGACGGCGGCTTGATTTTCTGGCGCAGGAATTCAACCGCGAGGTCAATACCTGTTGCTCCAAGTCCAACGATATTGAATTGACCAACACGGGTCTCGAGATGAAGAACGTGGTCGAGCAATTCCGCGAACAGGTTCAGAACCTGGAGTGATGCATGACGGCTGGCAGCCATGACTTGGACCGTGTCGGCTTTGACGGGGTTGAGCGACGCGGGCTGATGTTCGTGCTGTCATCGCCGTCGGGGGCGGGAAAGACCACGCTGTCCCGCCTTCTGATCGATCGGATACCCGGCCTGAAGATGTCGGTGTCGGCGACGACGCGGCCGATGCGTCCCGGCGAAATCGACGGCCGCGATTATCATTTTATCGGGAAGGCGAAATTCGAACAGATGGTAAAGGGAGGCGAATTGCTGGAATGGGCCACCGTGTTCGACAATCGCTATGGCACGCCGCGTTCGCCGGTCGAGAAAGCCCTGGCGGCGGGACAAGACGTGCTGTTCGACATCGACTGGCAGGGCACGCAGCAATTGCGGGAAAAGGCCCGGGCCGACATCGTCAGCGTGTTCATCCTGCCGCCGTCCGCCGCCGACCTGGAAAGGCGCCTGCACTCCCGCGCGCAGGATTCCGCCGACGTGATCCGGGGACGCATGAACCGCGCCAGCCACGAAATGAGCCATTGGGCCGAATATGATTATATCGTGATCAATCACGATATCGATGACGCGTTCGCCGAGGTGCAGTCGATCCTGAAGGCGGAGCGGCTGAAGCGCGAACGCCGCACCGGGTTGACGACGTTCGTGCGGGAGTTGCAGCGGCAGTTGGAGAAATGAGATTGCCTGAGGTGCGGGGTTATCGTTCGGATAGCCGCGATGGAATCTTTCTGCTTCTGGCCTTCGGTTTTTCCGCTCGATCAAGGTCGCGGGCTACCAACTCGCGGCGGCGCGAGAGATCATCCGGCGCGGGGTGAACCGATGTTTTTCGGCGATTGCGGTCCGCTGAGGCCCAGATCGCGCCGCGACGCTTGCGATGCTTGACTCGGCGAGAGCGCTGCAGGCTGCCTAGTTTGAAAATGACGCTTCCAATGATGCCCGCGAACGCCAGCGCCGCCATCAGCATCGATCGGTGTGTCTCCTCCACAGGCGGCGGTCGCGGGCCGCTGTGATCTTCGCTGGTTGCGGTGGTTTCCGGCGCCGTAGCCGGAGAGGGCTCATCGTCGCGGCTTTGCGATTGCTCAGGTGCCGGCGCTGCTGTCGGGGCGGCGAGCTCGGCTCGTGCGTCCGCGATCGAGCCCTGTGTTCTTGCAAGCGCCTGCGGCGAAATCAGCTTGGCAAGCGGCAACGAAGTCGGCGGTGCGATTTGCGACAACCCCGCGGTCACCTCCTTCAGATACCAGCATTCGCGCTGATTGGCATGATCAGTGCGATAATACCAATGGCTCCCGGCGGGCGCTTGGTCCGTCGGGGCGGCAACGCAGTTGTCCGACGCGCGCGCAGCAGCGATCGGTATGGCGGTAAAGGGGGCGCCCACAAGAAAGCTGGCAATGACGGCTGTCACTGGGTTCGCGGTTCGCTTTGGCATACGCATTTCCGGCAACGATAGGGCACACTTCGCGCACCAATTCTCCGCAAAGAGTTGGGTCGCAATGAGCCGCAATTCCGGACAACGCGAGGCTTAATTCGGGCTCGCCTTCTTAACGTTACTCGCTCGCGAGCACGTCGCTAAACAGCACGTAACGCACGCCATCGAAGCGCACCAGCCGCATCTCTTTGATCGGGCGAAGATCTGTCGGGCCGGTCTTGAAGCGGATCCCGGGCAGCAGCAATGGCAATTCCAGGTTCAGATGGGAGGCCTGCCTCATGATGTTGTCAGGGGTCAGATTGTCGCCGCATTGCTTAAGAAGCTGAACCACCGCATAACCGATATTCTTACCTGGCACTCTGCCTCTTTGGCGAGGCTTATAAGATGCGCTGCCTCAGTTCTTCAGCACGATGCGTCCGACGACCTTTCCGGCCCGCAATTGGTCGATCCATTTCTGGGCCTCGCCCATGGGCTGTTCTTGCATGGGCGTTGGCTTGATCTTGCCGGCGCGCGCCAGCGCCATCAGCTCATATGCTTCGGCCAGTGTACCCACCATGAAGCCCTCGATCGTCATCCGCTTGTAGATCCATTGTACCATGGGCAGACTGAAATTGCCGCCCATCAGGCCGGAGACCACGATCTTGCCGCCGCGCGCGACCACGGAGACGGCGAAGCCCATCGATTTCTCGTTGCCGGCAAAATCGACGATCTCGTCGAAGCCGCCCTCGGTTTCCCGGATAGCG
>Ga0116117_1000319_pt1 | contig 13205 bp, 12 predicted proteins | sample June2015DPH_11_1_FD_89790 | JGI IMG/M metagenome (GOLD analysis project Ga0116117, IMG submission 89790) | Peatland microbial communities from SPRUCE experiment site at the Marcell Experimental Forest, Minnesota, USA - June2015DPH_11_10 | ecosystem: Environmental > Terrestrial > Soil > Wetlands... | reverse complement strand
GTGCTGGCGACCCAGACCCTGATCCAGAAGAAGGCCAAGAACATGCGCGCCGTCGTTGACGGGCAATTGCCCGACGGCGTCACCGGCAAGGACATTATCCTGGCAATCATCGGCGAGATCGGCACCGCCGGCGGCACCGGCTATGTGCTGGAATATGCCGGCGAGGCGATCCGCGCGCTCTCGATGGAAGGCCGCATGACGGTCTGCAACATGTCGATCGAGGGCGGCGCCCGCGCCGGCCTGGTGGCGCCCGACCAAAAGGCATTCGAATTCCTGAAGGGCCGTCCGAAATCGCCGAAGGGCGATGCCTGGGATGCCGCCATGCGCTACTGGGATACGTTGCGCTCCGACGACGGCGCGCATTTCGATCACGAGATCCGGCTGGATGCGGCAAAATTGCCGCCGATCGTGACTTGGGGCACCTCGCCCGAGGACGTCGTTTCGATTACCGGCGTGGTGCCCGATCCCGATCAGATTGGCGACGAGGCAAAACGCCTGTCAAAACATCGCGCGCTGAATTACATGGGGCTGAAGCCCGGCACCAGAATCACCGACATCAAACTCGATCGCGTCTTCATCGGCTCCTGCACCAACGGCCGGATCGAAGATCTGCGCGCGGCGGCGAAGGTCGCCGAGGGCAAGACGGTCAACGGCAGCGTCAATGCGATGATCGTGCCGGGCTCCGGCATCGTCAAGGAGCAGGCGGAAGCCGAGGGCCTCGACAAGATTTTCATCAAGGCCGGCTTCGAGTGGCGCGAGCCGGGCTGCTCGATGTGCCTCGCCATGAACCCCGATAAACTGGCGCCGGAAGAACGCTGTGCCTCGACCTCGAACCGCAATTTCGAGGGCCGCCAAGGTTTCAAGGGCCGCACCCATCTGGTCTCGCCGGCCATGGCCGCGGCCGCCGCCATCGCCGGGCATTTTGTCGACATCAGGGAATGGCGGTAGGGTAGGCGCTCGTTCCGGGCATCCTTGAAACAAATCGTTAAGCCGTTTGCGGGCAAACTAGGCGGCTTGCAAAGGCTGCGCGTTTCCTGAAGAGTGGCCCATGGCCGAGAAATCTGAATTCGTCGATACCATCAGCGCGGCGACGCGGCAGACCAAAGCACGCCGGGCGACGCCGCTCGTGATCGAGCGCGTGGATAAGGAACAGTCGCGTCTTAGTCATTGGCCCCCGAAAGGATGGGCGGACTGGCGCATGGAGACGCTGACGCCCTGGAAACTCAAGCCCTGGAAAACCGGGGACTGACCGACTTGCGCGCCTGCTCTCGGGTCCAGTCCGAGGGCGGGCGCGCTGCTACTGATCGATTTCGGGCCTGGCGGCTGAGCTTTCCAGGATAGCTCCGCCGATCGATCTCCTCATGAGACAGTCCTGATAAGACCTGATAAAACAGGTCAAAGAACAGGCCCGCATTGCGGACCTGTTCATCGTTTGCATATTGGGTTGTGCAGCCGTGAACGCAATCAGTGATGGTGGTGATGATGATGGTGCCAGTGGCCCCAGCGCACCTCGGTGGCCATGGACTTGCCATCCTGAACCGTTGCAGCTGCACCGGGACTTGCCAGCGACAGCGCCTGGGCGCGCTCGGTTGGCGCGGCCAGCATGAGCAATGCGCCAACGGCAGCAAGCCCCAGAACTCTCGTCACGTTCATCTGTATCCTCCTAGGGTCAAACGGAAAATCACGCCCTCGCGGCGCAGCAACCTGATCGATTGCCGCGGCGCAACACAGGTCCAAAGCGGAAAGCGGGCGACGTGAATGGGGTTTAGAAGTGACTGCGCGGTAGAGTGAATGCATCAGGCGGGAACCGGTTCCCGCGGCAAACAAGAAGATTTGCACGCGACGTTTACAATTGGTCTGGGCTCCCTTTCGCGAACCTCGCAACCCCCGCGGCTAGCCGGGGCGCCAGACGCAGTGCATGTGCGGCGTGATCACCGTGCCGCTCGGCCTGAATTCCTGAACGTAGCTGACGTTGCAGACGCGGACCGCATTGCCGCCGGGAAAATACCTGGGATAGACGCCGTCGGGTTCCGCCTGGAAGCTCGGATAGACCCGCAGGCGTGTCGGCGGCCGCCGGATGCGGCGCGGCGTCGATCCCTCCTCGGCCTCGGGTTGCGACGCCTGTGCGGTCCGCACCGCGGGGGGCTGCGTTTGCGCGCTGGTTCCAGCTGCGGGCAGGGTTAGAATGCCCGCGACAATCACTCCCGTTGCCGCAATCCTGATCCGCGCCATGACGCCTGCCCAAACTGTTGTAGACCCCAAGGTCTCCGATTGCCGCGCCAACGTCAACCATGGGCGCAACGCGAAACTGTATACACGATCGCACAACCCGCGCTAAACAGAGGGAATGTGGACCTCCGCGATGGCGCCTTCGCTTGCCGACATTGAAGCCATGGCGCGCGACATTTTTGACCTCCTGCCCAGGACCTTCCGCGACCTGTGCGAGGACGTGATCATTCGCGTCGACGATTTTCCGACCGACGAGGTGCTCGACGAGATGGAGGCCGAGAGCGAATTCGACCTGCTCGGCCTGTTCCAGGGCACGGGCCTGCCATTTCGCATCAATGACGACATCGGCCAGCTGCCCAACATGATCTGGCTCTACCGCCGGCCGATCCTGGATTACTGGGCCGAAAATGACGAGACGCTGGGCCACATCGTCCGCCATGTGCTGATCCACGAGATCGGCCACCATTTCGGGCTGTCCGACGACGATATGGAGGCGATCGAGGCCACCGAGTAAGTATGTATCCCCCGGCAGCGCCGGGGGATACATACTTGTTCTTTTATTTGTCGCATTTTCGTACGGAAAGCCGGTGTCCACCTTTCCTGAAAATGCTCCGAGCGATTTGAGATGCGGATTTGCCCTTCAATGCCCGCTTCATTCGATATAAACTACGATCAGCGAAATGCTTTTCGTTATCTCAAGCTCCCGGGGAAGTGCGATCGATGGACAAGTTCACCACGCTGGAAGGCGTCGCGGCGCCGTTGAAGATCATCAATGTCGATACCGACATGGTCATCCCGAAGCAGTATCTGAAGACCATCAAGCGCACCGGGCTGGGCAAGGGCCTGTTCTCGGAACAGCGCTACCGGGACGACGGCAGCGAGAATCCGGATTTCATCCTCAACAAGCCGGCCTATCGCAACGCCAGGATCCTGGTCGCGGGCGATAATTTCGGCTGCGGCTCGAGCCGCGAACACGCGCCATGGGCGCTGCTGGATTTCGGCATCCGCTGCGTGATCTCGACCTCGTTCGGCGATATTTTCTACAACAACTGTTTCAAGAACGGCATCCTGCCGATCCGCGTCAGCCAGGACGATCTCGACAAATTGTTCGACGATGCCGAACGTGGCGCCAACGCCACCCTGACGATCGATCTTGCCAGTCAGGAAATCCGCGGCCCCGACGGCGGCACGGTGAGATTCGAGATCGACCCATTCCGCAAGCACTGCCTGATCAACGGTCTCGACGACATCGGGCTGACCATGGAAAAGCAGGCCGCAATCGAAGCCTACGAGGCCAAGGCCAGGACCGCGCGCGGCTGGGCCTGATCTGACGCGTTAGAGCCTCGGTTCTGATTGAATCAGAACCGAGGCTCTATTCTTTGTTTTGACGCGTTTTCTTCACGCGAACCAGTATCCACTTCGCTCGAAAACGCTATTAAAGGTTGCGACGCGCATGCGGCCGGACGTCGTCACCTTCTGGCACGGTCCGCTCGATCGGCTCAGGCGGCTCTGCCTGAGATCACAGGTAGCCGTTGGCCACAAGGTCACGGTCTTTAGCTTCGAGCCGATTGCCGAATTGCCCGAGGGCGTCGGCAATGCCGAGGCCGAAGCGGTGCTGCCGCATGTCTTCGCCGAGCGGCTTCGACCGCCGGAGCGCGGCGGCGCCTGGCGCGACTGGACCACGCTGCAGTTCTCGGATTTTTTCCGGATGCGGCTGATGGCCGAGAACGCTGGCCTGTGGCTCGACGCCGATGTGCTGCTGCTGAAACCGGTCGAGATCGACATGACAAAACCGTTCTTCGCCTGGGAGCGGCGGCGCCAGCTCGGCAACTCCGTGCTCTATCTGCCTTCGAACGACGCCATCGTCACGGCGTTCGAAGCCCTGATGGCGCAGGACGAGTTGACGCCGGACTGGCTTTCGCCGCGGCATCGCCTGACTTTCGCCTTGCGCAAACTGCGCGGCGGTTCGAACCGGCTCTCGGATATCAGGGTTGCGGTCTATGGTCCGGCGGCGCTGACCGCACTCGCAACTCGTGCCGGCGAACTCGGCTGCGCGCTGCCGAAGAAGTCGTTTTATGCCGTGCATGCCGACCCGAAACTGTTTTTCGAACCCTCGGACTATGCCGCGCTGATCGGCGATCCCGGCATTATTGGCTTTCACATTTCGCCGAAGGGCAGGGGCGGAGAGGCTCCCGCTCCCGGCAGCCTTCACGCCTGGGCGGCGCAGCGGTTCGGTTTACCCTAGGTCAGCGATTTCGAAGTTCGAATCATAACCGCATCCTCCCCAGAGCCATCCTGAGTTACCCGCCGCGCATGAAACCAGCAGGATGACGTGCGATGGATTGCTTCGTCGCAAGGGCTCCTCGCAATGACGGTGGAAGATCCCCGGGGATCAGGCTTCGCGACGCGCGAGCGCGCGGCTCCCAAGATGTTGTAGATTGCCAATCTGTTCCCGTGCGCGGTCGGATACTGCCCGTATTTGACCCGCCGTATCCTAAATTTGATTTTTGGCATCGGTGCCTCGGTGGCGTCGGTGAGCCAAATCCTATATGCTCAAAGCATCGATAGGAGCCGCCATGTTCTCCTGGATTCTTTTCATCACAAGCTCCGTACTCGTCGTGGTGTTCTTGTCCGGGCGCTTCACCGCCGAATACGCGGCAGAGAAGGGGCGCTCTAAACGCGCTTGGTTCTTCTGGGGCGCCCTGCTCTTTCCGTTCTTTCCTATTCCGTGGATGGTCTTGGGACTCCTGCCAAAAAAGTTGGGCGGCCTCAGTTGAGCTGTCAGTCCACTGCGACGAAGATGCGAACGTCCCGTTCGCACGCATTGTTGATCGCCTTTAGTGCCTCTTGACAGGCGGGATTATTGTGGGCGGCGACAGCCTGTTCGATGCTATCGAACTCTTCTTCTTAGGCCTCCATTGCTTCGCCGCGCACGCTGCCGGCTGGCCCGCCAAAATAAAGCCGTGCGCCGGTATGCGCCACAATGCTAACGTCGCGGCCGAGATTTCCGGGGCAGTCGGTTCAAAGGCGGGGCTTGCGAGTGGGACTATCTTCTCGGTTCAGCGCGAACGGAATTGGTGTCCTTGAGATCTTGTCGGAGGATGGCGGTCTCGCCTTCTGCAGAGCGTGGCGTGACCGCGCAGAAGGTAGTGGTAATGGCGTGCTGGCCCTCCTCCCAGCCTCGGAGCAACCGACCCCGGCCACTCTCGATCGCATTACCCACGAATACTCTTTCAAGGATGAGCTGGACAGCACGTGGGCGGTGCGGCCGCTTGAGCTTGTGCGAGATCGCGGCCAGGCCATTCTGGTGCTCGAGGACTCCGGCGGCGAGTTGCTCGGCGAGCTCCTCGGCACGCCGATGGAGGTGGGACGTTTCCTGCGCCTGGCCGTTGGCGTTGCGGCGGCCATTGGCAAGGTGCACCAGCACGGCCTTATCCATAAGGACATCAAGCCTGCCAACATTCTGGTGAACACCGCGAGTGGTGAGGTACGGCTTACCGGCTTCGGAATCGCGTCGCGACTTACGCGCGAACGGCAGCCGCCTGATCCTCCCGAGTTCATCGCCGGGACGCTGGCCTACATGGCGCCCGAGCAGACCGGGCGAATGAATCGCTCGATCGATTCACGTAGCGATCTCTACTCGCTCGGCGTGACACTTTACGAAATGCTGACCGGCAGTCTTCCATTTACGGCTTCTGATCCGATGGAATGGGTGCACTGCCACATTGCGAGGCAGGCCGACGCGCCTGCCGAGCGGGCGAGCGGAATTCCTGAGGTGCTTTCGTCGGTCGTAACGAAGCTTCTCGCGAAGACTGCAGAAGAGCGTTATCAGACCGCCACGGGTGTCGAGGCCGACCTGCGTCGTTGTCTGAGCGAGTGGCAGTCGCATGGTCGCATTGATCCATTTCCGCTGGGCGCGCATGACGCCTCGGACCGATTGCTGATTCCCGAAAAGCTCTATGGCCGTGAGCGCGAGGTCGCCACCCTGCTGGCGTCCTTCGACCGTGTCGTAGGCGGAGGCAGACCGGAACTCGTTCTTGTATCCGGCTACTCGGGGATCGGCAAATCCTCCGTTGTCAATGAACTCCATAAACCGCTGGTCCCGCCCCGAGGCCTTTTTGCATCAGGCAAGTTCGACCAGCACAAGCGAGACATCCCTTATGCGACCCTCGCGCAAGCCTTCCAGAGCCTCATCCGTCCAATCCTGGCGCGGAACGAAGAAGAGCTGGGCCGTTGGCGCGATGCATTTCGCGAGGCGCTCGGTCCGAATGGTCAGCTCATGGTGGATCTCGTCCCAGAGTTAAAGCTGATCATCGGGGAGCAGCAGCCTGTTCCGGAACTTCCGCCACAGGATGCGCGGCGCCGCTTCCAACTGGTATTCCGTCGATTCATCAGCGCATTCACGCGGGAGCATCCCCTCGCCCTCTTCCTCGACGATCTGCAATGGCTCGACGCGGCCACATTGGATCTGATGGAGGATTTAGTGACGCATCCGGACGTGAAAGATTTGATGCTGATTGGTGCCTACCGTGACAACGAGGTGGCCCCCGCACATCCGCTGATGCGCAAGCTGCAAGCCATGCGTCAGACTGGAGCGATAGTGCATGACATCGTACTTGCACCACTGATTCGTGACGACCTGGAGGAGTTAATTGCAGATTCCCTTCATTGTGAACGGGGACGCGCTGAACCGTTGGCAGAACTGGTGGACCAGAAGACTACCGGCAATCCATTTTTCGCCATTCAGTTCTTTTCTGCGCTTGCCGAAGAGTCCTTGCTCACCTTTGACTATGGCGAAGGGCAGTGGTGTTGGGACCTGAATCGCATTCACGCCAAGGGTTATACCGACAATGTCGTGGACCTTATGGTGGGGAGGTTGAATCGCCTGCCCACCGAGACGCAGGAAGCACTACAGCAGCTTGCGTGCCTCGGGAATAGGGCCGACTTCGCAATGCTACGCATGGTTTACCAAGACCCGGGCGAGGAGATGCATGGACAGCTTTGGGAAGCGGTCCGAACCGGCCTCATTTTCCGATCAGAGGATTCTTACAGGTTTCTCCACGACCGTGTGCAGGAAGCCGCGTACTCTCTAATCCCTCAAGGTTTGCGGGCCGAGGCGCATCTGCGAATCGGCATGTTGATGGCCTCACATACATCTAAAGACAAACTTGAGGAAGGGATCTTCGAGATCGCCAATCAACTCAACCGTGGCTCTCATCTGGTCACGTCGATCGCGGAGCATGAACGCATTGCGGAGTTGAATCTGATCGCGGGTAGACGCGCAAAGATTTCTACGGCCTACGCCTCGGCACTGAAGTATCTCCAGGCCGGACGAGGATTGCTGACGGACGAGACCTGGAATCGCAACTACGACCTTGTGTTCTCGATCGAGTATCTCTCGGCGGCATGCGAATTATTGACCGCTGACATGGCTGCCGCGGAAAATCGGCTTGCCATGTTGGCCGAACGGGCGAAAAACGCCCACGATATTGCTCTCGTCACACGTTTGCGCCTGACGCTCTATGACCTTCTGGGTCGAAGCGACCGCGGCGTGGAGGTATTCATCGAATACCAGAAAGGTCGCGGCAAGGACTGGTCGCCACATCCCACCGACGAGGAAGTATCACGAGAATACGATCAAATCAGGTCTTTGGCGGAAACACGAAAAATCGAGGAGCTCGTTGACCTGCCCCTGGTCACCAATCCGGATGTGCTCGATGTCCTGGATATTTTCACTGAGGTTGATATGTCGGCGATGTTCACCGATGAAAACCTTCATGCTCTCGTGCTTTGTCGGATGGTCAGCCTCAGCCTTGAGCATGGCAACAGCGACGCATCCTGCTTCGCGTACGTAACGCTGGCTATGCTCGCTGGGCCCCATTTCGGGAACTATGAGGCCGGATTCCAGTTTGGCAAGCTGGGCTACGATCTGGTGGAGAAGCACGGATTGCATCGCTATCAAGCTCGCGTCTATCTGCGTTTTGGCAACTGTGTCATGCCATGGAGGCGACACGTCAAGACCGGACGAGAGCTCGTGCGACGCGCTTTCGACGCTGCGAACAGAATGGGAGACCTCACTTTTGCAGCATATAGCTGCTACCACTTGATCACAAATCTTCTTGCGGCTGGAGACCCTTTGGCCGAGGTGCAGCGTGAAGCTGGGACTGGCCTCGAGTTCGCGAGTAAATTCCGGTTCGGTATCGTCATAGATATCCTCACCGCACAGCTCGCGCTTGTCCGGACACTTCGGGGCTTGACAACGAAGTTCGGTTGGTTCGGTGACGGTCACTTTGACGAGCTTCAGTTCGAGCGTCGATTGTCGCGTAATCCTGCGTTGGCCCTGCCGGAGTGTCGGTATTGGATCCTAAAGTTGCAAGCGCGTTTGTTTGCGGAAGACTATCCTTCCGCGATCCAGGCGTCGTTGAATGCCGAACGCCTGCTCTGGACATCGCACTCCTTCTTTGAAGTGGCGGAGTATCACTTTTACGGCGCTCTGGCTCGGGCTGGGGCGTTTGATGCTGCAACCGAGGGCTCGCGACGGCAGCACTTCAAGGCTCTGGCCAATCACCACAGCCAGCTTACAATTTGGGCGGAGAATTGCCCGGAGAATTTCGAAAACCGCGCCGCACTGGTGGGCGCGGAAATCGCCCGGATCGAAGGCCGCGACCTCGACGCCATGCGCCTCTACGAGCAGGCCATTCGCTCGGCCCGCGACCACGGTTTCGTTCAGAACGAAGGCGTGGCCTATGAGGTGGCCGCCCGGTTCTACAATGCGCGCGGCTCCGAGACATCCGCCAACGCCCATCTGCGCAATGCCCGGCAGTGTTATCTCCGCTGGGGCGCCGACGGCAAGGTGCGGCAACTCGATCAGCTTTATCCGCATTTGGCCGCACCGGAAGAGCAGCATTCTGCGGCGGCCATTGGCCCCGCGATCCGGCAGCTCGATGTCGCGAGTGTGGTCAAGGCCTCTCAGGCCTTGTCCGGCGAGATCGAGTTGCCGAAGCTGATCGAGCAGCTGATGAAGATCGCGATCGTGAACGCAGGCGCGGATCGCGGCCTTTTGATACTGCCGTCGGGAGATGAATATCTGGTCCAGGCCGAGGCGCGAGCGACCGGCGATCAGGTCGAAGTCACCATGCGCCAGCAGCCGATCACCCGGATCACCTGCCCCGAATCCCTTGTGCGCTACGTCATCCGTACGCGGGAAAACGTGATTCTCGATGATGCCTCCAAACCCAACCTGTTTTCTGCGGACGACTATCTGCGCGACCGACGATCGAAGTCGATCCTCTGCCTTCCGCTGATCAAACAGCGGGAGTTGACCGGCATTCTCCTCCTCGAAAACGCGTTGACTTCGCACGCATTCACACCGGCTCGAATGGCGGTCCTGGAACTGCTGGCGGCACAAGCCGCGATCTCGCTGGAGAACACGCGCCTTTATGGCGATCTCCGGGAGCGGGAGGCGAAGGTTCGACGCCTCGTCGACTCCAACATCATCGGAATATGCATTTTCAATCTTGACCGTCGCATCTTGGAGGCCAACGACGCGTTTCTCAGCATCGTGGGATATGGCCGCGATGACGTCAATTCGGGCCGCCTGAGCTTTGCCGCCCTGACACCTCCCGAATGGGCCGAAGCCGACGAACGGCGCTTGGCAGAGTTGGTTTCTACCGGAACCTGGAGACCTTGCGAGAAGGATTTTTTTCGGAAAGACGGCAGCCGTGTGCCCGTGCTTGTGGGTGGGGCCACCTTTGGCGAGCTCCGACATCAGGGCGTGGCCTTCGTCGTCGACCTGACCGAGCGAAAGCGCGCCGAGGCAGAGCTGGCGCACGCGAACCGTGTCGCGACAATGGGCCAACTCTCGGCCTCCATTGCCCACGAGGTCAACCAACCTATCGCTGCCACGCTTTTGAATGCCGGAAACGCTGTACGCTGGCTCGCCCGTCAGCCGCCAAATCTGGAAAAGACCAGGCAGTCGATCGACCGTATTATCAGCGACGGCAGGCGGGCCGCTGATATTGTCAGCCGGATTCGCGATTTCGCCAAAAATGCGCCGGCGCGGAAGCAAGATTTGGAGATTAACGAAGCAATTTTGGATATCATGAGACTGACCCGTGCCGCGATGTCAGAGCATGGCGTTTTGGCGAAGATGCGACTGTCGGAGGGACTGCCGCGCATTTTGGGGGATAGAGTCCAATTGCAGCAGGTGATCCTGAACTTGACCATGAACGCCATTGAAGCAATGAGCGAGGTCGGAGAGGGATCGCGCGAGTTGCTGATCAGCACCAGCAAGGCCGAGTCGGGCGGCGTGCTTGTTGCGGTAAGCGATTCGGGTCCGGGGCTGCCTCCGGCGAACCTCGCGCGCATCTTCGAGGCCTTCTATACGACCAAGGCCAGCGGTTTGGGGATGGGGTTGTCGATCTGCCGCTCCATCGTCGAAGCGCATGGCGGCCGGCTATGGACAACGCCGAACGAACCTCGCGGCGCTGTCTTTTGCATGATGCTGCCGATCGGCGAAAAATCGCTTGAGAACCTGGAGTCATCCGAGGCCTAAGGGCGCGACCATCAGCCGAGGCCAGAATTTGAAGCTGAGACACTCCTCCGCTTGATCTATCGCAACACCTTTGTGCTGGACTGGCGCTCTTATCATCAAAATCCCGCGGCGACCGGAGGTGTTTCATGACCGCCCAGAGCAAGCCATTTCCCGGCGTGGCAATTCTGATCAATACCTTCGGCGACTGGCTGAAGCACCGGCGCGAGCTGAACGAGTTGCGCCAGCTCGGCACCGCGGAGTTTGACCGCATCGCAAGCGAACTGCAGGTTACTCCCGCCGACCTCAACGAGCTGGTGCGTCATGGACCGCATGCGGCGGATGAACTGCCCGGCCTGCTCAAGGCGCTTGGGATCGACGAGGAAGCGCTGGCGCGCGCGGAGCCGCTGGTGCTGCGCGACATGGAGCGGGTCTGCACGCTGTGCCGGGACAAGGGGCAATGCGACCGCGATCTCGCCGCCGGCACCTCCGCCGAACACTACAGGGGATATTGCCTCAACGCTTCGACGATCGACAGTTTGGGCCAAGAGGTCCGCAAATAGTGGACGCAAGCCGACCTCCGGATGAGCCCTCGAAAATGACCCGCCTGGCCTGGATCCATTTTTCGCTCGCCATCATCATCGCGCTCGCGGCGCTGTTTGTCGTCCGCATGCACGATGCCGGCGGAGCAACGCTCGCTACCGACAGCACCGCGGCGGGACATCGGCTGGCCGAGGCCTGGTGCAAGGCGTGTCACGCCATCGATGCGACGATGACCGGCTCCCCGGGCAAAGCGCCGGATTTCGCTGCCATCGCCAACCAGCCATCGACGACGGCACTGTCATTGAAGGTTTTTCTTCAGACTTCCCACAACAGCATGCCCAATCTTGTGATCGCGCCGGGCGAGGCCGACGACCTTGTGAACTACATCCTCAGTCTGAAGCGCGGCTGATCGCCTGGGGGCTTACTGTCCTCCATTTTTGGCGCCGGGTTCGGAAAACGCTGGCCTATGGCTGCCCGATCGCTGCGATGGCGTCCGCGATCGCAATGGTCCGCTTCGCCATCTCGGCGTGCAGCCGTTCCACCATCTGCCCGTCGATCTGGATGGCGCCGCGCGCCGTGTTTTCGGGGCGCTCGAACGCCGCGATCACCTTGCGGGCGTACGCCACCTGCTCGGCCGGCGGGGTGAAGATCGCGTTGCAGGCCTCGATCTGGCCCGGATGAATCAGGGTCTTGCCGTCGAAGCCGAGATCGCGCGCCTGGGTACATTCCTGGCCAAAGCCGTTGAAATTACTGAAATCGCTGTAGGGACCGTCGAGAATTTCGAGGCCATGGGCGCGGGTGGCCAGGATGCAATGGGTGATCAAGGGCAGCATCGCGGCGCGCCCCGGCAGCATCCGGATCCCAGTTTCACGCGAGATGTCGTTCGGCCCAAAGACAAAACCGCAAAGCCGTGTCGCGGCATCGCGCGAGGCGGCCGCGATCTCCTCGGCATGCAGCACCGCGCGCGCGGTCTCGATCATCACCCAGACCCTGATCGAGGGGTCCGCGCCGATGGCGCCGAGGCGGTCGGCGATCGCCTTGAGATCGTTCGCACTGGAAATCTTTGGCACCAGAATGCCGTCGGGCCGGGCCTGGCCTGCCATGGCGAGGTCCTCGATCCACCACGGCGAATCCAGCGCGTTGACGCGGATCAGGACTTCGCGCCTGCCGAACCCCCTGGCGGCAACCGCCTGCGCGATCTGGTCGCGCGCCAGCGCCTTGGCATCGGGGCCCACGGAATCCTCGAGGTCGAGGATGATGCCGTCGGCCGGAAGATTGCGGGCTTTTTCCAACGCCCGCGCATTCGATCCCGGCATGAACAACAGGCTGCGGCGCGGACGAATCATGAGCTCATTCCCTTGCGGATCCCGGCCAAGTTCGGTTCGGCCTCATTGCGCATGATGCTTCGCAAAACCGGGGCTCGCTTCCCCTCATTCATGCTCTACCATGTGGCGAAAACCCAGGTCAATCAAACGGGTTCAACCGGAGCAAGGAGGCTTCGGCTCCTCAACATGAGGGGTACCTCGCATCATAACAGTAGTCATCGCCCGGCTTGACCGGGCGACCCCGCAATCACAGCTGTCAGCGTCTGATCACAAACTTCGGCGCTCACATAGGCGCGTTGTCTGCAACATCGATGATGGCGAGGAATTTCATTTCGGACGCCGCATTCGTCCACTGAATCAGCCGCCGAGCGCTTCGTACATGAGCTGGAGCGTGGCGCCGCCAGGTTCGGTCGTGAAATCGCCCGCCAGTTCCGCGCAAACGGTGACGCACGACGTCGTCGCGCCCCCCGCGGCGACAATCCGACGCCAGGCCGCGTCCTCCGTTCTCATATCGATGCCGCCGCAGGCGTCGACGACGGCCATAACCTCGTAGCCGGCTCCGAGCGCGTCGAGCGCGG
>Ga0116117_1000316_pt1 | contig 13266 bp, 15 predicted proteins | sample June2015DPH_11_1_FD_89790 | JGI IMG/M metagenome (GOLD analysis project Ga0116117, IMG submission 89790) | Peatland microbial communities from SPRUCE experiment site at the Marcell Experimental Forest, Minnesota, USA - June2015DPH_11_10 | ecosystem: Environmental > Terrestrial > Soil > Wetlands... | reverse complement strand
GACGACGCTGTGCGCGCCAGCGGATCTCCTGGCGAGTGGGCCGAACGCACGGTGGATCGGGCATTGTTAATTGGGTAGAGAACGAATGGTATAGCCACCACGCACCACCGATTGGAGGCACGGTCCCGAAGGGGGAGATCCGCGTGCCTTCGAGCGCAACCGTGAAGTTCAACTCATCGGTACCGCATCTCTCGCCCCCTGCGCCCATCGTGCCTTTCGCCTCGCCAGCCATACCCGGCGAGGGCCAGTGGTCACCGGTCGGCCGAAGGGTCAACGGCGTTCCAGCGGTGTACGAAACAACCCTGCGCCCTGACAAGACCCATACCAGCTACGTCGTCGGCGTCGCGTGGATGGACACCAAACTGCTGCACGCGAACTTGTACTCGGGCAGTTGGATTCCCGGCGGAGGGCCTTATCCGCGCACTGCTCCCGTGCTGCCATCAGCCGCCCGAACTCTCGTCGCAGCCTTCAACGCGGGATTTCTCATGAACAACGCAAACGGCGGCTACTTCACGAATGGCAAGGAGGAACTACCACTTCGCACGGGCGCGGCATCCTTTGTCACCTACAAAGACGGAACATCCAACATCATCTCGTGGTCCACGGGAACGAAGGTGCCGTCGGACGTGGCATCGGTTCGCCAGAACCTTGATCTCCTCGTACAGAACGGCCACCAAGCGTCAGGACTCAGTGCCAACGACACCTCAAAGTGGGGTGCCACACTGGGTAACGCCGTGTACGTGTGGCGTTCGGGACTGGGAATCACCGCCGACGGGGCTTTGGTTTACGTGGCGGGTCCTGGGCTCAACATCACCGACTTGGCCAATCTGCTGGTACGCGCCGGTGCAGTACGGGCAATGGAACTTGACATCAATACCGACTGGGTCAACTTCGCCACGTACTCGCCATCATCTCCGACGGGTCTTGCCTCACCCGCCAATGGTTCGTTGCTTTTGTCAGAGATGACCGGAACAACGGGTCGCTATTTCGCGTCGTGGTGGACGCGGGACTTCATCACAATGTCAGCTTCGCCATCATCAGCGACGAACACATCGACAACAAGCACCTCGACGACCGTCACGAGTCCGACCTCAGCAGGTAACTGATGAGGGAATCTCAGTTCACCTTTCTTGGGCTTACCTTTAACGACTGTTCATTCACTCGAGAATTCACAGTAACTTCGTATCCTAACTTTGACGTTCTCTTATCTGAGTCATCTACCTTGCGGAGATGGAATCAGTGAAGACGAAGATTGACGTTGATCGCATCGTGTGGCACGCCCAGCAACGAGTTGCCCGGCATCGACCCGCGGTATCACCGGTCCCGCGAATCGCCGACACGTTGGCGCTCATCGGGGGCATCGGGCTTGGCATCAGTATTGGTTTCGCGTTTTGGGGAGAATCACTTAGTTCGCTGAACTCCGCCGGCGGCTGGGTGACTTTGGGTGGGCGAATCGCTGGACTCGCCGGAACCTACTTGATGCTGGTCATGGTGATCCTGATCTCACGCCTACCTTGGCTCGAGCGCGTCGTGGGACAAGATCGCCTCGTGGCGTGGCACCGCCGCATTGGTGGTTGGCCGATCGCGCTAATCGCCGTGCACATCGGCCTCATCACGTGGGGCTACGCACAGATGACGAGTGTCAGTATCCTTCATCAATTCTGGACGTTTATAATCCACTACCCCGACATCCTCGCCTCAGTGGTGGCCTTCGGACTGCTCGTCATGGCGGGATTCACTTCAGCTCGAGTGGCTCGCCAACGAATGAAATACGAGACGTGGTGGATGGTTCACCTCTACATCTACCTGGCCTTGTCACTCGCGTTCGCCCACCAGATTCGCACCGGCGTGATGTTCATCGGGCACCCACTTATCCGTGACATCTGGATACTCATGTGGATTGCTGGCGCGGGCGCAGTCCTTGGCTTTCGAGTGATTCTCCCGGTGTCCCGAAATCTTCGACACCAACTCCGCGTCGCGGCAGTCCAGCAAGAGACGCCCGGCGTCTATTCGGTCATTGTTTCTGGTCGCAATCTCTCACGTCTCAATGTATCGGGCGGTCAGTTCTTCATGTGGCGGTTCATGTCGAAAGGACTTTGGGCGCATTCGCATCCCTACTCGCTCTCGGCACTTCCACGACCCCCATTCCTTCGCGTGACCGTCAAGGGGCTTGGCGATCAAAGCAAGGCCGTCGCACGCCTCAAGCCCGGAACGAGGGTCTTTATTGAAGGGCCGTACGGGAAGTTCACTCGACACGCGCGTTCGACCGGCCGTGTGGTGCTCATCGGCGCCGGCGTGGGCATCACGCCGTTACGCGCCCTGCTCGAAGACCTTCCTACCTCAGTGGACGTCACCGTCGTAGTGCGTGCTTCATCACACGAAGACATCGTCCACCGTGAGGAACTCTTCGAGCTGGTCAATCAACGAAACGGACGTCTCTTCGAACTCGTTGGCTCGCGACACGAAGTAAGGATGGACTCGAGCGAGTTGAAGAAGTTTATAGGACACGTCAACAACGCCGATATCTACGTGTGCGGACCGACGGACTTCAACGAGTCCATCACCAAGGCGGTCGTGCGCCTTGGTGCGAGAGACGAGCGAATCCACCAAGAAGTCTTCTCCTTCTGATGAGAAGAAAGTCAACCCCCCAGTCCAAGAAAGAAAAAGAGTCACGATGAAACGCGCACCACTCGTCATGATGGGAACTGTCGCTGGTTTAGCCGGCGTGCTCAGTTTCAACTCAACCCCGGCGAAGCTCACCTTGGGATCGCTGGCCAGCTCATCATCTGGTACCTCCTCAGCACCATCGACGACAACGACCGCGAGTTCTTCGCCGCCCCCCACTACGGCAACCTCCACGGTAACGACGCCGCCAACATCGCCACCAACAACTACGACGACGTCAGCACCCCCTGTCACGACGACGACGGTCTCCTCGAGCGTACGCACCGCGATTGGCCCTTCAGTCGACTACAACTTCGGTATCCTCTCGGTCCAAGTAAAAGTGACGGGCTCGAAGATCACGAACGTCTCCATTGCCTCGATCAACGATGGTGGGAACTACCGTTCAGTTTCAATTGACCAGCAGGCGATTCCGCTGCTGGAACAAGAAGTCATGCAAGCCCAGAGTGGCAACATCCAAAGTATCTCAGGGGCGAGTTACACCTCGGCGGGATTCATCCAGTCCTTGCAGTCAGCCTTATCGAAACTGGGTCTGTAGTGACCATGACCAGTAGTCGAAGGCACGAAAGCATCGTGCACCACGAAGAGTCAGTGATGGGCACTATCGTGACCATTGACGTCTACCGAGGCGACTGCTCAGACAATTCGCCACTCGAAGCATCCGTAGAAGCCGCCATCGCCATCTTGCACGACGCCGACGTGCTGTTCAGCACGTGGAAGCCCGAAAGCCCTATCTCGCGAATTCGGCGAGGCGAACTCGACATCGATGAGGCGCCGGCGATAATCCGCGAGGTATTGGAGCAGTGTGGCGTCGCTCGTACGCTTTCTGGGGGATGGTTTGATCCTTGGGCGCTGCCGGGCGGCGTCGACCCCACTGGGCTCGTCAAAGGTTGGGCGGCGCAACGCGCCCTCGCAGCACTTCACCACGACGCCATTGACGGGGCGATCGTCAACGCGGCAGGCGATATCGCGAGTTTTGGCGGTCCCACCGCCGACAAGAAGTTCCGCGTGGGTATTGTCAACCCCGCAAATCCTCGTTCTCTTGCGTGCATCATCGAATCACCAGGTGCCGTCGCGACATCCGGATCCTACGAACGGGGACAGCATCTGTTCCACCCTCGCCGGGGCATCTTCACTTCGAGCGTGGCCTCGGGAACCGTAGTGGGTCCAGAACTTGGACTAGCTGACGCGCTGGCGACGGCGCTCGTGGTCGGTGGCACCGAGGTCCTCGACATTTTTGAGCGATTGGACGACTTTGAGGGTCTCGTCATCGACAATGAGGGCAAACTTCACACCACGACAGGATTCCCGATCGTCTCGTAGTTGGACCGTACGCAGCGAATTCTCACTACGTCTTGCCCTACAAAGGTTCGCTGACGAGAAGTCGTTTCCACCAATAGAGCAAAATCGCCACGTCACGCGCTGTAGATCAACCGGGACATGGCTCGTCATCATCTCGACGTTGGCGAGGGTTAACGCGAACTCCCGTCTTCGAAGTGGCGCCAGACTACTTCCTCGTAGTTCGAAGAACCGCCCCACTTGGCCCGAATCCTGCATTCCACTCCATCAATCTCAACGAGGTCGCGATCAAATGCATTGCCACAGCTTCTCTGTTCACTGGACGACTTCTTCTTGGAACATGGAGGGTTCTTGGCGGAAAGTGCGCTCGAGTTGCCGCCTCGGCGACGCCCCATGCAACGCGATCTTTTAGTCCTTCATCGTCGTTGACGACGCAGAATCACGAATGAAGACGAGTACAGTCGGGCGAACGCGGCTAGTCGCAATGAAAACGAGGGCATGACGACGTGACTCCAGCGACCAGCAAGATGTGTGTCGCGATAAACAGACAACGCGCCGGTTGCAGTTTTCATGGTTCGGTGAAATTCCCCCTATTTGATGCGCTTGGACCACCTGTCGATACGCGTCCAAATTTGAATTGATACAAATTGTCAGAACTGGTACGTTCCACTACGTGAGCTTTGTGTCGGGCAAGCACGCTGCTGGCACGCGCGGCGGCATTTGTTGTGGTATCAGCCAGTGGTCCAAAAGATGATCGATGCACATAAAGAGGTCTCGTGACCGCGAGACCTCACGAGAAGGGGATTCGTCATGAGATTCAAATTTCGTCCATCCACGGTAACGGCAATGGCGGTGCTTATCGTGGCGCCCTTTGCCGTCACGTTGCTGCCCGCAACCATTGCGGGCGCCAGCCCGACGACAGTCGTGGTCGACAGCAGTGGCCAATCAGGTTGGAACACATCGCAAACGTGTTACGACGAGGGTTACGACGCCATTGTGCCGACGTTCTCAAGCGACCAGGTGACCTTCGTTGCTGGTCCCAGCACGCCGCCGCTGGGCGTGGGCAGCCTCCAGTTGGCAACCGGTGACGGTACCACAGGGGCGACATGTTCGGCTGCCCTGCGAAACAGCAATTACAACAATGTTCCTTTAGCGAGTCTGACGGCGCTCTCGTACTCGACCTACGACCAGGTCAACAACGGTTCACAGTTCCCGTTCTTGGAGCTTCACATCAACTACGGCACTGGTAATCCGAACGCTGACGACAGTTTGTTCTTCGAACCTCCCTACCAGACACCTAGCGCGGGAAGTTCTTCCTGCCCGGACCAGGGGCCGACCGTGATGGACACGTGGCAGACGTGGAACGCGCTCACCGGGTGCTGGTGGTCTAACTCAGGCACCATTGGCAATCCCGGAACCGGCGTTGAGTCGATCGCTCAGATCCTGGCGACGTATCCGAACGCCTACATCCAGAACGAAACCGATCCGTTCAGTCTTACTCCCGCGGCCCCCCAGGGCGGCGTCGGCCTTGAGGTCGGCGAGGGCAGTGACCCCGATCAGTTCGTGGGGAACGTCGACAACTTCACGATTGGCACCGCCGCGTCCGCCACCACCTACAACTTCGACCCGGTTCCGCTCAATCCGACGATCACGTGGCCCGCTCCGGCTTCAATCACCTACGGCACCGACCTTGGCTATACCCAACTCGACGCGTCCGCTTCCTATGCCTCTTCAACGGTCGCGGGGACTTACAGCTACACGCCTGCTCTCGGTACTGAGTTGAGCGTGGGCCCGCACACGTTGTCAGTGACGTTCACGCCAACTAGCGCATTGTACGCAACCGTCAACGCGACCGTGCCAATCACGGTGACGCCGGCCTCGACGTCGTCCTCAAGCGCGGCGATCTATGATTCGACGACTTCTCCGCTTTCCCCCAACTTGCCCAGTGTGGGATTCCAAGCGAACCAAGTGTCCGAATTCGGGAACCAAGTTACCTTTACTGCGGGCTCCGCCCGAGCACTCTCGCAAGCGACGGTGACCATGAGTTCGTGGGCTTGTCAGCCCGGCTCTTGGACGAGCACGTGCACCACTACGCCAGGAGCGACGTTCACTGAACCGATCACCTTGAACATCTACAACGTGGGCGCCAACAACACCGTCGGTTCTCTGATCAAATCGGTAACCCAGACATTCGCGATTCCCTACCGGCCAAGTTCAGACCCCACTGACTGCCCGTCGGCCCCGAGCGAGTGGTTCTCGTCAGCCACTGGAGAGTGTTACAACGGATTGGCGACCAATATCACCTTCACCCTTCCGAACGTGCTCGTACCCTCGTCAATCATTTATGGTGTGGCGTACAACACCAGTGGTTTCGGTGCGACGCCGTACGGTTACAGCACCCCGTGCGCCATAGCCGGGAACTGTCCTTACGACTCGCTCAACGTCGGTCTCACCGTGGCCAACCAGCCTTCAGTCGGCTCAGATCCACTTCCGGGCACCGTGTACTGGAACACGGCGACGGCCGGCGACTACTGCGACGGTGGTGCGGCAGGATCGGGAACGTTCCGACTCGACTCGCCTAGCACGACCCCATGCTGGGGCGCTGCTGACTCCTCGTCGAGCGAGCCCTGGTACATCCCGGCCGTACAGTTCGTGGCAACACAAGTGACACCGACGATCACTTGGGCGAACCCCGCCCCCATTTCGTACGGAACCAAACTGAGCGCTACCCAGCTTGACGCGTCGGCAACCTACGCATCTTCAACCGTCGCGGGGACGTACAGCTACACACCGGCCTTAGGCACCGCGTTGAGCGCGGGACCACACACGCTGTCAGTGACCTTCACGCCAACCAGTTCCAACTTTTCATCAGTGACCACCACCGTGCCCTTAACGGTGACACCGGCGGTCTTAACGGTGACGGCAACGAATACTTCACGGGCATTCGGCGCGTCGAATCCTGCCTTGGGCTATACCGTGACCGGATTCCAGAATGGTGACACCTCGTCGGTGGTCCATGGCACGGCGACGTGCTCAACGACTGCAACGACTGCGAGTGGCTACGGCACGTACCCCATAACGTGCACTGCTGGCACACTGACCACGACGACGAACTACACCTTCAGCTTTAAGCCCGGTGTGCTCACCGTCGGATCTGCCTGTCTCACCGGCACGTACAACGGCTACACCGTTCCCAACGGTGCAAGCGTGTGCTTCGGTTCAGGCGCGACCGTCAACGCCTACCTCAACGTAGGCCTCGGCAGTTCACTCGATATTGAGGGCGCCAAGGTGAACGGTCCCATCACGTCACTGCACTCGAACATTGTCCGTATTTGCAATGCAGCGATCTCGGGCCCGGTGACGCTCTCCTTTGACACGGGAGCAGTCGTCATTGGCGACGGAGCTGGATGTTCCGCCAGCAAGATTTCGTCGGCCCTCACGTTGACCGCCGACTCTGGTGGGTCCGAAGTAGTCAATGCAGCAGTCTCAGGACCACTCACATTGTCGGGCGACAGCGGGGGTGAGACATTGAACGGGAACACGGTCACGAATGCTCTTACCGTGCAACTCTCCTCCGGCGGGGTCACGGCCAATAACAACACCGTTTCAGGCCCCTTTACCCTTGAGACGAATGCGGGTGGCGTTACCGCGAATTCAAACAGTTCGACACAGTCATTCACCATCCAATTCAACACGGGTGGCGTGACGATCCTGACGAACTCGACCAAGGCGAACTTCACGGTTGAATTCAACTCTGGAACGATCCACGTTTCAGGGAACACCGCGAAGGGACCAATTTTCATTCAATAAGTTAAGTGCCCGGGGAGCGAAACGCTCCCCGGGCACTACTTGGTTCGAACCCAAAGGCCAACCAGTTACGGCGCACGCTCGCATTGCCTTCCCCGTGCTGATGTTGTACCTTTAGCGTCACGAGCGGGCGGAGACTTGCTTGATCTGCTCATCGTTTCGATCGAGCAACTTCGTGACTCTCAGTGCCCACTTCGATTCGCCGTTGGCATCATTGACCGAACTATTCCTTCGGCGGTTCCATGCTTTCGGCGAGCATTAAGTAGATCTGTCGACGCAACTCGAGTATGAGACGTTCGGCCCGTACTTTTTGGTCCTGGCTCCCGGCTTCGGCCACCTGGCTGACGGCAATTGACACCTGACGAAGTGCGACGCGCAGAGCAAAATCGTCTTGATTGGCTCCACGTACCATGGTCTCCCACGGCGCTGACTTCTTCGATTGACTCGTCAACTCCCCACGGCCCTTTTCAGTCAGCGTGAATTGGCGCCGACCATCTTCGGTCTCTGAACTCACGAGACCTTGGTCCTCTAGGAGTTGCAGTGCCGGGTAGAGCGAACCGGGGCTCGGACGCCATATGCCTTTTGTTCGATCGGCCAGTTCTTGCATCATCTCGTAGCCATGCATCGGGCGCTCGGCGAGCAAGGCGAGCACCGCCAGGCGAACGTCGCCTCGGCGGCTGCGTCCTCCGCGTCGCGGAGAGTCATTGTGATGACCCTCGTGATGTCCGCCAAAGTCATCGCCACGTTCGTGACGTCGACCGGGGCGCGGCCCAACGATGTTTCGCCCGCCTGCATCTGCGACCCGACGCCGCCTCTGGGGCGGTTGATCAATATCTCGGTATCCCATACCGTGTCCTTTCGATAGTTTGAATGAGTTAACGATATATCGTTATAACTCGTTTGTCAAGTCTTTTCTTCGCAGCCACGCTGTGGGCTATTTTTGCCCGTTGATCAGCGCTTTGAAGCCCGAGAGTCCGGCCCGCGATGAGTTCGCGGCCCGCCCCTCGCGGCGTCAACGGCTAGAACTTGGTCCGAAGGTCTATCTCCATGAACCGATCGGGATTCGCCAATCGGCTGAACCCGATCTTCTCGTAGACCTGGTGTGCGTCGCGAGTCGCCAAAAGGAGGCGCGGCACGCCAAGTCCTCGCCAATGCTCGACCACGGCGCCCACCATCCACGTGCCGACACCTTCTCCACGATGCGCGGCGTCAACGAAGACGTCACAAATCCACGCGAACGTCGCCTGGTCGGTCACCACTCGCGCGCATCCCACGGTCGCACCTGCCACGTGGAGTACTCCGTAGAGGAACGAATGATCGATCGAACGTTCGATCTTTTCCCGGCTCCTTCCCTTGGACCAATACGCGTCCTCGTGCAACCACCCTGCGATGGTCTCTCGCGAGATCCGGTCCATGTCGTCGCAGAGTTCGTAGTTCGAATAGAACAATCGCATCGCTAGTGCTCCGCATTCTGGCGAGCAAGGTAGGGCCTGAAGAACCATTCGAGTTCCGTAGCGACAGACACGTTCGCTCGCCAGCACTGCGAGGTCATGACGACTCCGGGTGTTCGAACTCGTGTCCCGACCGTTCCTCGCATACCTGGATGTCGTACCAGGAGTAGAATTCTTCGCGCCCACGGCGCTGCGCCTCGCGATGGCTCGGCAACTCCGCCCATCGCCTCTGGCTCTCCCAATCCCTGAAGCGGACGATCGTAACGCGCTCACCGTCACCGGCAACGTAGAACTTCTGATCGATGAAGCCATCCATTGACGCAACAACACGTTCCATTTCTTCAGCCACGCGCTCGTATTCGGCTTCGACGCCGGCCCGGAGCCGACTGCGAAAGACCGTGACCACGCCCATACGCAACGGTATCGAACGAATCGCCTCTCCCGCGTCAGGCTGTGGTTGTTTCGAACGGAGTGGGGAACGCGGAAATACTTCTGGATTTCGACGATAGGCGGTGCCAGAATGACCACTCAAGAAGGATGCAAGACAGGAAGCGCTGATCTCGTCGAGCGCGACTACGACGAGCTTTCTAAAGGAGTAACCATGGCAACCCGCTCGAAAGCACCGTTGGGATCACCGTGTTGGACAGATCTTTGGACCTCGAACGTCGAAGGCAGCAGAAAGTTCTACAGCGAACTCTTCTCGTGGGAAGCACAGGAGCCAAGTCCCGAGTTCGGGGGCTACTTCATGTTCACCCGAGACGGTGTACCGGTGGCTGGTGGCATGGGGGACATGGGCGACATGAAAGCCGACAACACCTGGAAGATCTATCTGGACACGCCCGACATCGCCAAAACCGTCGTTGCCACCGAGAAGGCCGGTGGTCAGGTCCTCGCTCCGGTGGCACCAGTCGCCGACCTAGGCCAGCAATTCGTGCTCCTCGATTCCAACGGCGCGCCACTAGGGGCCTGGCAAGCGGGAACCTTCCCTGGGTTCACCGTCCTTGGCGAACACGGTAGCCCCAGCTGGTTCGAGCTCCTCACTCGCGACTTCGCCCGAGCTGTCGACTTTTATGGTTCGGTCTTCTCCTGGACGATCAACGCCATCAGTGATACCGACGAATTCCGTTACAGCGTTCTGCACGATCCCACGGGCGAGGGCGATTTGGCCGGCATCGGGGACGCGACAAGCTTGCTGCCCGAGGGAGTTGGCGACCATTGGTCCGTCTACTGGCACGTCAACGATGCCGACGCGGCGGTCAAGGCGGCCAAGTCCCTCGGCGGTACGGTCGAACAGGACGTCCACGATACGCCGTACGGTCGGCTCGCGGCGCTACGGGACCCCTCGGGTGCTTCGTTCAAAATCCGCGCGGCGTCGGCCTAAGGCGCTGCCTCGCCACTACGAGCGACGAGCACCTCAGGTCATTAACCACCGGCGGTCTCGGGAATGCCAAGGACGTGTCCACCATCGACGTGGATGACGTTTCCCGTTGACCACGAAGTGGACGGCGAGATCACGATCCATAACCATTCGGCTACTTCTTCGGGTGTGCCCATTCGGCCCATGGGAACCCTCCGCGCCAGGTCTGCGTACGTGGCGGTGAGGTCGTCGCTGTAGGTCGCGTGAATCGGCGTGTCGATAACACCAGGAGCGACGCAATTCACGCGGATCCGGTCGGCCGCCAACTGATAGGCCCAGGCCCTCGTGAGATACTCCAGCGACGCCTTGGTCGATCCATAAAGCATGGTGCCAGGCATCACCATCGAACCAAGCGATGAACCCACGTTGACGATGGAGGCGTCCGGCGATTTACGCAAGTGATCGAGACTGGCCTTCGCCAACAGCAGTGGTGCTCGTACATTGACGTCGTAGTGCGCATCCACGAGTTCGGCGTTCACGTCGTCGAGAGACCCGGTTTGGATGAACGCTGCATTATTGATCAGGACGTCAAGGCGGCCAAAAGTAGCGATCGTCTCGTTGACGATCGCCTCGGCTGACCCATCGCCCACGAGATCAATGGCGATCACGTGTGCCGCACTACCTACCTTCAGGACGTCACGTTTGACTTCTTCGAGCAACTCTCGACGCCGTCCCACGAGGACGACCGCGTAGTCGCGTGCCGCGAGCAACCTCGCCGCAGCCGCGCCAATGCCTGATCCAGCGCCGGTGATGATCGCAACCGGTTTCGACGAAGCAGTTGTACTCATTGAGGAAAGTTAGCGCCGGTCTGGCTGAAATGCACCGGCACGTCAGCAACTTCCCGGAGGGCCGGGTACGCCCGGGCCTTGCGCGTAGTCGTAAATCTGACCCACGTGGCCGGTGGCGGTGTACTGGCCCAGGTGGATGAAGTACCAGAGACCTCGCCACGAGATCATGGACAAGACGCCCACCGAATCAACGGTGGTTCCGTAGTGGTAGACGAAGCGCACTCCGGGGAGATGCCAGTAGCCAATCTTGTTGTAGCAGGCTCCCGCGGGGATCCACTGTGCATCTTGAGGACTCGTCACGACACGCAGGAGTACCGGCGAGCCTCGAGCGAGGAGAAACTGTCGATACGCGCCGATGTCGAGATTGAAGAGATACAGGAGCCGATTCACGTAATCGCTTTCCGGATACGGGATGGCCTTCAATTTCTCGTACGCGGCCTCGGGAAACAGCATCACATCGGCTTGACGCGTGTTGTTCGAGAGGATGTCGGTCCAAAGTTTCACCATCCGGGTATTGAGTGGACTGCCCATCTCGGTGGCGAGTGAAGGCTCTGTCGAAGTCTGTGGCAGTAGGCCAGGATCAATGGTCGTGGTCGTGGTACTTCTCGTCTTCGTAGCTGAATTAACAGACGTGGTCGTCGTCACCGAAGAAATGGTCATAGTCGTCGTTGTCGAAGAAGTCGTGGTTACGTCAGCGCGAGCACCTAACGGGTACTGCGTGGTTGCAAGAACCATTGAAAGGGCGACTACGAGCCCACCGACTAGGCGTCGCCGCCAAAGCGAGTACTTCACGTTGAAACCCACGACCTCGTTGGGATCCTTGACGGCTCCCTCGTTGGGACCCCCGAGCCGCGTGCTACGCCCGCAAGTTCGCACGCGCATGCCATACGCAAACTATAACGCCGTGATTTTCGACGACTCGCCCGCCCACCCATCTCGTTACGGTCCTGAGCTGGCGACCAGGGGTCAACTGCACAGCTGGCGATACGCACAACTGTGTAACTTTCCTCTATGACCGACGTGCCTTCGCTGGCCAAGAAGCTGGGTATCAGCCCGGGATCGAGCGTGGCCCTCGTCCATTCCCCCAAGGACTTCACGCTCGACTTGCCCGAGGGCGCGCGCATTCGACGCGGCGCGCGAAAGGATATCGACGTCATTCTCGCGTTCTTTCACTCCGTGGACGTCCTCGAACGAGAGATAGGTGAGTTGGCCACCGCGATATATCCCGACGGATCACTCTGGTTATCGTGGCCCAAAAAGTCTTCTGGTGTGGTCACCGGCCTCAATGACCACGTCGTGCGAGATGTCGTGCTCGCACTTGGACTCGTCGATAACAAGGTTTGTGCCGTTGACGTCACCTACACAGCCCTACGATTTGTCTGGCGACGACCACTTCGCTTGAGTGACGCCGCACCCACCGCCCTCCAGTGAAAATTGATCCCTTCATCGAAGGTGTAGTCGATTTACTCTTGACCGAAACGCTGAGCCCGACCGACACGATTGTGTAGAGGTTTGCTGGTCGGATTGTCCTGGTCGCGGCAGTTGTCGCCTAGGCCGTTCTTTCCATCACGTCAAAACCAAGCAGCGGACTCGATTGCCCGCACGGCGCGAGGATCCTTCGCGAATCGACTAGGCATCCCGTCGATTCGGACCTATGCCTCGCTACGTCTTTCGTTCTCGAAGCGAGCCACGGGCCCGCTGCGACGAAGAGATCAGCGCTAAAGGTGGCCCTTCCACCATCAAGAGATCCGTCCAATGATGGCTGCGAAAGCTATAGATGAAACTGACTGATCATCGAAGGCGCTGTCCTTGCGCCTCCGAG
>Ga0116117_1000313_pt1 | contig 13276 bp, 8 predicted proteins | sample June2015DPH_11_1_FD_89790 | JGI IMG/M metagenome (GOLD analysis project Ga0116117, IMG submission 89790) | Peatland microbial communities from SPRUCE experiment site at the Marcell Experimental Forest, Minnesota, USA - June2015DPH_11_10 | ecosystem: Environmental > Terrestrial > Soil > Wetlands >... | reverse complement strand
TTTCCGCGCCCCGAGCAACTCCCACATTCTTGCCAGTTCCTGGCTCACCTCGCCGTAAGCCGGATGGGGGGACCATTCGACGCCAACGTGACGCAAAAAATCAAGCCCAACGGCGACCGCACGGTCTGTTCGGTCGAGCGTCGTATAGAGCGTCATCCGGAGGCGAGTAATTGCGGCACTATCAATCACATTTTCTGCGCGGTCGGCAAGTTTTGAAAGCCGAATGTTCGCCGTTTCAAGATCGCCAGTCAGAAATTCGCATTCGGCGCGATTTAACTCGAGGTCGAAACTCAGTCGATAGCAGTGACCCCAAGTCTCTACGGACAAGAGCGACGCGCTACCGGCCACAAAATACTTCAACGCTGCCGCGTAGGCAGTGGAAGCCTTGGCACGTCGACCGGCCATTAGATTGTAGTTTGCGACCTGCTGACGTTCAGACGGAGTTTCTATCAGATTCAGGGCACGATTGAATTGGTTGACGATATCAAAGATTTGATTGTCGACTTCTTCCGCGGTCAAGCCATGCGCCAGTACCCTGCCAATACGAAGGTGGATGGGAACACGCTCAGCTTCAGGGATCAACAAATAGGCTGCTTCCTGAACTCGATCATGGATAAACGAATACGTGTCGTCGTGACAGGACACAAAATCGAGGCGAACGGCCTTCCATAGTGCTTTATCGAGCACCTCCCGGGTTCCCCCATACACCGCGGTCAGGGTCTCGATGCGTGCGCTGTTGCCCATACAGGCTAGTTGTTTCAGGGCGTTCTGCACCTGGACCGGGAGCCGGCTCAGCTTCGCAACCATGAGATCGACTACGTTATCAGTGAAACCCTTCGTTGCGATTTCCTCGACGTTCCATGCCCAACTCGCCTTCCCGGCAGCAAATGCAAGCAAGCCTTCCAGCTCGAGTGACGAAATAAATTGAATCACGAAAAATGGATTCCCGCCGGTCTTGGCATGCACAAGCTGCGCGAGTGGGCGGGCATGGTCTGATCTGCACCGCAGAGCGTCGGCTACCAGCCTGGTGACATCCCCCAAAACGAGGTTGGCCAACGATATATGGCGTACCGTCGCCTTTGCCTTGTTGAGATCGGAAAGCGTTCGCGTCAGGGGATGGGTTGAGCCGACCTCGTTGTCACGGTAAGCACCGACGAGGAGCAGATTTCGCACTTCAGCGTGGGTAGTTAGGTGCTTGAGAAGGTCGAGGGTGGCGGGATCGATCCACTGGAGGTCGTCAAGAAAGAGCACAAGTGGTTTCTCAGGCTGTGCAAACACGCCGATAAATCGACCAAACACGGCTTTGAAGCGGCTTTGCGCATCCTGTGGCGAGAGCTCTTGAACTTGTGGCTGCTTTCCGATGATGAGTTCAATCTGCGGAACAAGATCTATGACAAGCTGGGCATTTTGACCGAGAGCGTCTTGCAGCCTGTTTCGCCAGTGAGTCAGCGACTCGTCGTTCTGGCCCAGGATTTGTCCAACCAAACCCTGGAGCGATTGGGCGAGCGTCACGTAGGGAATATCGCGCTTGTATTGGTCGAACTTTCCCCAAGCGAATAAGCCGCGCTGCGAAACAATGGTTTTGTGGAGCTCATTTACTATCGAAGACTTTCCAACGCCCGAGTACCCTGACACCAATACGAGTTCCATCGAACCACCGTGAACGACCCGGCCAAATGCCTCCAGAAGCGCATTTATGTCCGGTTCACGACCGTAGAGCTTTTCCGGGATTAGCAAGCGATCCAAGCCATCGCTCTCACCCAAGGAAAACATATCAATGCGCTGCCGGGATTCCCAATCCGCTTGGCACCGCTTGAGGTCGGCCAAGACGCCCGCCGCGCTTTGGTAGCGATCCTCGGCGTTTTTCGCGAGGAGCTTTAGGACGAGCTCCGCCAGCGTCTTCGGAATCCCCTTGATCCGCTCCTCCGGTCGATCCGGCTGACGAGCAATATGGCAGTGAATCCAACCCATTGGATCCGACGCGGTGAACGGGAGCATTCCCGCAAGCATTTGGTACAGAGTAACGCCCATGGAGTAGAGATCGCTGCGAGCATCGACCGATCGGTTCATGCGACCTGTTTGCTCGGGCGCCATGTAAGCAAACGTACCACCGATAAATTCAACAGGAGCGAGTGCTTGTCGCTCCCGCGACAACCGCGACGCAATGCCAAAGCCAGTGACACGAACGACGTTAGCTTCATCCACGAACAGGTTAGCAGGCTTGATGTCCTTGTGGATCAGACCGCGGAAATGAATTTGTCTAAGGGCTTCTGCAAGACTTACGGCGATCCGAAGAAACGCTGTCGTTTCGAATGCGGAGCCAAGCCGGCTATCCAGCGGATAACCGCCTGGATCCTCAAGTATTAAGGTCGCATTCTCATTGCGGCGCAACAATTCAATAGGCCTCGCCGCCCACGCAGAATCGAGCTCGCCAGCGATGGCGAACTCATTCTCCATCCGTCTTAGTGTGGTCACGCTCCCAGAGCCATTACGCGGCGTCAGAGCCAACACAGGGCGAGAGTCAGACAGTCGATGGCCCCGAAGAAGCGTAAATTCGCTGTCCTCTCGAAGAATCTCAAGGGCGTGTCCGGAGATTACGCTCACTGCTCACGACCCCCAAAAATGCCCGCAATGGCTAGGCTTTCTCAAGCAATTAGGGCGGCACACCCATCGAAGGCCAGTCCGGCGGACAACTAACGCCTGATCCATCTTGCCCGCGATATCCCACGGTTACGATGCTGCAGATCGAGATGGCCTCCGAAAATAGCAATATCAACAGACTAAGGGCAGCACTATCGGACGATGGTATCGGTCGGATCAGATGGCAGTCCGGAAGCGCCTACCATTCCATTCCCATCCATGCTGGGACCAGCGCCCTGACCTTTGCGCGCCTCGCATGGGTAACCGTTTCCATCATTCGTCAGATCGGTACCATGGCATGACGGACGTCCCTTGAGAGGGCACCAAATTCATTCAACCGTCTGCTGCGGGCTGAAGCACAAATTTGAAGGTTGTACCCCGAGGATTGTTAGAATCAACCAACAAGCGGCCGTCGTGAGCCTCGATAATTGAATGGCAAATCGGAAGGCCCATACCCATACCGTCGGCCTTTGTCGTGAAGAGCGGATTGAATATCCGCTCGATATCCCGCGCAGCGATACCTGTTCCGGTGTCCGAAACGGAGACCGTCACACCGCCGCTCTCCAGGACGTCTGATCTCAGGCTCAGAATCCGTGGTCCCTCTTGGTTCGTCATCGAATCGATAGCATTTGTGATCAAATTCAAAAGTACTTGCTGTAGCTGAATTGGATCGCCTTTGACCTGCGGATGCAATGCTGACGGCTCGATTTTTACCTGTATCCGATGCCGTTGGAGATCACCGCGCAACAATTCGATGGTTTCGCCGATTAGATCATCCAAATCGAGCAAAGTTCTGACGCTGGCATCCTTTTTAAAGTTCGCTCGCACACGTTCGATTACTGCAACGGCGCGATCACCGTCAGCAGCGAGATGCCTCAATTGCGCCCTTGCTTTGTCAAGATCGGGGGTGGAACGATCAAGCCAGCTGAGACTCGTCTGCGCTCGCATCAACATGGCGAACAGCGGCTGTTTGACTTCGTGAGCAACGGCTGCCGCAACGGCATCACCAGTTGCGAGCCTCGCCCCTCGTTCACGACGTTGAGCACGCACGGCTCGGAGCAGTCGCCCATAGATCGTTGTTATCTCATAAAGCAGGACAACAAGAACTACAGCGCTGGAAAAAACGCCAATGACCCGGACGGTATACCAGCCGAGGCTATAGCGCACCGGATGCGGATAGTAGGTTAGAGGTATCTCTATCGCGTACGAGAAGATCACAACCATCAACCAGAGATCGACCATTGAACGTCGTCGAACCCAGAGTACGGTGAGGGCGGCCATACACAGGAGTACGATGGGTCCGCCGATAAGATAAGGCCAGTCCGCGTTAAAATGGAGCGGGTCCTGTGAAACCCGGGGCAATAGTCCTTCGCCTTCTGTGCAGATAAATGACAGGGCAAACACGATGGCTGCCGTCAGAGTCACGCTCAGGGCGATCGCCCCTCGCGCGCTGCCCTGCCAGTATCGCTTCCTGGACTCCGCATCCTTCAACATAGCGTAGCCGAGTACGAACAAGGCAAAACCACCATGCCAGGAAATATAGAGCCATGCCGGGCTTTGCACACCACCAATCAGAGCGTTCGGCGCGAGGCCGCCCGCAAGGGTCATAACCCATGGAATCGTGATAAGCGCCGTGAAGACATAGCCGTTTGCAATCAAGAGTAGCGCCCGGGAGCGCAGTATGGAGTACTGTGCGAACAGCAGAATCGCGGTGACCGAATCGTTCACGAACATCGCTGCCACATAAGCTGGCACGAACCAGGTATTCTGACCCAATTGGACCCCGGCGAATGGCCCGCTAACGAGGAAATAGGCGGTGACCAATACGAGCACCAAAAACAGCGCAAGCCTTTTTTGCGCTGGGCCAGGCGACAACTCTGAAGAAAAGAGACTTTGCTCCCCGGAAAGGCCGACGACTTCATCTCGCATTGGCACAACCCCTGGCGGAGCATTGCGAGGCCATGCGCAATTTCTCACCACGCTCCACTACCCTACTCACATTTTGCCATCCGTTTTCTAATCCGAGCCCAAGCGACCACCCCCGATCGTGACAAGCCGATATCTAACTCAGCCTTTCTCGTCACCGCGCCCACGCTGCAGCGCATCTTGAATACCTTTTAACAAATCCTGCTTGCTCACCGGCTTGCTGAGCACGCACACCGCGCCAAGACCCAACGCACGGATGCGCAACTGTTCAGTGACGAACGCCGAAATCACGATGGTCGGAATTCTAAATCCCGACATCGCCAGGCGGTCCTGAAGCTGAAGACCCGACATGCAACCCAGTTGCACATCGGTAATGAGACACGACGTCGCTTTGAGCTGGCCGTTGTTCAGAAAGTCCTCGGCCGACGAAAACCCATCGACTTGGAAACCGGCAGCATCAAGAAGGTCCTCCATAGCCTTAAGGACCGTCAGGTCGTCATCGACACATGCGATTAGCGTAGCCTGCTGCAAAACGATCTCCTATGTACAGCCTCCGGGGCCCTCAAGTGCCAGCGTCGCCCGCCCATTGCTGGGTAACGGGCTCAACGGCCTCGCTGCCCACGCTGATTCTAGACGCCGGCAATGGCAAGTTCGTTATCGAACCGTCCTAGGACCACCCCCGATCCGTGTTCCATAGCGCGGCGCAACAGCTATGATGAGGCGCGAGCCGAACAGTCTGTGGCCGCGGTAAAGCGCAAGTTCGCTGTCCTCTCGAAAAATCTCAATGGCGTGTCCGAAGAGACCGCTCACTGCTCACCACCCCCAAATAATGCCCGAAAAGGATCGGCCCTATCAAGCAAGTATAGCGGCACACCTATCAAATGCCATCATTTCGGCGATCTTCGAACGGCTGGTTTATCCGGATCCCTTTGTAAGATCCTACCGGACCTCGGCCGCGACATCCCGCGGTGACGATGCCGCCGATCGAGATGTCCCCGGATAAGGGCAATATCAACAAACTAGGGGGAGCACTATCGGACGATGGTATCGGTCGGATCAGATGGACCTGAGGTGCCCACGTTTCCATTCCCATCTATACTCGGACCGGCGCCTGATTTTCGGGTAGCTCGCAACGGTTAACCGCTTCTATCCATCGCCAAATCGACACCAAGGTAGGATGGACGTCGGGTTGTGAGCTGCCCTATATTTGTGCAATCGCGTGTGTCGGTCACGGACCCTTCGCTTGCCTCCAAGATCACGCGAAGTGTCAGGATTTGAATATGGTTACACGATCGCTCGTTTCGGTCGTCGATGACGACGAGTCCGTACGTGAGTCCTTGCCAGACTTGCTGGGGGAATTTGGCTTTGCGACGATGGCCTTTTCGTCGGGGGAAGAATTCCTCGCCTCGGAATACGTCGGTCAGACCAGATGTCTGATCGTTGACATTTCCATGCCCGGAATGACAGGGCCAGAGCTGCAACGGGAAATGGGATCCCGACGGCTGGCAATTCCCATCATCTTCATCACCGCTTATGAAGATGAGAACATGTTTTCGCGCCTGCTTGAGCGGGGGGCCGTTGATTGCCTGCTCAAGCCATTTAGCGATGCCGAGCTGCTCAAGGCACTCGATGCGGCTTTTGGAGTTTGAACCGTTGGCTTGCGGCGGTAGCAATGCATGCCAACACGATTTTGGCCCTGGCTGGATACGGTGCCAGGCTGCCCAAGTCAGTGGCGACCACTGCTCGATCCGCAGACCTGGGCATTGTTCGCGAAATGCGCTCGCAGCGTCCGCGCATTGTTGCCCCTCCACAAGCAGTTGCAGACGACAATCCTTAAACCGTAAATGGTTCGATCGCGAGACGGCCAGCGCCATGTTGAGGCGGATCCAATGACCAAAGGCGGCCTCAGAATGAGGGTAGGGAAGCTTGGCACCTGGCTCATCTGTGCGGGCGCCATGGCCGCCTTCGGGTCGCTCGCGGGAAACTACGTCTGGACCTCTCGCTGGCCATCGACTCTCGATGCTGCACCGACAGAGTCGGTCAAAATTGCTGCGGTTGCGTACATCGGCTCGTGCCCAATCCTGATGGCGAAAGAAAATGGCTATCTTGCAAGCGAGGGTATCGCAGCAGAAGTAAACTTCCAGGCGAACGGTAAAGTGGCGCTTGCAGAAGCGTTGCAAGGGCGCGCCGACCTGGCCACCGCAGCCGATACTCCCATCATGTTCGCGGCGATGAACGATCAGCCCGTCTCGGTGATTGCCGCGATGACTGCGATGGAGGATCACGCGATCGTCGGAAGAAAGGATCGGGGTATCATTAGTCCCTCCAGCTTGAAGGGGAAGCGCCTCGGGGTGACGATGGGCACCACCACACAATTCTTCCTCGACGCATTCTTAAACCGGCAACAATTTACGCCTACGGACATAACCTTAGTCGACATGCTGCCGCAGAAACTGGCCGAGACGCTTGCACGAGGCGACATCGACGCGGTGGTATTGTATCAACCATTCCTGAACATGGCGGCGGCCGCCCTCAAGGACAAGGCGACAGTGCTATCCGGCGAAGGCGTATACGACGCTTTGTTCGCCCTGGCCGGAACGCGCGACTACGTCAGCGCGCATCAGCCAACGCTCGAGAAGGTTCTCCGGGCAACCATACGAGGTGCTCAATTCTGCAAGGAATCGCCGGACCTTGCCCGCGAGGTTCTCGCCAAGGCAATGAATACGGACGCCGTCGTCTTGAAGGCTATCTGGCCATCGTATCGGTTTGAAGTCGGCCTGCGGCAGGGCCTACTTCTCACTTTGGAGGACGAGGCGCGTTGGGCGATCAAGAATAGACTGACCGACAAGACGAAAGTACCGAACTATCTGGATCATCTGGGGCTTGCCCCTCTTCGGGCAGCCGCACCATCCGCCGTAACGGTAATTCATTGAGCCCGTTTCATGAGGATAGCGACGCGCCTTGGGCTTACAGGAGCAGTGCTGGTGGCGGTTGTGTCGCTTATGGGATCGGTTCTGGTATCGACGAACCGAACCGTGCGGCAGGAGTTGGCGAATAACGAAGGTGCGGGCGAGATTTTGAACGACGTTTTCAGCATCCGATATCTGCTGCAGGAGTACGTGCTCCATCACGAAGAGCGCGCGCGGGCTCAGTGGCTCATAACGGAAGATTCGCTATTGAGATTGTTGGTAGCTCAGCCGGCGCTCACGGGCGCGCAGGACGATGTTCTCGTCAATCTGCGGCTCACAAACGGAACTGTAAAGTCTCTTTTTTCCCAAATTGTGAAGAACTATGAGACGAACGCCAGCGATGGCTTAAAGGCGGCGCTGCGCCAGGAACTGGAGGAGAGACTGACGGGCCAGATCATGATCAGGCTTGAATCCATGATCTCAGATGCCGCAACCCTTTCCGAACAAAGCCGTATGGGTGTGATGATGGCGCAAGGTAACGAAGGAATAGCAGTGGCTACGATCAGCGGGCTGATTCTGCTCATCTTTGCAATCTCGATTTTTGTTACCTACACAAGCGTACTCCGCCCACTTGCTAAGCTAAGCTCCGGCGCTGCCACTATCGGCGGCGGTAATTTCGATTTTAGACTTGATGATGCCCGCAGGGACGAAGTCGGTGAGCTTGCACGCGTATTCAACGAAATGGCGGAAAAGCTCAGGGGCCGTGAAGCGAAGATCCGGCGTTTGGTCGATTCCAACATCATCGGCATCATGATCTCGGAACTTGAAGGTGAAGTTCTCGAAGCCAACGATGCTTTTCTCAAGCTGGTTGGATACGACCGTCTCGACTTGCAGTCTGGTCGCATCGATTGGAAGAAAATCACACCGAGCGAATTCCAGGTCGCGGATTCTCGAGCGATCCAGGAGCTCAGGGAAAGTGGAACATACGCACCGTTCGAGAAGGAGTATTTTTGTAAGGACGGGAGCCGGATTCCGGTGATGATTGGAGGCGCACTTCTCGAGGGACGTCCGGCGAGCACCGTCGGCTTTGTCTTGGACCTCACGGATCGCAAGGCCACGCAGGAAGCCCTTGCCCAGACTCGAGCCGATTTGACGCGCGTGGCAAGGGTGTCGAGCCTTGGCGCATTGACGGCGTCGATCGCGCACGAAGTCAACCAGCCACTTGCGGGCATTATAACCAACGCCAGCACCTGTTTGCGGATGCTGGCTGTTGACCCTCCCAACATTGATGGCGCGCGCCAGACCGCACGGCGCACGATTCGCGACGGCAATCGCGCATCTGATGTCGTTAAGCGATTGCGGGCGCTCTTCGCCAAGAAGCAAACGACAATGGAGCCGCTGGACCTGAACGAGGCAACGCGGGAGGTCATCGCCCTGCTTAGAGGTGAGCTTCAGAAGAGCCGAGCGGTATTGCAGGTGGATCTCACCACCGGCCTCCCGCCCGTTATGGGCGATCGCGTGCAACTTCAGCAGGTGATTTTGAACCTGCTTGCGAACGCCGCGGACGCGATGAGCGACATCGATGATCGTCCCAGGCAGTTGGTGGTTACGACGGAACGAGACGGAGACGATTCTGTTTGCCTGGCGATACGAGATGCCGGCGTGGGTTTTGATCCTCAAAGCGTGGAAAGGCTTTTCGATGCATTCTACACCACCAAGAGCGGCGGCATGGGGATCGGCCTATTCGTCTGCCGCTCTATCATCAGCAGCCACAACGGACGTCTTTGGGCGTCGCAGAATGATGGCCCGGGAGCGACATTTTCCTTCACTCTTCCCTGTGTCGATTGAAAGCGGTTGACGCATAACATACGGAAGCTCGCAGGTGGTTTTTTGATGCGTTTTCACGCTTCGATCACCGAGCGACCGACCTAACTTATTGGAGAGGTTTGCTTTTTGGCGCAGTCCCTCGCCGTCGGATTGGCGCTTTTGTCGGCACTGACTGGCGTTGCGGAAAGGTCAAAGCGCTGGCATTATTTGGGGAGGGGCGGCAAAATCCGTGCCGGCGCTGCGAAGATCGAAATCAGGAGCTTTGGATGGCTTCGCAGTTTCCGAGAAGGGACCCTGCGCGAAATGTTCTCGATGCAGCCGGTTCGGCTGATCCGCACGGATATGGTACCGAGAAGTATGGACCCGACGGCCTACTGGTTTCGTCAGCCGATCGAGGCTGGACCGGGTTATCCGCAGCACTCTTCCAACACGGCAGCGGCGTCCTGTCGTGGAAAAATGTCCAGCCCGACACCGAAATCTGCGTCAATTTGCTGGGCAATCAGTCGGTCGTTACACGGACGGGCGGGGGCATTTTCGACCAGACAATTGCTGCGCGAGGGAAGCTTTGGATGTCTCCGGCTGGACTGCAGGAAGATGTCCTGGATATCTCTGATCATATGCCTGAGGTTTTACATATCTATCTTCCTCGAAGTCACTTCACGCCAGAGGGCCTTGGTGTCGACCTCGATCAATCGGTGATCGACTCACTGCGGTTTGAGAGCAGCTTCGAGGATCCCCTTCTCGCGGAGATAGGATATGCCATAGCTGCAGAATTGGAGACCCAGACCTCTGCTGGTCGGGTGCTTGCCGATACATTGGCTTCCAGCCTCGCGGCAAGATTGCTTCAGAAGTATGTTAGCCGATCACCTGCACAAGCCAGATCGCTGGTTGCGCAGGAAGGTCTTGATCGACGAAGATTGTCGCGTGTCTTGGAGTATATCGACGCTAACTTGGAAGGTAATCTCACGCTTGATGAGTTGGCATCGATTGCCTGCCTGAGCCGGTTTCATTTCGCACGCGCCTTCAAAGCGGCCGTGGGTCGATCGCCCCATCAGTACGTCAGCGCGAAGCGTCTGGAGCGCGCCAAAGAGCTGCTGACGAGAGGAGATCGCCCGTTGGTCGATATTGCGCTCGCTCTCAACTTTTCCTCCCAGGCCAATTTCTCGCGAGCTTTCCGTCACATGACGGGTCGAGCCCCTGGACAATTTAGGCGCGGTTCGACCTAGTCCTGCAATTTTTAAGTTCTGACCATTTCAACACTTGCCGTGCTGCGCTATCGCTGCCCCGCGAAGTGCGACGAAGTGCGGGAGAGGGAGCGAGAGGACAGCGTTGCCGGCCTGAACCGCCAGCTTTGGTGGAATCGGTCATCCAGTTGATGGCCGGCAGGCGCCGTGGAGTAGCCCCCCCCTTGATCATTCCGTTCCCGTTTGGTTCCGTTTCTTCCCGCAAACAGCAAGAAATGACAATGCCGCGGCAACCGTCGCAAAGCCACGACCGTTTTTTTCGAGCAGTATAATTGCGGTGATTGCTCGCCGAGAGGCACCTAGTGCCGCCCGCTAAGTAAGTGAGCGATATGCCATGCTTTTCCAACGAGGGGATATGCATGAAAATATCCGGCAAAGCTGACTGGAAAACCGGATCCATTCCCGTTTCACAAGTAAAGCCAATGGTATTCGTTGTTGACGACGACGTCTCGGTACGCGAATCCCTGGAAGGACTGATCAGCACCGAAGGCTGGGAGACCGAGATATTTTCCTCAGCACAGGAGTTTCTCTCGCACCCACGGAAGACCGTTCCGAGCTGCATCGTACTTGACGTCAGTCTGCCAGGCATCAGTGGTCTCGATCTGCAGAAGCGATTGAACACGGATGGGATCAATATCCCCATCATCTTCATTACCGGATATGGCGATATACCGATGACGGTTCGGGCTATGAAGGCCGGCGCTGTCGAGTTCTTGACGAAGCCGTTCAGCCACGAGGAGCTGTTCAGCGCCATCGGTCAGGCCATCGAGCGCAGCCATTCCGCACTTTGTCATGAAGCGGAGGTACGGGAGCTGCGGAACCGTCACGACCTACTCAGCCGGCGCGAGCAGGAGGTAATGGCTTTGGTGGTTTCAGGTCTGCTGAACAAGCAGGTCGGATTCGAGCTTGGCATCAGCGAGATCACCGTGAAGGCGCATCGAGGCAAGGTGATGCGCAAGATGAAAGCCAACTCTTTGGCGGACCTCGTGACCATGGCTGCCAAGCTCCAACTGGCCTCGCCGCAGAAGAATTGATGCAGCACCGACCGCAGCCCTCGGTCCTGATGGTTCGAGCATCGCCTTCCGGTTCGATGGCATGAGACGTGACAGCCAGTCCGCCCCGGAAGGGCGCCGCTGGCGACATCGGTCGATCCTTCAAGCCTTCTTCAGGAAACCGACGAAAAGGGCAATCCGGCAGAGGTTCCTTCAATCGAGGCGGGCTTAATGATGCCAACATGGCGGCCGCAACCGAAAGGAAATGCCATGGCCGCCGCAGGAGTTCAGCAACGAGAATTGGGACCGGATGGTTCTCCGTCGCAAGCGGATTCCAATTTCAGTTTCGTTCATGGTGATTTCGCAGTCACCGTCATCAGCGACGGCTTCATAACCGTACCCATCGAAATCGTCGCCCCGGAGGCATCTCCAGACCAGCGCGCCGAGATCCTGAGGCGAACCGGACATCAAAGCTCCGGACTGGTCGATTCCAAAACAAATATTCCGGTTATCAAGAAGGGAGACGATCTGATCATCGTCGATATCGGCTCTGGCGACAAATACCAGCCTTCCGATGGGCGGCTTTCCGCAAACCTATTGGCGTCCGGAATAGACGCGGACGCCATTACCAAGGTCGTGTTCACGCACGCACATCCGGACCATGTGTGGGGGACGCTCGCGCCAGGCGGCAGCCTAAGATTTCCGAACGCGACCTACTTTGTCGGAGCCGCCGAATGGGACTACTGGATGGATCCGGATTATCTCAACAGCATGCCATCCGAACTGCATGAATTCGCCCGAGGCGCGCAACGCGATCTCGGCGCCATCAAGGATCGCGTGGTCATGGTAAAGCCTGGAGATGATATCGTGACCGGCTTAAGAGTAATCGATACCGCTGGCCACACGCCAGGCCACATTTCGCTGGAAGTGACGGGCGGCGACGGCCTGATCATCAGCGCAGATGCGGCAACCAACGAAATTTACTCGTTCCAGCATCCAAAAGCCAAGTTCGGCTACGACACCATTCCGGAGCTCGCGATCAGAAACCGGGCGCGCCTGATTGATCGCGCGGCATCCGACCGAACCAAACTTCTCGGCTATCACTGGACCTATCCAGGCATAGGCTTTGCGGAGCGCAGGGGCGATGGGTACCGCTATGTTCCAGCCTGACCGCGGATGCCCTCAGTCATGGCGTAATATCATTCAAATCCCCGGCGTGGCATAACGGTTTCGATTTTAATCGTGAAGCTGCGATCCGAAGCCGCGAAGCTCTTGCCGACCGGACATCGAGGGACAGGCCAAGGCTCGTCCCTATTTCGAGCGCGGGATACCCGGAAGGAGGCGCCCGAGCCTTCAGCTTTCCACCCGCCAGCTAGGCACGGTACGGCCTGGTGGCGTTGCCGATCCTCCTCAAACTCAGAGTCGGTCGCCCGGGCCCCGGTCGCAATCCGCAGGGCCGGGCACGGGAATATGACCGAGAGCGGTTCGGGTTTGCCGACGCCGACTCGTTCCTTGAAACTGATCCAGGCAAGAGCCCCGCATCGTCGTAGCCGTGACGCTGAACGTCGCTCGAACGTACCAACCTGCGGGAATTCGTCCAATCGCAACTGAAGGCCGAGGATTACTAAGGACGTGCCGACCGCAGGGGGCGGTGAACGATCTGATGATACAGCCAGCGAGGACTTCACGATGACCCAGGCTCTTCCAACAATCACACGGCGGGGTTTTTGCCTTTGCT
>Ga0116117_1000310_pt1 | contig 13341 bp, 11 predicted proteins | sample June2015DPH_11_1_FD_89790 | JGI IMG/M metagenome (GOLD analysis project Ga0116117, IMG submission 89790) | Peatland microbial communities from SPRUCE experiment site at the Marcell Experimental Forest, Minnesota, USA - June2015DPH_11_10 | ecosystem: Environmental > Terrestrial > Soil > Wetlands... | reverse complement strand
TTTCGTTGGGTTCCCGGGCGGCGTGCCGCAGTTATCTTATTCCGCTCCGCTGCGGGCGAATCCGGTCCCATGCTGGTTGCGTTGTCAAGGTAGAGAAGCATGGCTGGACTATGCGCTGTGGCCTCAAGCAGGTCTTCAAACTTGCCCAAAGCCCTGGGCCGGATCACGTCTCGCTCATAGCTGACGAGGTAATACGGAGTGGCCTCATTTTTGTGAAGATAGACATTAAAGTGATTGAGCCAGAAGTCGGTCATGACTTCCTGGAGTTGTGCGCTGGAGTAGATGTCGCGCACGAGACGCTGACTCGCCAGCTCCTCTGCCACCAGCCTTTGCGGGTTTTCCAGCGCGGCCAGCAGTTCCTTTTGTGCAGGGCTCATTCCGACGGAGAGCACGTTACGCTGCCGGGGTTTGAGCGCCTTGCGAAAGCTGTCAAACTCAGGCTGCTGCATGGCAGCTAACTGGGCGAGGCGTTGTTGAGGAGGCAGAGCGAGAATATCGGCGATTCGTGATGAATCGTTGCTAGGCTGCTCGGTTTTTTCGGGCGGTACCGGCATTTGAGTTGCTGAGGCAACGGCCTCTGGCGATGAAGGGTTAGCCGGACCTTCCATCGTGGCCATAGCTCCGTTGACAGGCAGGGATGCCTGCAACTGCTTCTTCTGATCTTGTTCCTGTCTCCGCTCTTGAATGCGGGCAATCTGGTTCTCATAAACGGCGTGCAGCATTGCGCCCTCGGGAACAGGAGCCTTGCCGTCAATTACCTGGCGAAGCACCGCATTACTGGGAAACCGAATGAGCAGCTCTTGCGGGTTCTCCTGCATAGCCGGGAACTGGGCCAGCCGCGTGTCCAGTTCAGACTGCTTGAGAGTCTCAGGGTGCAACTGCTGGTTGAACCACGCCTCCAGTCCCATTGTTCGAACAGCCTCAAGGTCTCCAGGCCGGGGACCGAAGGTAAAGCGATTGAGGGCGTGCAGAATCCGCTCATCGCCTTGCAACTGTCCCGATTGAGCGGCGGTCTTGTTTGCGGGATACGTTTGGCCTGTGGATGGTGACACTTGCGATAGCGCAGGAGCAGTGGGGCTCAACAAGTTGAGGCACAAAAAAACAGCTAACGGTCCTCTGAAGCGCTCCATAAGTTGCACTCCTGTCAAAGGGGTGGCCGGAGATCGTTCGTTCGGCAATACCTAACGCTTGTAGAGACGCCAAATGAAGCACTAAGTTGCGCGAATGATGTGGATTGCAGATTTTTGGTGGAACTGAAGCGTTCAGCAGCCTTTTTTGCAGCGAGCCATGATGGCGGCGTGCAGTCGCTCGCGCAGGTCGGGAGGCAGGTCGTAAATCTCATGTGACCTGTAGATCTCGATTGTCTTGCGAGTGGTATTCAATGTGACTTCGCAGTGTCCGCAGCCGCGCAAGTGCTGTTGTAATTCAGTGCGCATCTCGGGAGTTACCGAGTCGTCGATCAGGTCGTCGAGCAAGGCCAAAAACTCTGTGCAGGTCACTTCTCACCAACCTTTTTCTTGCGGAAGTAACGGCTCAGGCGCTCGCGCAGTTGCAGGCGGGCGCGCAAAAGGCGAGACTTCACTGCCGGAATGCTGAGGCTAAGCGTTTCCGCCGTTTCCTCTGTCGAAAGCCCTTCCACGTCACGCAGCACAAACACAATACGAAACCCCTGAGGCAGTCCCTGGATAGTTTTGCGGAGAATATCGCCCAGTTCGGCCTGACCGTAATTTTGCTCTGGATCGGGAGCCCAGTCTGCCAGATCGCGAGGGACGCTGCCCTCCTCGGTGTCGATGTCCTCGTCGATCGATACCATTTTCCCTGAGCGCCGCTTACGCAGTCGCATCAGGCTCTCGTTCACCGCAATTCGCACCAGCCATGTGTAAAACTTGGAATTCCCCTGAAACTGATCGAGCTTTTCATACGCCTTCAGGAACGCATCCTGCATGACATCTTCAGCATCCTCGCGATTCTGAGTGATGTGCTGAGCAATGCGAAAAATCTGCCGCTCGTACTTTTGCACCAGCGTATCGTAGGCCGAGACATCTCCGCCGCGTACCCTGTCGACCAGGGCTACGTCGGGATGCTGCTCGTTTTCACCTGCAATAGGTTGGATGGCTGACATGTGTGTTGGTTGCGGAAAATCCTCTAGAGCCGTTAGCTGGATGAGGCCTGCAATAGATGAGTGTAACGGACATGGGCGCATTGGACCAAACGGTCCTTCAAGCGCAAGGCGCGGGCATAACTTCAATATTCGCGGCGTTTGCGGCGTCCTGTGTGGTTTCGGCTTTTAATGCTGGGGCGAATGCGCTTAAAGTTGAAGACATGAAGGTCGCAAATTTTCCCCTTTCCGCTTCCGCGTTGGCGCGCTGCCTTTTTTGTGCGTTGGCCTTCCTCATAGTTCTGCCGCCGGTTGCTGGCCAGTCTTCCAGCGATCCGGCTCATAGTTCCTCCCCATCCAAAGCACATAAGACAAAGAAAGTGGCCAAGGCCAGGCATAAGAAAACGGTCAAGCGAGCCAGTAAAGCCGCCAGAATGGCGCGGACCGCACAGCTGAAGCGAGCCTTCGTGGCCTCTGAGGAGTTGCGCCCCATGGCTCAGCAACTGGCTACGCTGCGCACCCCTGCTGCCTATGCGGGCGTAACTAACTATGCGCACCAACATAGTGGCGAGGCTGCTTCTGCCGCTTATCTGGCGCTGGGGCATGCCTATCTGCTGGACAAGCGTTACGCGGAGGCAGCCACCACCCTTAAGCAAGCTGGCAAAACAGGCGACGCACTGGCAGATTACGCTGACTTTTTGGCGGCGCGGGCTGACCACGAGGCAGGCAACAATTCTGGAGCTGAGACCTTGCTGCGCGGTTTCACAGAGCGCTACCCTGACAGCATTTTTGCTGTCCAGGCGCCGGAGTCGGAGGCCAACACGCTGCTGGCCATGGGGGATGCTTCAGGCGGGCAGCGGGTTCTAGCCGAGGCTGCGGACACACCCTCTGAAAACCGCCCAGGCTACCAGCTTGCGCAAGGGCAAGTGGCGGTTGCCTTGGGACAAACGCAGGAGGCTGAGAGGCTTTTTACACGGCTGTTGCTGGGGCACCCATTGAGCCCTGAGGCACAGGTCGCGCGCGCCAAACTCACGGCCATGGGCGCCGAGTCGACCCTGACTACAGTCGAGTTGCGCAGCCTGGGCGACGCCTACTACAACGCAGGCCGGTATGCCGAGGCAAGCGAACAATACCACGCGCTGGCCCGCCAGCATGGCCTTGATCCGTTTGCACACGACGCATTTGCCGTGGCTGCCGCCGCGTGCGATTTGAAGCTGAAGGTGCTAACTCCGGCCCAGGTGCAGTCGCTGGCCGATACGCATGACGACAACGGCGCTCGGCGGCTCTATCTGCTCATGGAATTGGCGCGAAACCGCAACGACGTGGAAGATCAGAAGCGCATTGTCGCCCTGATGGAGTCCACATTTCCGCAAAGCAAGTGGCTGGCTGAGGCGCTCTTTTCCAGCGGCAATATGTACCTGTTGCGCCATGAGTACGCTACAGCGGCGGAGTACTACAGCTACCTGGCCACGCATTTTCCAGAGGACAGGAATGCCGCTTCTGCGCACTGGCGGGCAGGTTGGCTCAGTTACCGGCAGGGTCTCTATACGGATGCGGCGAAGCTGTTTGATGAGCAGATTCGACTCTATCCATCAAGCAAGGAGGCAGCGTCTGCCATCTACTGGCGAGGACGCCTCTATGAGACGCAGGATCGCAAGCCTGCATTGGCCGCAGCCAACTATCGAGCCCTCGCTCGCGTCTACCAGCACTACTTTTATGCGCAGATGGCGCGGCGCAGACTGACAGCATTAGGCGATGCGAAGTTGGTGGCGGAACCTGTGACGCAGAACCAGATGGATAGTCTTCAGGCCGCTCCTGTGCCGCACCTCGTGGATGTGTTTCCCGCCGACAGCCCGCATCTGGCCAAGGCGCATCTGCTGGCCAATGCGGGATTGAACGACTACATCGCGCAGGAGATTGCAGCCGATCCCGATTCCTCTTCGTGGAGCGCGCTGGCCGAGGCACAAATCTACGCATCTTATGGCGAAACATTTCGCGCCATGCGTGCTCTCAAGAGAGCTTTGCCCTATGCCACTTCGGCTCCTATCAAGTCCATTCCGCTCAGCTATTGGCGCATTCTCTTCCCGAAGGCGTGGTGGGACACGATCCAGGTTGAGGCGGCCAAGAATAACCTCGATCCCTACCTGGTTGCTTCGTTGATACGCCAGGAATCGGAGTTCAACCCTTCCGCCGTCTCCCCCGCCAACGCCTATGGCCTAATGCAACTGCTGCCCTCGGTGGGCAAAGCGATGGCGCGCGAAGAAGGAATCAGCCACTTTGAGACCTTTCAACTGCTCGATCCAATAACCAATATTCGCTTGGGCACACGCAATCTGCGCAGAACGTTAGATAGGTTTGGCGGCGTGCCGGAATACGGCCTCGCTGCCTACAATGCTGGTGACGAACGCGTGTTTGATTGGCAAGCGGCTGGCCCCTACCAGGGCATCGACGAGTTTGTGGAGTCCATTCCTTTCACCGAAACCCGCGAATACGTTGAGGGGATCCTGCGTAACGCTGAAATCTACAAAGAGATCGACGAATTTGCCGGTTCTGCTGCCGGAACCAGGGTAGGGGCGTCACAGTAGGAAACGCTTCCTTCTTTGGGCGGGGAATCAAAATCGATACTTGTCGCCCTAGATTCCAGTTGACTTGGGGTGCCGTTCCCCGCAACACTAATTTTGAACCGGAGGTGAGTTTGCTTCCGGGATGCCATTCGTAGCCTGCTGTTGTTGCACAAACGGGGCTGGGCCAGGACGATTGGGCGCTGCCCTGTTACTTCAATCAACTGGAGGGCAGAATGTTAGCTGAATTGCAGTTTATGGAAGAATGGATCCCCGAAAGAATGGACCCCGGCACGGTTTTTGTGCTGGAAAACCAAGCCAAGTTGGGTCATGCGCAGAATCCGTTTGTCGCCGTCATGTCGTGCCCGCGATGCGGAACTCTGGGGCTCATCACGCGGCGGCAACTTTTGGGTAGCGAGACAATGATCTGCGGAGGCGACATCTGCTCAGCCGAGTACAGGCTGGATGGCGAGAAAATCAACTTTCGCAGTGTGCAGTAACGCGTATTATCGGTGCCCGCGTCATGGTTTTTGGGGCGGACAGCGCTGCCATAACTGCTAATGGCGTGTTTTGCACGCAGACCTCGCTTGTTTCTCAGGCGTTAAGATGTTTGCGCCTGAAGCTGACAAGAGTAGAGCCTTAAATTTCCAGAAAGCAAGTCAGCCCATTCCTTTACCATGGAGTGAGTAGACCAGTACTGCCCGGATGGCGAAATTGGCACACGCAGCGGACTTAAAATCCGCTGACCGCAAGGTCGTGGGGGTTCAAGTCCCCCTCCGGGCACCAATGTGAGCAATGGCATTGAAGAAAAGACGGTGTCGGCAGCCGAATCTATGGCCTGTCAGAAAACCCACTGGTCGCACCGACCTCGATTTGCTAATCTTGGCACAACATGACCAAACAGTTTGGCGCAGTCAGTGTAGCTTTGCTTTTGCTTTGCTCTCTTCCTTTGCTGGCGCAGAAAAAAGTTCTGCCCACGGCGATTCGTTTTCAAGGCGCACCGCAATACACGCAGCAGGAACTACTCGCGGCCGCCGGGTTGAAGCCGGATGCGCGTCTGAACATCCGCGACGTGAAGGCTCACGCCAAGCAGCTCAATGATACAGGTCTCTTTGAAGCGGTCAAGTTTACCTCCGACCGCAAGACGCTGCTTTTCACTTTGACGCCTTCCATTCAGCTTTTCCCTATGCACCTGGACAATGTGCCTCTTACGCCGGGCAAAGAACTCGACGCCAAGCTTCACGAGCGCTTCCCGCTCTATCACGGCCTTTTGCCAGCCAGTGGCTCCATGCTCGAAGGAATTTGTCAGACATTTGAAGAGATGCTGGTGGCCAAAAGCGTCAAGGCAACGGTGAAAGCCGCTCTCACCAGCGGTCTGGGCCCGCAAAAGCTCACTGCCATAACCTTCACTGTCGCCTCGCCCGAGGTGAATATCGGCCGCATCCAGCTTGTCGGCATCTCGTCCGTTATGCAAGCCAAGGCTCGCCTTCTGGCTAGCGGCCAAACCGGAAACAGCTTCGACACAGTGAACACGGCCATTGGTCTTCAGCACGCTTTTGAAGACCTCTACCAAGACCAGGGTTATGCCGCCGTGCAAGTCACTGTTGCCCAGGGTGATCCTCTCATCGTCTCGGATCAGTCCGTCGCTATTCCTTATACGGTAACGATCAAGGAAGGTGGAATCTACAAGCTCGGAACCATCGACTTTCCGGCCAGCGTGATGGTCGCGCGCGCAGATGTTGAGAAAATCCTGTCGAAATACCCGACCGGCTCTGGACGGCCACTCGATCTATTTCTGCTGGCCGTCCGCGATGCATACCACGCTAAAGGCTATCTCGATTGCTCCATCGTTTCGCACCCTTCCTTTAGTGAGGTGACTCACATCGTGAATTACAGCATCGAAGTCGCTCCGGGTTCGCAGTACCGGCTCGCTTTGGTCAAATTCGACGGAGCACCCGACGTGATGGCCGCCAAACTAAAGCTTGCCTGGAAGTTAGCACCCGGCGACGTATTTGACGAAAGCTATCCCTCTAACTTTGCGGCGTTGGCACAAAAGAAAAACAAGCCCATCACGAAATGGATGCAAACAGTCATCACCACCTATGACGTGAAGGCCGACCCTGCCACGCACGAGGTCAACTGCATCTTCCATTTCGCCAAAGCGGCTGAAAGCCCGCGCTAGCGTTTTCGGAAACCCTGTAGATCTGAATTTCACTGGTATCCCATCCATTCCGCAGAAAAAAGCGGAATGGATGGGGCACGGAAGTTTACATCCTGGCGAATCGACGTTGCCTCGGGCATTTTCAAGACATAGTACATCTTTCTCTGGCGCTGATGAGTCGTTTTGCCCTAAATATTGCTTCGATTGAGTCCATTTGGCCCCATCTGCAAGCTCTACGAGTTGGCGAGCATCGTCCAAAAATCAGGAAAAGCGGTTAACCGGTAAAAGGAAATTTTCACTAACGCTTTTCAAACATTTGGCGACTTGTGCAGCGGCGCTGTGCGAGAGATGCTCAGTGACGGCACACATTCGGCCGCTGGCCACTGCCGTGATTATGTTTGTGAAAGACTTCTCACCAGTCCTGAGCAGGACATTTAGATCGCCCCAGGGACCGAAAGGGCGAAGCTTGGTTTATCTGGCGCTAAAACAACCAAATCAAAATGCTCTTTAATTGTTCATCGGGAATGTCGATGATGAGCTTTGCTGTCTCGTTCAACATTCAAGCCGAGCTATGCAATCCGTCCTTCGACCCCCGACTTAACCGTTAACCCCTAACATCCATGGAGGAGAATGATGGACCATACGTTGCTCGTGTCGTTCGAAGCGAAGGACGGGGCACTTAACACCTCGATCAAGGAGACCATCAACTGCATGATCGATGATCTCATTGCTTCTCTGCCTGATCCCGACTCATTGAATAGTAGTGAGAGGCGAGGGATCATCGCAAGGTATAGCGCGGTGCTTGAAGGGAATTTTGTTTACTGGATGACCGCTGCATTTCTGGCTGTTAAGTCGGAAGAGGCGCGTCCCATAATTATAGACAATCTCCACGAGGAGGTTCGCGATGCTCATCCCGCAATGCTGCGGAGATTTGCGCTCGCTGCCCACGCTTTCCCGACAGACAAGGACGCTTTGGACGTGCATCACGAGTTAACAAAGGTTCGGCTATTTCTGGGACGCCTTTCGGGAGTGCGATCGATTCTCACCATGGCTTTCTTCGAGGGTTTCATACAGAGGTTCATGGTGTATCTGGCGGATCTTGCAGCAAGGGAAGGCTCAGTTGAAATGGAATACACAGATGTTCACGGTGTCTGCGACATTGAACACACTGATGGCCTCTTCCGAGCGCTTTCGCTAGAGATGGCAATCGACCCGCCTGAGCCAAATGCGGACCTTTTTGAAGGTGTATGTCTGCTCCGCGACCTGATGAAAAAGGTCATCTTCAATTAATAGACATACCCCCTCAACAGATTATCCATGGGAGGCGTTCTAAGTGGAGACCCTGTGCTCAACCAGAAGCGGCACCCCCGAGCTGGCTAGATACTTCGCAGTACCCGGTGCGCACCTTTATACCGTGTTGCATCAGGTATCGTATCCGGTAGCTCGGGCTCTACTTATAGGGCCATTAGCTGCAGAGCGACACGAAACATATCATCCATGGGTGCGGTGGGCACGATATTTGGCAGCGAAGAGAATTGAGGTTCTTCGCTTCGATTATCGAGGCATAGGTGAAAGCACAGGCACCTTTGAGGACATGAGCTTTGAGGATTGGAGCGAAGATGTCCATCTACTTACCGAATGGCTTGAGAGCAGGACTCCTCGCGTTCCGCTATTGCTCCACGGACTTGAGATTGGCGGCATCTTTGCTGCTAACCTTTTTGATCGAGAAATTGGGAATGCGCTGCTCCAGTGGTCTCCGCCCACTAGCGCAAATGAAGCCCTTCGTTTAAACCTCCGTCATTGGGCAGGTTTGGAGCAACTCTATCAATCCCCCGAAAATAGAAAGTCCTCTTCTGAATATATTCGGCAACTGGAACAAGGCTCACCCATTGAAGTGGATGGCTACCTATGGTCGTGTCGGCTCTGGCACGAATCTTTTGATGTCATGTTATCCGCCTCATCAAAAGATGACTCTTTGAGTGAGGGACTTAAGAGGCGTGTTGGAGTAGTCAAACTCAGCAAGGATGCGTCTCCCCTAGTAAGGCCCCATCTAAGGGTCGACGAAGTACGAGATCTTAGCAGGCTATATTCAGATACCTTTGACTGGGTCGCGGAGGCTCTAGCGCTATCAACTGGAGAGACAAATGAAGGAAGCAATTGAATCGCGCGAGTTGTTTGTGCTCGATGGGCTCGGCGTGGTCGTACGGGGTACATATCACAAGACTCCTGCTGACAATTCAGGCGCACAGTCAAATCTGAAATCAGATCGCCTCGGTGTGTTATTCATCAGTTCACTTTTCCCAACGAGAGCTGCGAATGGTGACTCCGCGGTATATTGGGCAGACTCGTTTGCGGCGAATGGTTACCCATCATTTAGGCTCGATTGTCCTGGATTCGGAGACTCCGATGGAGAGCCCCCGCCAGGATTGTTTGAGTTTATAAATCGCGGAGGATATGGCCCTATTCTCTCGGCAAAAATAAAAGAACTTATAGCCAGATTTCATCTATCTGGAGTTGTTATTGTCGGACTTTGTGCAGGAGCAGTATCTGCTATCTGGACATCGGCTGCGAGCACTGACTGTAGGGGCATGATTCTTATGAACCCTTACTTCTATCTGCCGCAAGCTGCCCGGCCTAATTTTCGAGAGAGGCTGAGCGCCTGGTCATTGCAGACCCATCTTGGCGGAGTTCTTAGCAAGTGTTATGCGCATTTGAAAGAGATTCGCTTGTTTCTTAGCAGAAAGTCGCTTCCGAAAAATGCCAATTACCTCCTTCTTCGCAGGTTTAAGGAACTGGCTTCAGCAGGCCTGCCGATCCTCATTGTTAATGGCAAGGATCGGAAGTCTCCAGCCATGAAATCCAAAATAGGTGAGTTCGATTATCTTGCACATGTTCTTAAGTCGTCCGGTCGTAGAGGCCAGATTGTGGTGAGGACTGTGGAGGGCGCAGACCACTCCCTATCGAATCGCCTTGGCAGACTGGGAGCTAAAGAGCATGCTGAGCAATGGCTGAATGCCCGCTTCCCTCTAACAGACCGTCAAGGTGCGGTCATAAGCACTACACACAGAAATCCAGGCGACAGCGAGAACGGTTGCGCATGTCGCGAACAAGTCCTGAATTGCAACTAAGTTGTTTGAACCTGAGAGTGGAGACACATGACTGTTCGATCCGAGATCGTATCTCAATTCACGCAGATAGCTTTGGAACAAGATAAGCACCTGGCCCCGTTAACAGACGGTCTGGAGCTTTTAAACTCAGGGCTCGATTCCCTATGCTTTGCAATCGCCGTAACTCGACTTGAAATGGCGCTTGGAGTAGATCCTTTCAGCGCATCTGAAGATGCTGTGTTTCCCAGAACCTTCGGAGAGTTTGTGAGCTTTTATGAAAATGCAGAAAAATAGTTCCTCTCTTTGGAACGCTTTGATGGCAACCCACGAATCATCCGACAGCTTTGTCGCCAGCGCAGAAGCTTGCGTGAAACTAAGTGATCTGATTGCAGGCTCTGCGCTCGACGGGCGCGGCGATGAACTCCAAGGGCGAGCAGTGCTGATTCTTACTAAGGACCAGCTCACAGCTGCCTTGGTGCTGTTGGAACTCGACGGTGTAGCGCGTCGTATTGTTCTTTATCCACCAGACATGGCGCTTGAATATCTGCCTTATGTCGTAGAGTCTGCGAAAATTGAAGCTATTGTAACTGACAGGACAACGTTCGGCTCGAACATCCCTGATGTTCGATATTTCGTGCCCTGCGTTCAAAACATTGTGCCTCAGTGTTGCGACAGAAGTTCGCAGCATGAAACAGAATGGATTCTTCTTACCTCCGGTACCTCTGGGCGGCCTAAGTTAGTTGTGCATACGTTATCCAGTCTTGCCGGCGCGATTGACTCCTATCGCACTCCGCCAGGTCAGGTGGTGTGGAGTACGTTCTATGACATTCGTCGCTACGGCGGTCTTCAGGTATTTCTTCGCGCCGCTCTTACTGGGACATCGCTGGTGCTCGCAAGCCACATGGAACCCATCGGAGCCTTTCTGGCTCGGGCAGGCGAGCACGGAGTGACTCACATGTCTGGCACGCCCTCTCATTGGCGCCGCGCGTTAATGAGCCCCGCGATTCGTCTGATCGACCCCGAGTACATCCGGCTATCTGGAGAAATTTCCGATCAGGCTATCTTGAATAGTCTGATGTCCCATTACCCACAGGCCGCAGTTGTGCACGCATTCGCCTCCACAGAGGCCGGGGTTGGTTTCGAGGTAAATGACGGCCTTGCTGGCTTCCCCGCGACGGTAATAGAGCACACGCCAAATATTGAAATGAAGGTAGAGAATCGATCGCTTTGGATTCGTTCCGCCCGCACTGCTGCCCAGTATTTGGGTGGTGAGTCTCTCCAACCGCTGAAGGACGATGAGGGCTTTGTGGATACCGGAGACATGATCGAGTTACGAGACGGTCGCTACTATTTTATCGGTCGACGGGATGGAGTCATCAATGTGGGCGGTCTGAAGGTGCACCCTGAGGAAGTAGAGTCGGTGATTAATCGTCACCCGGAGGTTTATGTGTCGCTTGTTCGAACTCAAAAGAGCCCAATCATGGGAGCGCTTGTCGTGGCTGATGTGGTGTTAAAGGCAGCAGAGCAGTCTTGCAGGCACGATGCGCTTGAACTCCAGCACAACATTCTGCGGTTTTGCAGAGACTCTCTCTCTTCACATAAGGTTCCTGCCGCGATTAACTTTGTGCCTTCACTGGCTGTCGCGGAGACCGGAAAGCTCATACGTCGCGATGCGTAATGTAATTGTCACAGGTGGGAGTCGCGGACTAGGACTTGGCATAGCCCGCAAGCTGAGCGCGGTGGGCTACAGCGTCATAGCAGTGGCGCGCTGCCAGAACGATGGACTTACAGCGGCAATGAAGGAGGCAGACCTCGCAAATCCCGGGTCATTCAAGTTCGTTTCGTTTGACCTTGCAGAAATCGAAAGCATTTCTGATCTGGTCAAAACAGTGCGTAAAAACTTTGGTCCGATCTATGGCCTCGTCAATAACGCAGGCATTAGTTTCGATGGGGCTCTCGCAATGATGCCCATTTCGCAGATCGAGCAGCTATTGCGCGTGAACACACTCTCTCCCATCGTAATGAGTAAATATGTGTCGAGATTGATGATGGCGGACGGTGGTGGCCGCATCGTGAATATCGCATCGATCATTGCGTTCACGGGTTATAGCGGTCTTTCGGCTTATGGAGCCTCGAAAGCTGCCATCGTTGGATTTTCCAGGTCCTTTGCGCGAGAGGTCGGTCGCGTGGGCATTAATGTAAATTCGGTTGCACCAGGCTTCGTCAATACTGACTTGACGAATAGTCTCACGGACGAAAAACGTGAACAGATCAAGCGACGCAGCGCTCTTCAACGGCTCGCAGAAATCGACGATATAGCAAATGCTGTTGAATTTTTTTTAAGCGACAAAGCAAAAAACATCACAGGCACAGTGCTCACTGTTGACGCGGGTAATACAGCTTGAGAGAACCTGAGACAGACGCTCCAATCAACAAAAATAGCTCTGCTTCAAAGGCGTGGTTGCGCGCCCTGGAGTTGACCGCGCCCATCCCTCGCAATCGTGACCGGGTCTTGCCGACGGTGATCGAAGAACTCGCCGCGCGATCAGGGGAGGCACCGGCTCTTCTTTCTGACCGCGAGTGCATGACATATCGCGAGCTGGCCGCTCGTTCAAGACAATACGCACGTTGGGCGCTGCAGCAAGGTGTAGTTAAAGGCGACGTAGTCTGTCTATTAATGACCAACCGTCCAGAATACTTTGCTGCATGGCTTGGGATTACCAGGGTAGGAGCTATCGTTGCCCTGCTCAATACCAATCTTGTCGGGCCATCGCTGGCCCATTGCATTAATATTGTTTGCCCCAGGCATCTGATCGTGTCTGGGGAATTGGTCGAGTCATTGGCAACCGCTTTACCTAGCCTGACGGTGTCTCCAACGATTTGGGTTCATGGTGTCGAGCATCCGCAGTTTCAACGCATTGATGTTGACATCAATCAATGCTCGAGTGAGATGTTGAACGGCAACGAGCATTGGACGCTCACTATCGATGATCGGGCACTCTATATCTATACATCGGGCACAACAGGGTTTCCCAAGGCAGCCAATGTTAGCCATGCGCGTTTGATGCAATGGAGCCATTGGTTTGCCGGAATGATGGATGCTCAGCCGACAGACAGGATGTATAACTGTCTGCCGATGTATCACAGTGTTGGCGGGGTACTGGCGACCGGTGCGGCGCTTGTAGGCGGGGGCAGTGTTGTTATTCGAGAGAAATTCTCCGCTAGTCAGTTTTGGAGCGATGTTATCCGTTGGGACTGTACAACGTTCCAGTATATCGGCGAGTTATGTCGCTATCTGCTTCATGCCACTACGTCTGCGGATGCGTCAGGCCACCGGATCAGGGTTGCATGTGGCAATGGGCTGGCACCCGCAGTTTGGGAAGAATTTGTCGATAAGTTTCAAATTCCTCAAAT
>Ga0116117_1000309_pt1 | contig 13354 bp, 11 predicted proteins | sample June2015DPH_11_1_FD_89790 | JGI IMG/M metagenome (GOLD analysis project Ga0116117, IMG submission 89790) | Peatland microbial communities from SPRUCE experiment site at the Marcell Experimental Forest, Minnesota, USA - June2015DPH_11_10 | ecosystem: Environmental > Terrestrial > Soil > Wetlands... | reverse complement strand
ATCGCGGTGGTCGACACTGACCGCCAGTCCCAGCGCGTCACTGACCCTTTTTTCCAGCGCCACGGTGTCGGGGTCTTTCTCCTTGCCGCCGCGCGGCTTCTGCGGCTTACGGACCGGCACGCCCTCGACATGCGCCAGCGCCTCGGCCTGACGCACATTGAGGCCCTCCTCGACAATGCGTTTGGCAGCCGCCGCCGGATCCGGCACGCCGATCAGCGCCCGCGCGTGGCCGGCCGACAACTGGCCCGACGCGATATAGGCCTGCACCTCGGCCGGCAATTTCGTCAGCCGCATCATGTTGGCGACGTGGCTGCGACTCTTGCCGACGATCTTGGCAATGTCTTCCTGGCTGCGTTTGAATTCATTGGCCAGCGCGTGATAGCCCTGCGCTTCTTCCATCGCGTTGAGGTCTTCGCGCTGCACGTTTTCGATGATCGCGATCTCGAGCGCGTCGGAATCACTGACATCGACCGGCACGACCGGCACTTCGTGCAGGCCCGCGATCTGCGAGGCGCGCCAGCGCCGTTCGCCGGCGATGATCTCGAAGCGGTCCTGCACGCCCTTGACCGGACGCACCACGATCGGCTGGATCACGCCGTGCTGCCGGATCGAATCGGCGAGCTCGCCGAGTTCAGTATCGGAAAATGCACGGCGCGGATTGCGCGGGTTGGGTTTGATGAATTCGATCGGGACCTTGCGCTGCGCGCGTGGCCGCTCCAGATCCGCGGCCTCGCCGCCGACATCTCCGATCAGACTTGCAAGACCGCGGCCCAGTCGCGAACGCGCTTCGTCGGCCATCGCCAGCTCCCTTGGATTCAACTTACGCGCTCCTGTTTCACTGAATCTTCTGATGGGCACGCTTCGCTTTGCCCACCCTACGGTCTGTCTTAATGCGTACGCAGTTCGCGCTCGCGCTGGATCACTTCGGTCGCGAGCTTGAGATAGGCTTCGCTGCCGACGCATTTGAGATCGTAGACCAGCACCGGCTTGCCGTAGGACGGCGCCTCGGAGATGCGCACGTTACGCGGGATCATGGTGTTGTAGACCTTGCTGCCCATGAACTGTCTGACGTCGGCGACAACCTGGTTCGACAAATTGTTGCGCGAGTCGAACATGGTCAGCACGATGCCATGGATCGACAGATTGGGATTGAGCGTCGAGCGCACCTGCTCCACCGTCTGCAGCAATTGCGACAGGCCCTCCAGCGCGAAGAACTCGCACTGCAGCGGCACCAGAATCGCATCCGATGCCGCCATTGCATTGACAGTGAGAAGATTGAGCGACGGCGGACAATCGATCAGCACGTAGGTGTAGTCGGTGTCCTGCGTGGCGTTGGTGTTGAGCGCCGCGATGGCGTCGCGCAGCCGAAACGCACGATCGCGCGTCGATCCCAGTTCGAGCTCGAGGCCTGAAAGATCCATCGTCGAGGCGGCGATATGCAGCCGCGGCACCGCGGTCGGCACCACCGCGTCGCGCAACGGCGCCTCGCCGATCAGCACGTCGTAGGTCGAGCAGTTGCGGCTGCGGCGATCGATGCCAAGCCCGGTCGAGGCATTACCCTGCGGATCGAGATCGACAATCAGCACGCGCTCGCCGATCGCGGCCAGCGCGGTACCGAGATTGATCGCGGTCGTGGTCTTGCCAACACCGCCCTTCTGGTTGGCCAGCGCCAGGATGCGCGGATGCCCCCCCGGAATGGGCGCCTTATCCTCTTGATAAATATGATCAATTACGGTCATGCGCTGACACCATGGGCTCTCGCGGACGGGTTGCGCCGCTCGATCTGGTCGAGTTCGACGATCCAGCCATGTCCGCCGGTGCGGCTGGAATGCAGATGCGGCTTGATATTCCAATATTTAGTGGCTTCGGTCAATTCAGCCTCTACATCTTGGCCCTTGAGAAACAGCGCCTTGGCGCCCTGTCTCACCAGCGGTTCCGCGAAGCCGATGAGCTGATGTAGCGGAGCTACCGCCCGAGCGGTGACGCAATCGACCGTGCCCACGATTCTATCCACACTATCCCCGATGTCAGCCAGATGAATGGTGCCGGGTGAGTCGGTAACCCGCAGGGCCTCACGCAGGAAAGCCGCCTTCTTGGCGTTGCGCTCGACCAGATGGACCCGCGCCCCCGGGATTTCCGCCAGCGCGCAGGCCAGCACGACGCCGGGAAAGCCGCCGCCGCTGCCGAGATCGGCCCAGGCTTTTGCCGATGGAGCAAGCGCCAGGAGTTGCAGCGAATCCGCGATGTGCCGGGTCCAGAGATGAGGAAGCGTCGACGGCGCGACCAGATTGGTTTTCGCCTGCCACTCCAGCAATAGTTCGACATAGCGATCCAATCGCAGCTCCGTTTCACGTGAAACGGGCGTCAACGCCAGGGCTGCGGCCTTGTCGGGACCGAGGATCGGGGATCGCGTTTGGTTGGAGGCTGACGGCATTGGCTCAGTCGGTCGGAGTTGTCATTCTCTCAGGGCGTGATGAGATTAGGTAGAGCTGGTAGCTACGACTGAAGCATGCCCCCTCTCCCGCTTGCGGTGTAGGGTTTGGGCGGGGGTGCCTCCGCAAAACACGCTGGTTGAGGGGATAGGCTTCCCCCACCTGCCGCGCTTCACGCGTCGGCCTCCCCCGCAAGCGGGAGAAGTAAAGCAAAATCGCTGGCAGGCCGTTGGCCGCCCGAACCTTTCAGAGTAGCGCCAAGAGCTGTTTCACGTGAAACAGCCCCCTATGCGGATGCAATTGTCGTCTTCCGACGAGCTTCCCGACGCAGATATGCCGCCAAAATCCCGAGCGCGGCCGGAGTCAGGCCATCGAGCCGGCCCGCCTGCCCCACGGTTCGCGGTCGCGCGGCCTCCAGCTTCGAGCGAGCCTCGTTGGAAAGCCCAGGTACCTGACTGTAGTCGACATCGCTCAGGATCAGTCCCTCGTCGCGACGGAAAGAATCGACGTCAGCGGTCTGGCGCTTGAGATAGACATCGTATTTGGCATCGATCTCGAGATGGACAGCGATCGATGGGTCAATGGCCGACAATTCCGGCCAGATCGCACGGACCTCCGCCCAGCCGATCTCGGGATAGGCCAATAGCTCAAAGGCCGAGCGGCGTTGGCCGTCTCTGTTGAGTGCCAACCCATATCGCGCGGCCTCATTCGGCGTGACCGCGAGCGATTTTGTCAGCGACTTTGCGGCGCTGAGCGCGGCCATCTTGATGCCGTGACGCAGCGACCGCGCCTGCGCGACGCAGCCCAGTGCAATTCCCTTGTCGGTCAGACGTTGATCCGCATTATCAGCCCTCAGCGTCAGGCGATATTCGGCGCGTGAGGTGAACATCCGATAGGGTTCGGTGATGCCGCGGGTGACGAGATCGTCGATCATCACGCCCAGATAGCCGTCGGCACGATCGAATACGATGGCATCAGCCCCGCTGGCGGCCAAAGCGGCGTTAAGACCCGCAACAAGCCCCTGCGCGGCAGCCTCTTCATAGCCCGTGGTGCCATTGATCTGTCCGGCCAGGAACAATCCCGGCAATCGCCTGGCCTGCAAGGTGGGATCGAGTTCGCGCGGATCGACGTGATCGTATTCGATCGCATAGCCCGGCCTGACCATCCGCACCCGCTCGAGACCGGGAATCGTCGCCAGGATCGCCAGCTGAACCTCTTCCGGCAGCGACGTGGAGATACCATTCGGGTAGACCGTCGGGTCATCGAGACCTTCCGGCTCCAGAAAGATCTGATGCCCGTCGCGATCGCCGAAGCGAACGATCTTGTCCTCGATCGAGGGGCAATAGCGCGGCCCACTGCTCTTGATCTGGCCCGAATACATCGGCGAGCGATGCACATTGGCCCGGATCACCTCATGAGTCGCTGGCGTCGTGCGGGTAATGCCGCACTGGATCTGTGGCGTCGTGATGCGGTCCGTCATGACCGAAAATGGCTCTGGCGGATCGTCGCCCGGCTGCATTTCCACCGCCGACCAGTCGATGGTGGTGCCATCGAGGCGCGGCGGGGTTCCGGTCTTCAGCCGACCCAGCGTGAAGCCGGCGCGCTCGAACGATTTCGACAAGCCCATCGCCGGCGCCTCATTGACCCGGCCTGCCGGCCAATTCTTCTCGCCGAGATGGATCAATCCCCGCAGGAAGGTGCCCGTGGTGATGACAACGGACCCAGCGGAGAGCGTGCGTCCGTCGGCGAGCCGAATACCGGTGACACGGCCGTTCGAGACCATCAGTTCGTCCGCCTCGGCTTCGATAACACCGAGATTGGGGGTCTCCAGGATCGCGGCCTGCATTGCCGCGGCGTAGCGGCGGCGATCCGCCTGGGCGCGCGGTCCCCGAACGGCCGGACCCTTGCGCCGATTGAGCATGCGAAACTGGATGCCGCCGGCATCGGCGACCCGGCCCATCAACCCGTCCAGCGCGTCGACCTCGCGGACCAGGTGACCCTTGCCCAACCCTCCGATCGCGGGGTTGCAGGACATCGCGCCGATGGTCGCGAAGCGATGGGTTACCAGCACTGTCTTGGCGCCGAGGCGCGCCGCCGCACTGGCGGCCTCGCAGCCCGCGTGGCCCCCTCCGATGACAATGACGTCGAATGATTGCTGTGATTCTTGCCTGGCGATCATGGCCGGCGTTTTATAACGGCGCGCTTCAACCCGGAAGCGGTAAGTTCAAGCACACGGGTGTTTCACGTGAAACGCTCGACATACCCAGTGATTCGCGGGTGATTCGCGCATCGTTTCACGTGAAACAACTCAAACAAGAAATGAATATAAAGAATGAACTAAGAAATATTACTTACCTACACAGAACTCACGGAAGATCACATCAAGTATATCCTCGACATCGACCCGACCCAGCAGCCGTCCCAGCGCAACCGCGGCCCCGCGCAATTCCTCGGCCGCGAGTTCCTCGCCTTTCCCGATCACCTCAATGCTGCGACGCAACATAACCTCCGTTTCCTGCAGCAATTTTCTTTGCCGCACCCGTCCGATCAGACCATCTTCTCCCGAGCCGAAAAAATCCTGCGCAAACATCACCAGCGCCGTCATCAGCTCCTGGACCCCATCCCCGCGGGCCGCCGAAACCCCAAATTCGATCCCGCGATCAGCCATTCCCGACCCATTGGCCGAGTCGCGCCGACTAGCCGTTCCGTCACCTTCGAGATCAATCTTGTTGCGCACCACCCACGCCGACGCCGCTGCCTCGCCGCGGGCTGATTCGTGCTGCGCATCGATCATCCACAACACCAGGTCGGCTTCCGCCGCGCGCGCCCGCGCCCGTCGCACACCCTCCTGCTCCACCGGATCGTCGGTCTCGCGAATTCCGGCGGTGTCGATCACCGTCACCGGATAGCCGTCGAGATCGAGTTGAACCTCGATCACGTCGCGGGTGGTGCCGGCGTGCGGCGAGACGATCGCCACCTCGCGCCGCGCCAGCTGATTCATCAGGGTCGATTTTCCGACGTTCGGCGGACCCGCAATCGCGACCACCAGTCCTTCCCGCAGGCGCTCACTTCGTCCCTGCGCCGCAAGGACTTGCTGAATTTCGCCGTGCAGCGCCTTGATCTTTTCCAGCGCCGGTTCGATCAATTCCCGGGGCACGTCGCCCTCGTCGGAGAAATCGATGCCGGCTTCGATCAGGGCTGATGCCTCGATAATCTGCGCGCGCCAGTCGCGCGCCCGATCGCCGAGCAGGCCTTTCATCTGACGCAGCGCCTGGCGGCGTTGCCGATCGGTGTCGGCATGAATCAGATCGTCGAGCGCTTCGGCCTCGGTGAGATCGAGCTTGCCGTTTTCGAATCCGCGGCGGGTAAACTCGCCTGGCTCCGCGGCACGAACATTTTCAAAAGCCGCCAGTGCGACCAACAACGCCGCCAGCACCGCACGCCCGCCATGGATATGAAACTCTGCGACATCCTCGCCGGTGGCGCTCGCCGGTCCTGGAAACCACAACACCACCGCATCGTCGATCGGCTGTTGGCCGGCATCGCGCAACTGCACCCGCGTCGCCATCCTTGGCGTCGGGAGCTTGCCCGCCAGCGCCGTCACCGCGATCCCGGCCAGCGGACCGGAAACCCGCACCATGGCGATGGCGCTCGGCGGGCGGCCCGACGACAGCGCGAAGATGGTTTGTTCTCGCGGATGCATCGCCTATTTGTCCCCGGACCCTTGAAAACGCAACGTAATTTCCACTCGCCGGTGCTGCGAATCGCAAGGGGCAAAGCTGCGGGCAAGCGCGGCCCATATTGCAGCCCAGCCGCAGCGTTTATGCTGCAGAAATCGAGCGATTTCCGCGGGGGACTTCCAAATCCAATATAAAGTGTAGCTATTTCAAATACTTAAATAACATATGACGCCGATAGCTGACCCCCGCCATGTTGCGGCTTTGCTGCAGCAAACGCCCAATCCGGGATCTTTGCCCGGAACACGAAAAAGGGGCGCCCTGCTCGCAGGACGCCCCCATTCAAAGCCGCTGAACGCGCTCAGGTATTCATCGATTCGAAGAATTCCGAGTTGTTCTTGGTGTTGCGGAGCTTGTCGAGCAGGAAGTCGATCGCATCCATCGTCCCCATCGGATTGAGGATTCGGCGCAGCACGTACATTTTCTTGAGCAGCTGCGGATCGGTGATCAGCTCTTCCTTACGGGTGCCCGAGCGCGAGATGTCGATCGCGGGGAAGGTACGCTTGTCCGAGACCTTGCGATCGAGAATCAGTTCGGAATTGCCGGTGCCTTTGAACTCTTCGAAAATCACTTCGTCCATGCGGCTGCCGGTATCGACCAATGCGGTCGCGATGATGGTGAGCGAGCCACCCTCCTCGATGTTGCGCGCGGCACCGAAGAAACGCTTCGGCCGCTGCAACGCGTTGGCATCGACACCGCCGGTCAGTACCTTGCCGGATGACGGCACTACAGTGTTGTAGGCCCGCCCCAGCCGCGTGATCGAGTCCAGCAGGATCACCACGTCGCGGCCGTGTTCGACCAGCCGCTTGGCCTTCTCAATGACCATCTCGGCGACCTGGACGTGACGCACCGCGGGCTCGTCAAAGGTCGACGAGACAACTTCGCCCTTCACCGAACGCTGCATGTCCGTGACTTCTTCCGGACGCTCGTCGATCAGAAGCACGATCAGATAGCATTCCGGGTGATTGGCGGTGATCGAATGCGCGATATTCTGCATCAGCACGGTTTTGCCGGTGCGCGGAGGCGCCACGATCAGGGCGCGCTGGCCTTTGCCGATCGGGGCAACAATGTCGATAACCCTTGCAGAAAGGTCCTTTCTGGTGGGGTCCTCGAGTTCAAGCCGGAACCGCTGATCGGGAAACAGCGGCGTCAGATTGTCGAAATTGACCTTGTGCTTGGACTTTTCCGGGTCCTCGAAATTCAGCGTGTTGACCTTCAGCAGCGCAAAATAGCGTTCGCCTTCTTTCGGGCTGCGAATATGGCCTTCGATGGTGTCGCCGGTACGAAGCCCGAAGCGTCGGATCTGCGAGGGCGAGACATAGATATCATCCGGCCCCGGCAGATAATTGGCATCAGGTGAGCGCAAAAAGCCGAAGCCGTCGGACAGAACCTCGACGACGCCTTCGCCGATAATATCGGTTTCCTGGATCGCGAGTTGTTTGAGAATAGCGAACATCAGCTCCTGCTTGCGCATCGTGCTGGCGTTTTCGACCCCTTTTTCTTCCGCAAACGAGACAAGCTCGGCTGGCGTCTGGGCTTTGAGGTCTTGAAGTTTCATTTCCCGCATTGGGATGGTCCTGTGGAGTAGCAAGGGAGGGGGGTGCAAGGTGGCTTTACGAAAATGCGGACGCAAGAAAAGGAAGGTCCGCAGGTCTGAGCTAGGAAAGTGCCGGAGAGGCTTCAAACCTGATGTGGCGGCCGGTTCAACGAGGAAACCGGAACGCAACCACATCCGCCTGCGTGGGGTGGGATTTGGCTAATATAGAAAATCAACTGGCTTTCTGCAAGACGCGTCGAAGAGGAGCTATCAAAGACCATTGCCGTCAAAACGGCTTGACCACCACCAGGATCACAATCCCGATCATCAAAACGGTAGGTACCTCATTGATAACACGGTAAAATTTCTGGCTGCGGGCATTTCGATCCGCGCCGAAATCCCTGACGCAGCGGGAAAAAAAGCCGTGGACGCCCGACAGCAGCAGCACCAGCAAAAGCTTGCCGTGCAACCAGGGCGCGGCAAACCAGTGACCGGCCCAGGCCAGATAGAGCCCGGCCAGCCAAGTCACGATCATGGCCGGATTGATAATCGCCTTCAGCAACCGCCGTTCCATGATCTTGAACGTCTCGGACTGCTTCGATCCCGCCTGCGCATCGCAGTGATAGACGAACAGCCGCGGCAGATAGAGCATCCCCGCCATCCAGGCGATGACGGCGATCACATGCAGCGCCTTGATCCATTCGTACATCGTGCCTCACTCGTTCGCGAAGATGCTGCTGCGCGCTGTCCGCAAACCACCGGAACGACTCGGCTGTTTGTTGCGTTTCATCGAGATCTGTCTTGCCCTTGACCGAGACATATCCGCAAGCCGCCCTTTTCTAAAACAATAATTTTAGATTCTTAGGTTTGAGTCTAAGTAGCGGTGGATTAGGCCCACGCAAAACTGTCCCGCAATTACCGAGGGCTTGTTCACATCCATCAACAAATTTTGCGGAAAGGTCGACCAGATAAATAACGCTACTGGCTTCAAGCATTTGCCTGCCATCCGCGTCGGCTTATACAGAGACAAGTCCACATAACCTCACTATCATCGCGATCCGGAAACGACTTATCCCAGCTTCGAGCCCTGTGTAGAAAAAGACGGGTTATCCCGGATCGTTCGACCCGGGCCCGATTCTCTCGGATAAGCTCCACAACGATTCACAGGATACACAGGGGTCCAGGTGCCCACGACCGGCAACTATTTTCATCTTCACCTGGTGTCTGATTCGACCGGTGAGACACTGATCACGGTGGCGCGCGCGGTGGCGGCGCAATACGCCAACGTGACGGCGGTCGAACATGTCTATCCGTTGGTGCGCAGCCAGAAGCAGCTTGATCGCGTGTTGAGCGAGATCGAGGAAGCACCCGGAATTGTGCTCTTCACCCTGCTGGAGAAGGACCTGGTTGGCCGGCTGGAAGCCAAGTGCCAGGAGATCAACATACCGAGCCTGTCGATCATCGGTCCGGTCATGCAGCTGTTTCAGGCCTATCTCGGAGCTCCGACGACGGGACGAGTAGGCGCCCAGCACACGCTGAATGCGGAATATTTCAAGCGGATCGACGCGCTGAATTACACCATGATCCATGATGACGGTCAGCACGTCGAAGGACTGGAAGACGCCGATGTCGTTCTGGTCGGCGTATCCCGCACCTCGAAAACGCCGACCTCGATCTATCTCGCCAACCGCGGCATTCGCACCGCCAATGTCCCGCTGGTGCCGGGCATCGCGGTCCCGCAACAACTTGAAATGCTGAAGAAGCCGCTGGTGGTCAGTCTTCACGCGGCCCCCGAACGCCTGATCCAGGTCCGGCAAAACCGGTTGTTGAGCATGGGCGATCGGGACAACGATACCTATATCGACCGCCAGGCGGTGACGGACGAAGTCGCATTCGCGCGGCGATTGAGCGCCAAATTCAATTGGGCGCAGCTCGACGTGACACGGCGATCGATCGAGGAAACAGCGGCCGCCATCATGAAGCTGCTCTCCGACCGGCAACGGCAACGGCTCGCCGAATGAAGCTGTGGCTCGGAAAAAAGCCGCTGGTCCTGGCCTCGCAAAGCCGTGCGCGGCAAACGCTTTTGGCCAATGCCGGAATCGACTTTGAAGCCATCCCGGCCGAACTCGATGAGCGGGCTGTACAGCAAGCATCAGGCATGACGTCGCCCGGCGAGGTCGCTGCTCTGCTGGCGCGGGAGAAATCCCTTTCGGTATCGTCGCGGCTGCCGGACCGGCTTGTCGTCGGCGCGGACCAGACCTTGGCGCTGGGGTCCCGGCTTTTCAGCAAGCCGGCCGGCCGCGCGCAGGCCGCCGAACAGCTGCGCGCGCTCGCCGGTGGTGTTCATGAATTGCACTCCGCCGTTGCGGTGGCGCGCGACGGCAAGATATTGTTCGCAGCCGCTACCAGTGCGCGCATGACGATGCGAAAGTTGGATGAAGCCGATATTGAGGCCTATCTGGATGAAGCGGGCGACGCGGCGACGTCAAGCGTTGGCGCCTACCAGCTGGAAGGGCTGGGAGTCCATTTGTTCGAGCGTATCGAGGGCGATTATTTCACCATCCTCGGCCTGCCACTTTTGCAATTGCTGGCATTTCTGCGCCGCGAACGGCTGCTTGGGGTGTAAGAACTATTCCTGATAGGGCAGCAAATGGCGATATCGCAATGATCATCCTCCAATGATAATTCTTGGGCTGACCGGCTCGATCGGGATGGGCAAATCGACCACCGCAAAATTGTTCGCGGAAGCCGGCGTTCCCGTCTACGACGCCGACGCGGCAGTTCACAGACTGTATGAGGGCGAGGCGGTGCCGGCGATCGAAGCGGCATTTCCGGGCACCACCGCTGACGGCAAGGTCGATCGTACCAGGCTCTCGGCGCAAGTGGTGCATGATGCGGCCGCCATCAAGCGGCTCGAGCAGATCGTTCATCCGATGCTGGGCGCGTCGCGTCAAAAATTCCTTGATGACGCCGAGCAATCCGGAGCGCCGGTGGCCGTGGTGGATGTGCCGCTGTTGTTCGAGACCGGCGGCGAAAAACGCGTCGATGCGGTGGTGGTGGTCACGACCACGCCGGAAATCCAGCGCCAGCGAATTCTGGCGCGCGACAACATGACGCCCGAGAAGCTCGACGCCATCCTGGCCCGGCAACTGCCCGATGCCGAAAAACGCCAACGCGCGGATTTCGTGGTGGATACATCGCACGGTCTTGACCCCGTGCGGGCGCGAATCCGGGACATTCTGGCGCAGGCTGGTAAGATGCCGCAGCGACGAGCCTGATTCGTCGCTCTCAGCGCTCTGCAATCCCGGTCGGCCAATCATGCGTGAAATCGTTCTCGATACCGAGACCACCGGGCTTGACCCGCTGCGCGGCGACCGGCTGGTCGAAATCGGCTGTGTCGAGATGTTCAACCGCATGCCGACCGGCCAGACCTTTCATCGGCATCTCAATCCCGAGCGCGACATGCCGGCCGAAGCCTTCGCCGTGCATGGCCTTTCCAGCGAGTTCCTCGCCGGCAAGCCGCTATTCGCCCAAGTGGTTGAGGAGTTCCTTGAATTTATCGCCGACGCGCCGCTGGTGATTCACAACGCCTCGTTCGATATCGGCTTCATCAACGCCGAACTCGACCGAATCAAGCGCCCGGCGATTTCGCGCGATCGGCTGGTCGACACGCTGCTGCTGGCGCGGCGCAAACACCCGGGCGTGTCGAATCGCCTCGATGATCTCTGCTCGCGCTATGCGATCGACAATTCCCGCCGCACCAAGCACGGCGCGCTGCTCGACGCCGAGCTTTTGGCCGAGGTCTATATCGATCTGATCGGGGCCCGGCAGTCGCAATTGATTCTGGCCGCGGAATCCCGTGACACGCGCGCCAGCGGGCATGGTGAAATGCCGCGGCGGCAGCGGCTGGAACCGCTGAAACCGCGGGTCACCGAAGCTGACCGCGTGGCGCATTGGGAGTTTGTCGTCACCCTGGGCGAGAAGGCGATCTGGAACGATTTTCTGTAACGCGCGCCTGGTCGGATGCGATCGGTATCTAGCTTGGCTTGACTTGCGCCGCCTGGGCGGCTTGTCGTTCCATATTCTGGCGGTACAGGCCGACAAAATCGACGGGATCCAGCATCAGCGGCGGGAACCCGCCATCGCGCACCGAGGTTGCGATGATCTCGCGGGCGAACGGGAACAACAGCCGCGGGCATTCGATCATGACCAGCGGATGCAGGTTTTCCTGGGGCACGTTCATGATCCGGAACACACCGGCATAGGCGAGATCGAAGCTGAACATGACCTTGCCGGCGTTTTCCGCCTTGCCTTCGACCGAAAGCGTCACTTCGAATTCATGTTCGGAGATATTGTTGGCGCTGACGTTGATCTGGATATTGATCGCGGGCTGCTGCTGTTGCGGTGCCAGCGAGGCCGGCGCGTTCGGATTCTCGAACGAAAGGTCCTTGGTATACTGCGCCAGTACGTTCAGCTGCGGAGGAGGGGCCGCCTCGGGAGGCGCGCCGTTGCCGTTGGTCATGGAAGTCTCTCCTGGAACTTTACGCGAGCGGGCCGGTTTGCAGCTGAATTCGCTCGTGAGGTGCGAAATGCCGTGTCGGGGCGAGTGGCTATCATAGCCCCGCCTCATTCCACAAGGACGACAATCGCGGCTGGCCTGCCGGGACCTGGCCCCTTCGGATCGGCCGGCGCGGCCGATCTTTGCAAGGTCGGCGGGCCAGAGCCGGAGGGTACACTCTAAATTGTTGAATATGCGCGATTTCCGGGCACTATCGGGGTTTCCCCTTGCTGCGAAAACGCGCTACAATTCGAGCCGTGGCTACCGGGTAAGCGTATCGGCTTGGGCTGTTTTAATTGGCCTGTTTTAATTGTCATGGCTTTTTCATGCCAGGACGTGCCATTGGCCAGGCCAAGTTTCGTGCCTACATGCTGCAGACCCATCCATGATGTAATATCTGCCGTTCCCTGAGGGGAACGCTCTACCGCCGGACCTCTTGCCGGCGCAGACCAGAAAGCGAATGCGACGTGGATATTTACACCATCATCTTCCTGGCGCTGGCCGTCTTCATCTTCCTGCGGCTGCGCAATGTGCTCGGACAGCGCACCGGAAACGAGCGGCCGCCCTATGATCGCACGGCGCGCAATGTGGTGCAGGGCGCACAGGACAATAATGTCGTTCCGATGCCGGGCGCGGTCATCGATCAGGCGCCGCTGGCGCCGACCGCCGATGTCGTGCCGCCTACCGATCGCTGGAAAGGCCTGACCGAGCCGGGCACCGCGCTCGCCCAGGGTCTCGATGCTATCGCGGTCCAGGATTCCTCATTCGATCCCCGTCATTTCATCAGCGGCGCGCGCAGCGCCTATGAGATGATCGTGCTGGCGTTCGCCAACGGCGATCGCCGGGCGCTGAAGGATCTGTTGTCGTCCGAGGTCTATGACAGCTTCGATGCCGTGATCAAGGATCGCGAGAAACAGGAGCAGAAGACCGAGACGCGCTTTGTTTCGATCGACAAGGCCGAACTGGTGGGCGCGGAAGCCCGCGATCGCGCGGCGCAGCTGACGGTCCGGTTTGTATCGCAGATGATCTCGGTCACCCGCGACAAGGCCGGCACCATCGTCGACGGCAATCCGGACAAGGTCGCCGATAT
>Ga0116117_1000304_pt1 | contig 13506 bp, 11 predicted proteins | sample June2015DPH_11_1_FD_89790 | JGI IMG/M metagenome (GOLD analysis project Ga0116117, IMG submission 89790) | Peatland microbial communities from SPRUCE experiment site at the Marcell Experimental Forest, Minnesota, USA - June2015DPH_11_10 | ecosystem: Environmental > Terrestrial > Soil > Wetlands... | reverse complement strand
TGACGACGTAATAAGGAATGCCGATATGCTCGGCTACGCGGCGCGCGTCGTAAACATCATCGAGCGAGCAGCAGCGGCCCGTTACCTGCTCGGGCATGCCCTCATGGCCCGCAAGGCGGCGCTGGTTCCATAGTTGCATGGTCAGGCCGATGATATTGTGTCCCTCGGCGCGCAGCATGGCCGCGACGGCGGAGGAATCGACTCCGCCCGACATGGCTACGGCGATGGTCTTGGGACTTGGCATTAGTAGCTTCTAGCTTCCGCACTCGCGATTTGCTTTCTATAAACCGGCGACAATTCCCGCAAACGTGCTACCGTCTCCGGCACCAACGCAAGCGCGAAGTCGATCTCTTCTTCATTGTTCTGTTTGCCCAGGCTGAAGCGGATGCTGGCTCGCGCCCGATCACTTCGCAGCCCCATTGCAAGGAGCACGTGCGACGGCTCAATTGCGCCTGAAGAACACGCCGCGCCCGTGGAAACCGCCAGGCCCTTCAGATCGAGAGAGATGACCATCGACTCACCCTCGATATGATCAAAATAAATGTTTGACGTGTTTGGCACTCGCGGAGCGCCCTCGCCGTTCACGCCCGCCTCTTCGACCTGGGCGATAATTCCCTGCTGTAGCCTGTCGCGCAACGCCGACATTTTCTTGTCGTCGCCGCGCTCGAAGCCTTGCATTGCCAATTCTGCGGCCTTGCCAAGAGCAACAATTCCCGGGACATTTTCAGTTCCCGCGCGCCGCGAGCGTTCATGACGTCCACCGTGAAACAGCGGCTGCAGACGTGTTCCCCTGCGTACGTAAAGCGCTCCCATACCCTGCGGCGCATGCATCTTATGCCCTGAAATCGAAAGCGCGTCACAACCGATCTGCTTCACATCAAGCCGAATCTTGCCCGCGGCTTGGACCGCGTCGGTATGAAAAAGAACATCCGCTTCCGCGGCAATCTTTCCAATCTCCTCGACTGGCTGCAACACTCCGGTTTCGTTGTTGGCCAGCATGACCGAAATCAGCTTTGTGTTGGGTCGCAATGCGCGGCGCACATCGCCGGGATCAATTAGCCCGCGTCCATCGACCGGCACGTAAGTGACTTCGCAACCCGTTTCCTCAAGATGTTTGCAGGCGAGCAGCACGGCATGGTGCTCGATCATAGACGTAATGATGTGATCGCCCGCGCCGGTCAACCCGGCGATTGCCAGGTTGTCACCTTCAGTTCCGCCGCTGGTGAACACGATTTCTGATGGCCTGCAATCCAGCAACGACGCCACCGAATCCCGCGCCCGCTCGACCGCGGCACGAGTCTCCTGCCCGTGGTGATGGATCGACGACGCATTGCCAAAGTGCTCGCCAAAATACGGACGCATGGCATCGAACACTTCCGGCAGAACCGGCGTGGTCGCGTTATTGTCGAGGTAAATGCGGGGCATCGCTCTACTATTCTACCTGCTTTCGCGTGAAAGACAGGCGGAATCGGGCTCCGCAACTTGTCAGGCGGTCAGCGTTTCTCCATCGCGACGTAGTGATTCGGATACTCTGGCCCGAGATATTCAGCGCGCGGACGGATCAGCCGATTGTCGTCGAGTTGCTCGATGACGTGCGCTGCCCAGCCACTGATGCGGGAGACGGCGAATACTGGCGTGAACAAATCTTCGTCGATTCCCAGCACGTGGTAGGTAGAAGCAGAGTAAAAATCCACGTTGGCGTTCAGTTTCTTTTCCGTCTTTACGAGGTTCTCGATTTTCTCGGACATCTCATACCAATGTGGCTGACCGCTGGAACGGCCTAAATCGCGCGACATCACTCGCAGGTGTGTGGCCCGCGGATCTTCGGTGTGATAGACGCGATGGCCGAATCCGGGGATTTTTTTCTTTTGCGCCAGCATGGTGCGGACTTGCTCGACTGGATCTGCCCGCTGGCGATCAATCGATTCCAGGATCCGGAACACGGCTTCGTTCGCCCCGCCATGCAGCGGTCCCTTCAGAGCGCCGATGGCCGATGTGATCGCGGAGTGCATATCCGACAAGGTTGCAGCCGTCACGCGAGCCGCGAATGTCGATGCGTTCAGCTCGTGGTCAGCATGCAGGATCAGGGCGATATCGAGCGCGCGCTCGGCCGTGGAAGACGGCTTAGTCCCAGTCAACTGCAGCAAAAAGTTCCCGGCGTGCGAGAGCGAGCGGTCGGGTTCGACGACGGGCTTGCCCTTGCGAATCCGATCATAGGCGGCAACGAGCATCGCGATTTGCGAAGTCAGACGAATGGCTTTGCGAACATTGGCGTCGTGATCGTTGTTCTTCTCGTCGGCATCGTAGAAGGCGAGCGCGGAAACTGCCGTACGCAGCACATCCATGGGCAGCGCGGTCTTGGGCGCACTGCGCAGAAATGCGATGATGGCCGGATCGAGGTGACGCTCTTGCGCCAGGCGCTCCTGCAGATCCTTCAGCTCGCTTTGCGTCGGCAAACGTCCGAACCAGAGCAGATAGCAAGTCTCTTCAAAATTGGAGTGGTCTGCGAGTTCATGGATGTCGATGCCGCGATAGGCAAGAACGCCGCGGTCCCCATCGATGTAACAAATGCTGGAGTTCGTAGCAACAATGCCTTCCAAGCCTTTCGGGGCAGGAGTGCTGGTGACGCTCGACATAGTTTCTCGCTTAATTAGATTGATTCCCGTTGCCGGAGCCACGCGAGGAGTGCGCGGTGAACGCAACTTTCTTTTATACCCGAAAAGGGACGCACATTCCACACGAGCAGGGTGACTTCGGTGCGGGACCCTCGCGGACCGGTATGGGCGTGATGCCGCGTTCCGAAGCGCCTCGCTTCGCTCGGGGCAGTCTCACGAGGCGGCCGTTCCCACCATGAGCATCTCGGCACGGCCCACTTCTTTGCCATCATCTTCTCTTGCAGCGTATAGTGAAAGGTTCGCTCATAGCTCACCGAACGTGTAGTCGCGCGTCAAATCCTACCGGAGGAATCCTGATGAAGCGTTTTCTGTCGATTTGCGTTGCCCTGTCTTTTTTATTCTCGGCCGTCGCTTCGGCCGACGAGGGCATGTGGCTTTACAACGAAGCCCCCAAGGACAAGATCAAGGCCAAATACGGTTTCGAACTGACCCAAGCGTGGCTTGACCATGTAAGGCTGTCTTCAGTGCGTTTTAACAATGGGGGCTCCGGCTCGTTTGTTTCCGCCGACGGATTGACCTTTACCAACCACCACGTTGGCGCAGGCTGCGTGCAACAGCTTTCGACCGAGGGCCACGACTACATCAAGACCGGCTTCTACGCTAAGACACAGGCTGAGGAGGCGAAGTGCCCGAATCTCGAACTGAACGAACTGGTCGGGATCGAAGATGTAACCGAGAAGGTGAATGCCGGAGTCAAACCGGAAATGTCGGCCGCCGACGCGGGCCAGGCGCAGCGCGCCGCCATGTCGCAGATCGAAAAAGATTGCTCGACTTCGACCGGCCTGCGCTGCGATGTGGTCACCTTTTACTCTGGGCAGGTTTACAACCTTTACAAGTACAAGAAGTACACCGATGTGCGGCTGGTCTTCGCGCCGGAGTTTGATGCGGCGTTCTTCGGGGGCGATCCCGACAACTTCACCTATCCGCGCTACGATCTTGACATCACGTTCTTCCGCGTCTACGAAGACGGGCATCCCGCACAACTTGACAACTATCTGCGCTGGTCGCGCACGGGTGTGAAGAATGACGAATTGATTTTCGTTTCCGGACATCCTGGCAATACCAGCCGTCAGCAAACTCTGGCGCAATTGGAATTTACTCGCGACGTGAACTACCCCTCGGTGCTGGCCTTGCTGAAACGGCGCATCGCCTTGCTGCAGGACTTCAGCAAGCAATCGGAAGAGAATGCCCGCATCGCCAAGGAAGACATCTTCGGCCTGCAAAATAGCCAGAAAGCTATTACAGGATACGAAGCCGGCTTAATGGACAAATCGATTTGGGATGCAAAGGCCGCCGATGAAGCGAAACTCCGGACGGCATACAAGGCGGACCCGAGGAATTCAACCACGCCTGATCCTTGGGATGCGATTGCTCAGGCCGAGAAGCTGCAACACGACATCTATCTTCAACTCAATTATCTCGAGCGTCTGCGAGGGCTTGCCTCTGGCTTGCCGCAGATCGCGCGCATTCTCGTTCGCGCGGCAGAGGAGAAGCCAAAGCCTAACAGCGAACGCCTGCGGGAGTACCGCGATTCCGGATTGCCATCTCTCGAGCAGCAGTTGTTCTCTCCGGCGCCGGTGTACAAGAGTCTGGACACTGTTCTTCTAGCGGATTCACTGGCCCAAATGCAGGATGCGCTGGGAAAAGACAACCCGGACGTGCAGAAAATACTGAATGGCAAAAATCCCGCCGAGGCGGCGAAAGACATAATTGCTGGCACCAAGCTAAATGATGTGGCTGTGCGCAAACAACTTTACGAGGGCGGTGAAGCTGCCATCTTGGCGAGCGACGATCCCCTGATCGTCGCCATGCGCGCGATTGAGCCTGACGCTCTGGCCCTGCGCAAGGAGTTCGACGATAAGATCGACTCCGTGGTGCGCCTCGATGGAACGCTCATTGCGAAAGCCCGCTTTGCCCAGAGCGGCTTCAGTCAGGCGCCGGATGCAACCTTCACATTGCGCCTGAGTTATGGTGCGGTAAAAGGCTACAAAGAAAATGGGAAGGAGATCCCATACTTCACAACCTTGGGCGGGGCTTTTGAGCACGCGGCGGAACACAACAACGAGCCTCCTTATAAGCTGGCGGAGAGTTGGATCAATGCGAAGTCGAAGCTTGATCTGAAGACTCCGCTGAACTTCGTTTCGACCGCCGATATTATTGGCGGCAACTCCGGCTCGCCTACGGTTAACAAACAAGGCGAAGTGGTGGGCATCATTTTCGATGGCAACATCGAGTCGCTGTCGGCCAACTTCGCCTATAGCGAAGTGCAGAGCCGCGCCGTGTCCGTGGATTCGCGCGGAATTCAGGAAGCGCTGCGCAAGATCTACGGCGCAACTGCTCTGGCGGATGAACTCTCCGGAACCAAGGCAGACGCCGCGAAGGCAGGTAAATAAGGAGACAACTGGATCGCTGGCCCGCGTTTCGGCGCGGGCTTTTCTTTTCTATCCGGCCGTAAGATCCATTGGCTCGCGAAATCTTATTGTTTTCCTCGCTAGCTTCTGTGCTATCATCCCGCGATTTTGCAAAAGGAGATCGCCATGGGACAACCAGTAGTTCACTTCGAAATCGGCTGCCGCGACAGCGCCAAGACCGCAGACTTTTTTTCCGGCCTCTTCGGCTGGAACATGCAATCCATGGGCCCGGCAGCCATGATCAATACCGGCGCCGAGAGCGGCATTCAGGGCCATATTACCGCCCTTGGCCATGAACCGCACCACTATACGATCTTCTACGTGCAGGTGGATGACGTGCAGGGCTATCTGGACAAGGCCGGCAAGCTGGGCGGCAAGACGCTGGTGCCTCCGGTTGAGATTCCCACGGGCACCTTCGCGTGGTTTGCCGATCTCGAGGGCAACACGATCGGATTGTGGAAACCAAAATGAAGCAGGATTAGATCAAATAAAGAATCAGGCGGGCCAGATGCTCAGCGCCGTCTTGCTGAGAATCTGCTGCTGAAGATTTTCCGTCAGTGGCAACGCTCGGAATTCGTCAAGATTCTTTTTGATGTCCGGCACGCCCGGGCCCGGCCAGTCTGTGCCAAATAGAGTTTTGTGCGCGATCTCCTCGAGGCGTGGGAAATACTTGAGCAAGGCCGCTGGCGGGATTCCGCTGATGTCGAGGTAGACGTTGGGATGGCGGCGGATGAGAAAAAATGCCGTCTGCATCCAGAGCGGACGGCCACCGTGCGCCAGCAGGATTTTCAACTTGGGAAAATCGACGGCCACGTCATCCACATACATGGGATCGCCATATTTATTTCGCGCGCCAGGAAAAATGGACGTTCCCGTGTGAAACATCACCGGCACGCCGTTGGCCTCGGCGGCGCGATAAATAATCTCCAGTTCCTTCACGCCGTTCAGATAGTCGTTGGGAAACAAAAGCTGGTGCGGCGGATGAATCTTGATCATGCGGATTCCGAGCCGCAGAATCTGCTCCATATCGGCGAGGACATTCGTGGTGTGCCGCGGATGCAGGCTGCCACAAGAAATCAGCCGTTTGGGATCTTCCTTCACGTAATCTGCGACAAACTGATTCACGCCGTTCGTGAAACCGATCACCTCCGGCGCAACGTAGTTGATCAGCACCGCTCGGTCGATGCCGCAAGCGTCGAGATACTTTAGAAATGACTTCGGCGAACGGCAGAATTCGGCAATCTGGTCGAAGTTCGGCCGCTTCTTTTTCATCAGTTCTAGCGCGTGAGGCTTGAACATCTCCATCGGCTGGATGTGGATGTGGCAGTCGGTGATCATTAGTTGTTCGCCGCCGCCAGCACCGCGCGTTTGGTGAAGACGCGAATCATCTCGCGGCGATACTCGGGGGTAAGCGCCGAGGTGGTCAGAGGCTTGGCTGTGCGTGCTGCCATGTCACCGGCCGCTTCCGCCAAGGCTTCATCAACCGACCTTCCGATCAGCATCTCACCCGCTTTTTGTATTAACACCGGCGCGGGATTCACTGCCGTCATTGCGATGCGAGCGTCCGACACATGCCCGTTCGACCGCTTCATCACGACGGCCACGCCGGCCAGAGGGTAGTCGATTGATCCGCGAACCCGCAACTTGCGATAGACGCCGCGATAGTCCGCCGATTCTGCAGGTAAAAATACGCGCGTGACAAGTTCGTCATGCAGGAGCTTGCGATAATTTTCTCCGTCCCCGGTGTAGAACTCTTGCAACGGCATCCGCCGCGAACCGGTTGGACCTGCGATCTCGATTTCGGCATTCAAACAAAGCAATGCCGGCGGCGTATCTCCAGAGAAAGCTGCCCAGCATTTCGTTCCCCCAGGAGCTACGTGACAGAGATTACCATCCTTCTTAATGCAGAACCCGCAACCCTTGCGCCAGGTTAACGACTGGTTATACCAAAGGCAGCGCGTGTCGAGGCAGATATTTCCGCCGAGTGTGCCCATATTGCGCAGCACTGGCGATGCCACGGTCGCCGCAGCTTCGGTGAGCACGGGGAAGTGCTGGCGAAGGTATTGCGATTTCTCGATCGCGCTGAGCGCCGTGAGCGCTCCAATTTCGACCGCTCCGCTGCCTTGTGGGCGGATTCCGCGCAACTCGGCGACACCGCGCAGATCAAGCACATACTCCGGCTCAAACAGCTTTTGCCGCATCGACGGAATCAGGTCAGTGCCGCCGGCGAGCACGCGGGTGCTGGTCGCATGTTTGGAAAGAAAGGAGACAGCTTCGTCAACCGTGCGTGGTCTTAGCAACCGGAATTGTGGAAGGCTCAATCCGCACCTCCCGCCACGGCCGGCGACTCGCGCCGCGCTGGATCGAGCGCATGCCTCTCCGGTCCTTTGCCCTTGAAGCAAAGTGATCCGCCGTGCTCGCGAAAGCGCGCCGGCGCCGTTGGGTCCACGCCTTCGGTGAGGTTCAGGACTTTGTCTTTCCTCTTCGCTCGCAATGCAGCCAACACTCGCTCCGGAGTGAACGGAGACTCATGCAACCGCACGCCGACCGCATCGTAAATCGCATTCGAGATTGCCGGGATGGTCGCCGCCAGCGATCCTTCGCTGCATTCCTTGGCGCCGAACGGACCTTCGGGGTCGATACTCTCCACGATGATGGCTTCAACTTCAGGCGACTCCACTGAAGACGGACTGCGGTATTCGAGCATTCCGGCATTCATCAGCATGCCGTCTTTCCAAATCATTTCTTCGGTGAGCGCTTGTCCCATGCCCATCCACACCGAGCCAATGATCTGACCTTCGACCGAAACCGGATTCAACGCGCGTCCGCAATCGTGCGCGGCCCACACCTTGTGGACCGTGACTTCGCCGGTGTCTTCGTCCACGCTGACTTCGGCGACTTGAGCCGAATAAGAATATGCCGGCGACGGACCCACACCTCCACCCTTGTGTTTGCCGCCGCGCGCCTCCGGCGGAGGGGCGTAGGAGCCAGTGCCGGTGAGCGCACCGTGAAAGTCAATTGCCGCGACCACAGCTTCTTCGAAAGTCATCCATTCTTTCGGGCCTTCTTCTTTGCGCTTCTGCTGCAGAGAGCCCCGTAGAATCTGTCCTTCCACGCGTCCGCTCACCGAAGCACCGGCCTGCGTGACTTCGACTTCCTCCGCCTGATCTTTCTTGACGGAAGGCGGCGCGCTCCCCTTCTTGAAGACGACATCATCGCGAAAGATCAGGTCCTCCGCTGCGCAGTTCATCTTTTTCGCAGCGGCAGCTGCAATTCTTTTCTTCACATCTTCCGCCGAGCGCAACGTAGCGTTCCCCGCCATGAAGGTCACTCGACTGGAATACGACCCGATATCAATTGGAGTGAGGTCGGTGTCGGCCGCAATCACTCTCACGCGCGCCAGCGAACATCCCAGCACTTCCGCAGCGACCTGCGCCGTCATGGTGTCCGATCCCTGGCCAATTTCAGATGCTCCTGTATAAACGACAACGCCGCCGTCACGATCGATTTTGATATTAACCGTGGAGTGCGGCATGTCGGAGCGGATGATCGAATTCGCCGCCCCGCTCACATAATGGCTGCAAGCGATCCCAAGACCGCGTCCCTTGGGCAACTTGCCGTGGCGCTGCTTCCAACCCGAGCGCTCAACCGTCTTCTCGATGCACTCCGGCAGTCCATAGCTCTGCACACGCAAGCCGTTCACCGTAATGCAAGGCGGCTTGAGTAGATTTCGCTGCCGAATCTCCGCTGGATCCATCGCAATCTTCGCAGCGAGTTCATCCAGTTGCGATTCGAAGGCGAAGCGCACGTTAACCGTGCCATGGCCGCGCATGGCTCCGCACGCAGGCTTGTTGGTCAGCACGCGGTAACCGTCGTATTGAATGTTCGGAATGTCATAGAGCGCGCCGAGCAACGCTCCGGAATAAAGAATCGTGACCACGCCGTAAGAGCAGTAGGCGCCGCCATCCTGCACTACGCGAGCCTTGACGCAGGTAATGCGGCCATCATTTTTAATTCCCGTTTTCAGATCGATGATGGTGCGCGGACGCCCGCGATGCGCCCAGAATACTTCTTCGCGCGTGTAAGTAATTTTCACTGGCGCTTGCGCCTTGCGCGCCGCAACCGCAGCGATGATCTCGAGTGGGATCACTTCGCTCTTTCCACCGAATCCTCCGCCCACCAGCGGCTTGATTACGCGAATCTGCGCCATTGGCATTTCCAGCACCAGAGACAGCTTGTGCTGCAAGTAATACGGAACTTGCGTGGAGGACCAAACGGTCAACCGCCCGAGCTTACCCGTATGCGGATCAAGTTCGAACGACGACAAGGTGGAGTGAGGCTCCATTGCGGCATGCGTAACTTCATTCGCAATGAAGCGCGCTTCAGCGATGTGATCCGCTTCGGCAAAACCCTTGTCAGGATCGCCGAACGAATGGTGATAATCCTTTTCCAGATTGTTGGGTTTGTTGTCGTGGATGAGGTCAGTCTGCGCCGTCATCGACTCTTCGGGATCGAAGTACGCAGGCAGAAGTTCGTATTCGACATCGACCAATTCCAGTGCCTTCTCGGCAATGGCCTCAGAAACTGCAACTACGCACGCAACGTTGTCGCCTACGTAACGAACTTTGTCGAGAGCCAGCGGATACTCGTCATGACCCACGGGGAGAATTCCGTAAGGATTGGGCGCGTCTTTGCCGATTGCCACGGCAACAACGCCGTCGAGCGCTTCGGCACGGCTGGTGTCGATACTCTTGATACGCGCGTGCGGATACGGCGAATGCAGAATCTTCCCGACCAGCATGCCAGGCACGCTGAGATCGTCAGTGTACTTGCCAGCGCCGGTGGTCTTCTCCGCCGCGTCAACCATCGCGGTGGGCTTGCCGATAATGGAGAAATCGTTCATATCGCGTTTGTCAGTGCAGGCACTCTTGTCATTCCGACATCTATCGTCTGCCGTTTCGACACCCATCGTCTGTCATTCCGAGCAAAGCGAGGAATCTGCTTTTGCCAGCGGCGGATTATTACTTGGCCTCTACTATTGCGTTCCGCTCCGCCGCAATCGCCGACTTAATCGCCACATACATCTGGCTATAGCCAGTACAGCGGCAGAGATTGCTGCTCAATGCCGCACGAACCTCAGCTTCCGACGGATCCGGATTCTCGGCCATCAGCGATTTCACGGTCATGATGAATCCGGGAGTGCAAAAACCGCACTGCGCGCCGCCCCAATCGCCGTAGGCTTTTTGAATCGCCGCAAGACTGCCCTGCTCGCTCACACCCTCGACGGTGGTGATCTCCAGTTCCTGGCAACTCGCCGCCAGCAGTGTGCACGACATCATGGCAACGCCATCCACCAGCACGGTACACGCTCCGCACGATGACTCATCGCAGCCGCGCTTCGACCCCGTGAGCCCCAAGTCTTGGCGCAATACGTCGAGCAGCAACGCGCTCGGCTCAATGGCCAGTTCGTGCGTGCGTCTGTTAATTTTCAGTTCGACGAGTTCTTTTTTCATAAGCGCAGCTTCTAGCTCCTAGCTGCTAGCGCACAAATCGATGCTTCCGTCTTGGCTCCTGGCTAGCAGTTAGAAGCTAGAAGCGTCAGTACACCGGCACACTCCCATCCACCCGCCGCGCCCAGGCATCGATGCCGCCGCGCATCGATTGCGCCTTCTCGAATCCCTGCTGGCGCAGCCATGCGGTCACGTTCATCGAGCGGACGCCGTGATGGCAGACCACCACGATGTGATCTTCCGGATCCAGTTCCTGATGCGCACGAGATGGCACATCCCCCATCGGAACCAGCTTCGCCCCATCAATGCTCGCTGCTTCAAACTCCCATGGTTCGCGCACGTCGAGCAGCGTGAACGCCTCGCGCTGATCAAGCTTCATCTTCACTTCTTCGGGCGTGATCTCGTAATCCATGGTCAGCGTTCAGCTACTTGCCCACCCAATTCGGCGCCCGTTTTTCTAGGAAGGCGCGAACGCCTTCTTGCGCGTCCGCCGTCTTCATCAACTCTTCCAAGTAAATCTTCTCAGCACGCGCCAAGCCCTTATCGAAGTGCATCGCGTCCCATGCGTAAATTGCTTTCTTGGTCACCGCTAGCGCAGCGGGACTGAGTCCAAGCAACTGCCCCAGGGATTTATTTACAACTTCGGAGAGTTTGTCGTCCGGTACAGCATGATTCGCCAGCCCTATCTCCGCGGCCTCGGCGCCGCTTATCGTCCGTCCAGTCAGAATCAATTCCGCGGCGCGTTTCTGTCCCACCACTGCGGCCAGCGCCGTACACGCCACCGGCGGATAACACGCAAGCTTGATCTCCGGAAATCCCCACTGCGCCGAAGCGGTGGTGTATACGATGTCGCAAACCATCGCCAACTCCGCGCCACCACCCAGGCAATGCCCGTGCACAACGGCATTAGTCACCTTCTTGCTGGCCACCAAAGCCCGAACCACGGCGTGGAACTTGACCAGCATCGCTTCAACTTTGTCAGGAGTATGTGCCGCCACATCGACGCCCGCCGAGAAAGCTCTGCCTTCGCCGGTCAATACGATGACAGAAATATTCGATCGCGATTCCATCTGCGCCAGTGCCTGCGCCAACTCCTCCATCATCGGAATATCGATGACGTTCAATGGCGGATTCCGCAGAACAAGCCGCGCCACGGAACCGCTGACGTCCACGGTCAGCCGAGCGAGTTTAGATTCCACGGCGGTCGTCATTCCGATCTTCCTTGCACTTGCGTCATATCAAGCTCAACCGAGATTACAGATTGATCGCCGACTTACGGACCTCGCCAATACTCGCTAGCGGATCGCGCGCGCCAGTCTTCTCCGCAATCCATTTCTTCTCGTTACCGATAATCTCCAGCAACAACTTCTTGTCCTCGGCAGACGGCATGTAATCTTTCACGTGTTCTGCGTAAGAGCGGTCGTCGAGCGCTTCCCCGGTCTGCGCGTGGAACTTCTGTCCTGCCCATTTCCCGATTTCGCGATTGAATTTGATATGCGGCGCATACAGCTTTGGCTGCCCCGGCTTCAACGCGCCGTTGAAACGCTCAATCAGTCCGGCAACTTCGTCGCGATAAAGATTCCGGTTGTAATCGTTCAGATCATCCAGGTCTGGCGCCTGTTCGTTCTTTGGCTCATCGTAGCGCCCCTTTACACCCCAAACGTACGCCCAGTGCGCCGACGAAGAATGATCCGTGCCGAAGAGATCGTAAGAACTTGAAATCCATTTGTTGAGATATTTCTGAATCAGCCAGCCCGGAATTACTCCCGCTTCCACGATGCGACGCAGGCCGTCATTGCCCGTTCCCATGTGAAACGCCTCTTCACGCAGCATGTAGGACATCGAGCGTCCCAGCGGAGCGAAGGCGGAATACTTCAACATCTGCAACTGGAATTTTCCGTCGCGATCGACAAAGTCTGTATAAGTAAAGAAATCCATCCAGTTATCGACGTCAACGTTGAATGCTCCGAGCAGTCTCTTGTTCTCGAAGGCGCGCCGCTCCAACATTTTCTGCGCTTCAACTTTTCCCGAGTATCCAAAATGATCCACCAGCAGCGCGCACATCTGCCAGCCATGGCGCATTTCTTCGATCATCACGCGCGTAATCGCTCGCCGGTCCCAATCAGTGGGCGCGTTTTCGAGCAGATTACGCTGCTGCTCCACGCTGGCAAACTCGGTGTCGCCCTGATAGACAATCATGTTCATCAGCGCATCGCGCATCTGCTGCGTGGGAATCTGGCGCAGGTTCTCCCACTTACGCCGACCCTTGTATGATCCGAATTCGATTTCTTCCGTATCGATCGCGCCGTACAACGTGTCAAAGTGGAAAGCTTCAATGTCCTTGGTGTTGACGCCAATATCTTTGCGCCAGTCGTTGAACATGCCCTCCCAGTCACTGAACGTTCCGATTTTCGCTACTTTTCCGGGCATAATGCTCTCCTAAGCCATGTTCAGCCAGCTATATTCAGCCAAACTGTTTTCATTTCCGTGTAGTGCTCAATCGCGTGGGCTCCGAGTTCGCGGCCGAAACCCGAACTCTTGTAGCCGCCAAAAGGTAGCGACGCGTCCATCAATCCGTACGTGTTGATCCACACTGTGCCAGCTTTCAGTCGCCGCGAAACAATGTGAGCCTTCTTTAAGTCGCGCGTCCATACGGCCGCCGCCAGGCCGTATGGATTATTGTTGGCCTGCTCGATGACTTCGTCGATGTCGTCGAAGTTCAATACCGAAAGCACGGGACCGAAAATTTCTTCCCGCGCAATCGTCATTTCGTTCTTCACATCCCCGAAAATTGTCGGCTCGATAAAGAAGCCCTTGCTTCCGTCCACCGCGACACGATTGCCACCCGCAACCAGCTTCGCGCCATCCTTCTTCCCGGCCTCGATATAACCGAGCACCGACCGCATCTGG
>Ga0116117_1000302_pt1 | contig 13525 bp, 10 predicted proteins | sample June2015DPH_11_1_FD_89790 | JGI IMG/M metagenome (GOLD analysis project Ga0116117, IMG submission 89790) | Peatland microbial communities from SPRUCE experiment site at the Marcell Experimental Forest, Minnesota, USA - June2015DPH_11_10 | ecosystem: Environmental > Terrestrial > Soil > Wetlands... | reverse complement strand
GGTGGCGTTGCCGGCGAGCGTTTTGCTGGGCGTTATTTTCTTCGGTGGCTTGTGGTGGACGGTGCGCAAGGGGGTTTCGTCGGAGCAACCGGTCTTCTGGTTCTTCGGCAGCCTGTTGCTGCGGATGAGCATTACCCTGGTCGGACTCTATCTTATCTCCGGCGGGCAATGGCAGCGATTGTTGCTTGGACTCGCTGGATTCGTCGTGGCCCGCTGGGTTGTGACCCGGTTGACCCGATCGTCCGGAGGCATCCGAAACCGGCCGGTGCCGGAGGCCGGGTATGCGCCTTAGTTCCGATGAGATGATCTTCTGGCAAGGCGGGTTTCTCAAGCTCAATGCCACCATCGTGTTCACCTGGGCACTGATGCTGGTGCTGGCCCTGGGTTCAAAGCTCGCCACCCGCAAACTTTCCACAGGCCTCGAACGTTCGCGTTGGCAGAGCCTGCTGGAAATCGTCGTCACCGGCATCGAGAAGCAGATCGGAGACGTCGGCCTCCAGCAACCGAAGAAGTATATCGGTTTTCTCGGCACGCTTTTTCTATTCGTTGCCCTGGCCAGTCTCTGCACAATCATCCCCGGCTACGAGCCCCCGACCGGCTCGCTATCGACCACTGCCGCGCTTGCGCTCTGCGTGTTCGTGGCTGTACCCCTTTTCGGCATCGAGGAGCAGGGCCTGGGCGGCTACCTCAAGTCCTACATTGAGCCGACGGTCATCATGCTGCCCTTTAACATCATCAGCGAGCTTTCACGCACGCTGGCCCTGGCAGTCCGCCTGTTTGGCAACATGATGAGCGGGACGATGATTATCGCGATCTTGCTGACCATCACGCCCTTCATCTTCCCGATCGCCATGAGCGCGCTCGGTTTGCTCACCGGCATGGTGCAGGCTTACATCTTCAGCATTCTCGCCGCGGTTTACATCGCATCCGCGACCCGGGTCCGTAACCCCAGGCCGCCACCTGCGGCAAGCATTGATGCATGAACAAGGGATCGGGAGCAACCGCCATGGATAGCATAACCCTCATCGCGATCGCTTCAATTGCTACCGCCGGCTTGACGATTGCGCTGGGCAGTATCGGGCCCGCGCTCGGCGAAGGGCGCGCGGTCGCGACGGCATTGAGTTCGCTCGCCCAGCAACCCGACTCTGCAACGACGATCACGCGTACTTTGTTTGTGGGTCTGGCAATGATCGAGTCCATTGCGATTTATTGCTTCGTGGTTTCGATGATTCTCATCTTCGCTAACCCGTTCTGGAATCACGTCATTGCCCAGGCCGCCGGAAAGTAGCCATGCTGATCGATTGGTTCACCGTCGGAGCCCAAGCGCTCAACTTCATCATTCTGGTATGGTTGCTGAAGCGCTTTCTCTATAAGCCGATACTCGACGCGGTCGATGCACGGGAAAAGCTGATCGCCACGGAACTTGCGGATGCCGACGCAAAAAAGTCCGAAGCTAAGGCACAGCGCGACGAATTCCAGCACAAGAACGCCGAGTTCGACCGGCAGCGCGCCGATCTCCTGAGCAAGGCGAGGGATGAGGCGAAGGCCGAACGTCAGCGGCTGTTCGGCGAAGCGCGGCAGGCGGCCGACGCATCGAGTGCAAAACGACAGGATGCGCTGATACGCGAGGCGCATGATTTAGGTGCAGCTATCAGCCGCCGGACCCGGCAGGAAGTATTTGCCATCGTGCGAAAGGCGTTGAAGGATCTCGCCACAACGAGTCTGGAAGAGCGTCTGGCCGACGTATTCACGCGCCGGGTGCGGGACATGGACAGCAACGCGAAAGCAGGCCTCGCCGAGGCCCTCAAATCCGCATCCGCCCCCGCGCTGGTGCGCAGCGCGTTTGATCTGCCAACAGAGCAACGCGTGGCGATACAAAATAGCCTGAATGAAACTTTCTCGGCTGAAATACGCGTCCGGTTCGAGACCGCGCCGGATTTGGTCAGTGGGATCGAGCTCACCACGAATGGGCAAAAGGTGGCCTGGAGCATCGCAGACTACCTCGGATCGCTCGCGCAGGGCGTCGACCGGCTCCTGGAAGCGAATGACAAATCGCAAGCGAAGCCCAAGATTAAAGCCGGCAAAACCGCGCCTCAATCCGAAAAACCCGAGCCTGGACCAGGGTGCCAATGATCGCTGCACCTGAAAGCCTGCAGAGTGTACTTGACGGCGCGTTTGCCGGAATAGCGCAGGCACGCGAAGCATTCACGCCGCGACTGACGCCACGGGAGGTCGGGACGATCGTCAGCGTCGCCACCGGCGTAGCCAAGGTCACGGGTCTTCCCAATGTGGGCTTTGAGGAGTTGGTAAAGTTTCCCGGCGATGCGCTCGGCATTGCGTTCAACGTGGACGAGGACGAAATCGGCGTCGTTCTGCTTGGCCAGTACTGGAATCTGCACAGTGGTGACGAGGTGGAACGCACGGGCCGGGTGATGGACGTGGGTGTTGGCGACGAATTGCTTGGACGCGTCATCGACCCGCTTGGCCGGCCGCTCGATGGCAGCGGGCCGGTGGCGGCCAGGGAGCGCCTGCCGATCGAACGTCCCGCCGCAGCCATCATGGACCGCGCGCCAGTCACCGTGCCGCTCCAGACCGGACTGACAGTTATCGACGCGCTGATTCCGGTCGGGCGGGGCCAGCGTGAGCTAATTCTCGGCGACCGGCAGACAGGAAAAACCGCCATTGCCATCGACACCATCGTCAATCAACGAGGCGAGAATGTCATATGCGTCTATTGTGCCATTGGCCAGCGGGCATCTGCCGTGGCCAAGACCATCGCGGGCTTGAGGGACAAGGGCGCGATGGATCACACCATCGTCGTGGTGACCGAGGGCAATGACCCGCCGGGTCTTGCCTATATCGCTCCTTATGCCGCGACCAGCATCGCGGAGCATTTCATGGATGCGGGGCGCGACGTCCTGATCGTTTACGACGACCTCACGCAGCACGCCCGCGCCTACCGTGAGATTTCCCTGCTGCTCCGCCGGCCGCCTGGTCGCGAAGCCTTCCCCGGCGACATTTTCTACATCCACTCGCGCCTGCTCGAACGCGCGACCCATCTTCGTCCGGAACTCGGCGGCGGCTCGCTTACTGCGCTCCCCATCATCGAGACCGAGGCGCAGGACATCTCGGCCTACATTCCGACCAATCTCATTTCGATCACGGACGGGCAAATCTACCTTTCGCCGTCGCTGTTTGAATTGGGATTACTCCCCGCAGTAGATGTCAGCATGTCGGTCTCGCGCGTCGGTGGCAGGGCGCAACGGGCGGCCTATCGCGCGGTGGCAGGCGACCTCAAGCTCGCCTATGCGCAGTTCGAGGAACTGGAGACGTTCGCGAGGTTTGGCGCCCGCCTGGACACAGACACCCGCAGGATTATCGCACATGGACAGCGAATCCGTGCCTGCCTGAAGCAATCGGAATTCGCTCCAGTATCCGTGCCCGGACAAATCGCCGTACTGCTGGCGTTGGCGGCGGGGCTGTTCGAGCCGGTTCCGATTGACCGGATGACGGACGCCGAACACGCGGTGCAAGAGGCGGCCGCGACTGTTCCGACCGAGGTGGGTGCGCGATTGAACACCTCCGCGACATTGAGCGCCGAAGACCGGGCAACAATCGTCCAGATCGCCCGCAATGCACTCATGGGCTTTCAGCCTCAGCCCCAGTCCGCAACGGAAGCCAGAGCCGGGCCAAATCGTCAACGCCGGCCCACGCCAGAGGCCGAGAGGGATGTCGCACCGAAAGCCACACCAGTACCCGAGGAGAAGTCGTGAGCGACACCACAGCGAGCCTGCGGCGCAAGATCGCCAGCGCCGGCGAACTGCAATCTGTCGTTCGCACGATGAAAGCCATGGCTGCCTCGAACATCGGACAGTATGAGCGAGCGGTGCGCGCATTGGGCGACTATTATCGCAGCGTTGAACTGGGGTTGAGCATCTGCTTCCGCAAAAGCGCTGCCGCAGCGCCTTTCGTTGCAGGCGATACGCAAACCGACGCGAAGTCACTCGACGCGATCGTGTTCGGATCAGACCAGGGACTGGTAGGCCGCTTTAACGACATGGTGGCGGATTACGCGGTGGCGTCCCTCGCCGCAATGCCCGGCAAACATCGGGTCTGGGCCGTCGGTGAGCGCGCGCACGCGCGGCTGTCGGACGCGGGCCTGCCGCTGATGGGTTTCTTCGCCGTGCCGAATTCCGTAAAGGGTATCACCCCGCTCGTCGGGGAGATTCTCGTGCAGAGCGAGGCGTGCCATAGCCAAGGTGAGGTCACTGAGCTCCATCTGTTCTACAATCGCCCGATGTCTCGGGCGGCCTATGCGCCCGTACATCAGCGATTGTTGCCGCTGGACAAAGACTGGCGACAGCGGCTCGCGGGACTGCCCTGGCCGACGGGAAATCTGCCCGAAGTGACCGGGGAAACCACCGCCACCTTGCGGGCGCTCATTCACGAATACCTGTTCATCTCACTGTTCCGGGCGTGCGCCGAATCCCTCTCGAGCGAAAACGCCAGCCGACTGGCGGCGATGCAACGCGCGGACAAGAACATCGACGGATTGCTGGAGGACCTCAACGGGGCATTCCATCGGCTGCGACAGAATGGGATCGACGAGGAATTGTTCGACGTTGTCTCCGGCTTCGAAGCGCTCAGCGTCGAGGGCAGATGATGCGCCGTAGCGCGACCGCCGACGGTCAATTGGAGCTAAGAGCCAGCGCCGGGGCGCAACTCGTGCCGCCGGCAAGGTCGAAAGGTTGACGATGAAAATCCATTCATACCCGGAGCCCGCCATGTCCGATCCACTGTCACCCGAACTTCTCGAAAAGATGCACGCCTACTGGCGCGCCGCGAATTACCTTTCGGTCGGGCAGATTTATTTGCAGGACAATGCTCTGCTGGAAACACCGCTCAGGCCTGAGCATATCAAGCCCCGCTTGCTGGGGCATTGGGGTACTACGCCGGGATTGAATTTTTTGTACGTCCATCTCAACCGGCTGATCAATGATAACGATCTGAACATGATCTATGTCATCGGTCCCGGCCACGGTGGTCCGGGCATTGTGGCGCACACCTATCTGGAAGGGTCTTACACGGAGCGCTATCCCGCTATCGAGCGCGACCGAGGCGGACTACATCGGCTTTTTCGCCAATTCTCCTGGCCTTATGGAATTCCGAGCCACGTGTCGCCGGAAACGCCCGGCTCCATTCACGAAGGCGGCGAGTTGGGCTACTCGCTGGTCCACGCCTATGGTGCGGCCTTCGACAATCCGGATTTGATCGTCGCCTGCGTTATCGGTGACGGCGAGGCCGAAACCGGTGCCCTCGCCGCCAGCTGGCACTCCAACAAGTTTCTGAACCCCGCCCGCGACGGCGCGGTGCTGCCGATCCTTCATCTCAACGGGTTCAAGATCGCCAATCCGACCGTGCTGGCGCGTATCGGCCGTCAGGAGCTGTCCGAGCTGTTGCGCGGCTACGGTTACGATCCGCATTTTGTCGAGGGCGACGATCCGGCGCTTGTGCATCAAAGCCTTGCCGGCACGCTTGACAGGATTCTGGTCCAGATCCGTCAGATCCAGAGCCGTGCGCGATCCATTGGCGGGGCGGAGACGCCGGAGCGGCCGCGCTGGCCCATGATCGTGTTTCGCACGCCCAAGGGCTGGACGGGACCGAAGTTTGTCGATGGTCTCCCTGTGGAAGGCACCTGGCGCGCGCATCAGGTCCCGATTGCGGACATCAACAACCCCGAACATCTCAAACAGCTCGAAGCGTGGATGAAAAGCTATCGGGCGCACGAACTGTTCGACGAGAAGGGCAAGTTCCGCGATGAGTTTGCGGCGCTGGCGCCGACCGGCCATCGTCGCATGGGCTCAAATCCGCACGCCAATGGCGGCGAACTGCTGATTCCCCTGTCGATGCCTCACTTCCGGGACCATGCCATCGACATCCCGTCACCTGGAGCCATCAAGGCGGAAGCGACGCGCAATCTGGGTAAGTTTATCCGCGACGTGATGAAGCTCAACCTCGCCCAGCAGAACTTTCGGCTGTTCGGTCCGGACGAGACCGCGTCGAACCGGCTGGACGCCGTCTACGAAGTCGCGGGCAAGGAGTGGATGGCGGAGGTTGAAGCGGTCGACCTGGATCTCAGCGTCAACGGCCGCGTGATGGAGGTGCTCAGCGAGCATCTGTGCGAAGGGTGGCTCGAAGGTTATCTGCTCACCGGACGCCACGGCCTGTTCTCGTGCTACGAGGCCTTCATCCATGTCATCGATTCGATGTTCAATCAGCACGCCAAGTGGTTGAAGGTAACTCGAAAGATTCCCTGGCGCAAGCCAATCGCATCGCTGAATTACCTGCTCACCTCGCATGTCTGGCGACAAGATCATAACGGATTTTCGCATCAGGATCCCGGCTTCATCGATCATGTCGCGAACAAGAAATCCGAGATCGTGCGGATCTATCTCCCGCCGGATGCCAACTGCCTGCTTTCGGTCGCGGATCATTGTTTGCGCAGCCGCAATTACGTCAATCTGATCGTCGCCGGAAAGCAGCCGGAGTGGCAGTGGCTCGACATCGATTCAGCCATTCGCCATTGCACCGCCGGCGCGGGTATCTGGCGCTGGGCCAGCAACGATGCCGGCGATCCGGACGTGGTGATGGCTTGCGCGGGAGACGTGCCGACCCTTGAAACTCTGGCCGCGGTTTCGCACCTGCGCGCGGATTTTCCTGATATCCGCATCCGTGTCGTCAACGTCGTCGATCTCATGGTGCTGGAGCCCCAGTCCGAGCATCCCCATGGCATGGAAAACCAGGATTTCGATGAGCTGTTCACGACTAGCAAGCCGGTGATCTTCGCCTTTCATGGCTATCCCGCCATGATTCACAAGTTGACCTATCGTCGACATAATCACGACAATTTTCATGTCCGCGGCTACAAGGAGGAGGGAACCACCACGACCCCGTTCGACATGGTAGTGTTGAACAATCTCGACCGCTATCAGCTCGCGCTCGACGCCATCAAGCGGATTCCGAGGTTCAGCGCTCAGGTGGAGGCGGCGACCGCGCGCTACTGGACCGCCATGGAGCGCCACAAGCTCTATATCAGCGAGCACGGCCAGGACATGCCGGAGGTTCGCGACTGGCGCTGGAACGTGGTGACATGATCTCGCGGCCCGGATCGCCACGGGGACTTGCCGAATGATGTTTCCTTGTTTCCGCTTGAGCGGCTTTTCGATTGCCATGGTAGCGGCGAGGTCGGAGATGTCGGGCCTCGAGCGGTCATCTGAGCTCGTTCTTATGCGACGGATTGGTTTCAGGCATCAGCAACCACAGCAGCAGCACGGCAGCCAGGGCCACTGCGGCGAGACCTAAAAATCCCGCCGCGCGGCCAAGGCTCGCGGCCACAAGGCCTGAAATTGTAGTGCTGAGCGAAGCGCCGACTCCGGACGTCGTGCCGACGAACCCCTGCGCCAGGTTGAACCGGCCAGTACCCGTTGTAAGGTCGGCGACGATTAGCGCTGTCAGTACGCCCAGCATCGTTGCGCTGACGCCGTCGAGTACCTGAGCGGCGATGAGAATCATTGGATTGGTGGTCAACGCGAACAACAGCGCACGGATCGGCAAAGCCGCGAATCCGACGAGCAGAAGTGGCCGCCGGCCCCGGGTGTTCGCCTGGCGTCCCGCCCATGGCGCCATGATCGCTACGATCACTTGGGGGACCATGATCAACGCCGAGACGATGAGCGAGGAACGAACTTCCTTGCTGTACACGAGCGCCTCGCCGGTGAGCGGCAGCATCGACGCGTTCGCCATCTGGAACAAGAACACGCAGCCGGCGAATATGAGCAGACCGCGGTTCTTCAAAAGGCTCCGGAGCTGTACTCTCGGCGGCGCGCTCGGTCCTTGATGCTCCGGGAGGCACGAGGCGCGGCCGAAATGGATATCTGAAGGCCGGATCAGGCAGAGCGCGGCGAGCAGCGGAAGCACCAGCGCGGCGGCGGCGAAGAATATGTCGCGATACGACAGGAAATAGGCGACAAGGCCGAAGAGACCGGCCGCGACCATCCCGCCCGTCGAAGCGAAGCGCTGATTGCGTCCGAGTTGTTCGGCGAGCGCTGCATGGCCGACCAGGCCAAGGCTGATGGCAGCAATCCCCAGCCCCAGGAAGCCGCCGGTGACCCCTTGAAGCACCAGGGCGGCCAACACCAGCGGGAAGGTCGGCCGAAGCGCAATAATCAGTGCGCCCGCCGCAACCATAGCGGCACCCAGTGCGACCGCGATACGCTTCGATCTAATAGTGTCGAGCAACGCTCCGCCGGGCAGTTGACTGAGCAATCCGACGAATCCAGCGGCGCTCAGCGCAAAACCGATATTCTCTTGGGTCCAGTTTTGCTCGGCCAGAAATGCGGCGACGTAGGGGCCGAAGCCCGACAATACCCCGGCGAGGAACAGGTTGACGCCGTCGAGGCCACGCAAGCTGCTGACAGACGGCGACGGTGCAATCGCAACCGCGGCCTCTGCGTAATCCGTAGTGATGACCATGGCGCCTCGCTCCGCCCATAGGCTCCGCACCATCACGCGCGGCATATTGGGATGCAAGCCGACTGCAACCCGAGAACCTGAGCTCGGCTATCTTGAGCTCGGGCGTTCCTGTCCTAACACGTAGGTTCGAAGTACGACGGCGTCGTGGCATGCGTTATGAGGCACGCTACTTAGCACCGTTGAATCAAAGAGCGGCAGGTCGAGCAGTTCGAATATTAGCCGCGGCGAAGGCAATCGCCATCCAGGGCCCGTTATCATCAACAGCGCCGTGTGTGCGATATCTTCAGGCCAATCGGCGATCACTAGCGGCTCCGGATCTGCACGAAGATACGAAGCCAGCTTCGCAATCACCTCAGAGCGCGCAACAGGCAGCTTTTGCAGAACCGGTAGCACGTGGTCGGCGACCCAAGAAGTCGGCTCGACACAGGCCAATGCCTCATAAAACGGCAATCCACCTTGATCCTCAGGCACAAGCGCCAGCGAGATCAGTTGCCCGCCAAACCCGTTGAACTCAGCATCGAGAAAATACCGCATCTGTTACCCATTTCGAACGAACCGGCCGTCGATACCATAATTTGTGTCGACGCCGAACGGTCACCCTAACAGAGGTGTCCCTATCATCAGCACCACGAACAGCGGCCAGTCGCTAAGCAGGTCTGTCCGGGAAATGATGATAGTGCCGGCGAACAGCGCGAGTGGCAGGGCGTGCAGGAAGACCATCCTCGTCGTGCCGCGAGCCCGCGACCACGCCGAGTCCCAGCGTGACCACGACTGGTAACAGCGCGCCGAACATCAGGCGCCGCCCCGGCGGTCAGGCACCCGCTCGCAGCCGGTCCAACTGCCGCCGCGATCACCTAAGTGGGCGGATTGGCTAGCAGGTGTTTGAGAGCCTCCATGGCTTTACCGAATTTGTCCCAATCACCTTGCTGCATCGCTTTTTGGGCATCCTCGAATTGGGTTCTCGCCCGCCCAGTATCTGGCTCACGAACCGTCGTCCCCAGCGCGGCACCGGTCGTCTGGGTCCCGCGTCCTTGAGCTGTTGCTGGCTGATTTTGCTGCGTACCAAAAAGGGCAACGAGCGCCTCGTCCAAGGTGGGCTCCATCACAACCTTGTCGCCGGCGACGGCTATCACTCGCTTGAGCTGCGGAAAGTTCTTGCCCTCCGCGGTGAGGTACAAAGGAACCACATACAGGAAGGAATTCTCGATCGGGGTCACGATCTGCTTGCCGCGAATGACACGCGAACCATTTTGGTTCCACAGTGTGAGCTGCTGGGAAATCGTGGTGTTTTGATCGATCATCGCCTCAATCTGGTTGGGTCCATAAATCAGCTTTTCCTTCGGCATCGTGCTCAGATCATTGAAGATGTTGGGAAAGGCTCGCCGATAGGCGGCGAGGATAGGGTCTTTAGGATCCATGATATAGAACTTGACCGTCCCGTATGCCGGTTAAAGCTGCTATCGAAGTGCCAGCCCTAATTCGGAGCGACCGTCACAAATGGTTGCGCGCAATCGACGAACGGCGTCTAAGGCGTCCAACCTGCAGCCTATTTGTAACCGTCAAGCTGCGTCGAGACTCGGAAACTACTTAGTGCGGATGGCCTTATTTGCGGGTCATGCCAATTGTTTGCGAAACCAACGAATGCAACTGCCCAGGCGCAAATCGCATCGGGGCGTTTTCCTGACCTGTGCATCGAGGTCATGCATATATATCGGGGTCTCAGCGCACCTGGCGACGCGCCGATTTGCGTCGCCAGGTGATCGGCCCTGAAGGCGGATTGTCGAACGCTTTCGGCGACACCTAAACCTAAAGGGCCACGCGCCGACCCGGCATGGATCGGCGCGATAGTCAGCGTCATGCCTGCATTGATCCGACACAGGCGCAGCTTGGTTCTATTTTTTCGACGGTGCGGCGATGATGTTAGAGACATCAAAGCGTTCGCCATCCTGGGCCTGGCGCAGGAGCTGGCTCGCCTCATAGTATTTGCCATCATTGATCAAGCCGGCCGCCTGATGCACATCATTGATCGTTTGTTCCAGGGGAACAACAGCCAACGTGATATCGATATCCAGGTCGGCCAGTTTCAGCTTTTCCATAGCCTCATTGCGGTCGCCGCTTTTGAGGCTTTTGTTGGCCTCGGCGACGGCCGCGGCCTTCGTGGAATTGCCGGTATAGTCTTCATTGATTGAAATCGCTCCATCGACCGGGAGCCATGCGATCGGCTTATCGATCTGAGCCATGGACTTGTCAGCCACCGGTTTATTGACCGCCGGCGGCGCTGCACCAACGGTCTGGTCGGTGGGTGTGGTCTTGGCCTTGGGTTGTTTAAGATCGGCTTCGGCTTTCGTGAACACCGTTTCATCGGTCTTCGCCTTGTCGAAAGCCGTTTCCGCTCGCTGGATATACTTCTTGGCGTCGTCGATACGCCCATCGAAGATTGCGAGGCGTGTGAGCGTCAGATCCTGAAACGCGTTTGAGCCATCCGCGGAAAGTTTGCCGAAATCCTTGTTGGCAGACGTTTTCTCAAGCTTTGGCGTTTGTTGACCCGGCGTTGGCTCGCTGGCGGCCCTTGCCAGGCTGGCTGTTAGAAGGGTTGTAGCTGTCAAGGCCAAGATCAGGGCCTTTCTGTTATTAATCAGCATTGTTAGCTCCTTGGGTGAGTCTGTGCACGCCAGAGCCTAACGATAGGAAGGCCGATGATGACAGGATCGGAATATACTCAGAGACTGCGGGAAAGCATCGGGCAGAAGAAATGCCTCATCGCATTCGACAAAACGACAGGCCGATTCACGGTCTTCCCATGCCCTAACCAGGCCTCTGGCTCATGGTAGACACGGCCCGAGCCTCCACGGCGTCTCGATTTCCCCTTAGCACCTTGAAGACGGTCTGCTTGCCGTCCCGCCAGAAGCGGATATCAAAGACTCGCCGTCCCAGCCTCAAGTCAGTCAGTGTCACATCCGGCAGCCAGTCGGGCAGGGCGGGGTCGACGTATAACTTGCCCCGCGGCGCGTCCTGGTCGATTCCGAGCATCGCCTGCAGTAGCATGAACGGCGATGCCGCGGCCCAGGCCTGCGGCACGTTGGCACCGAGATACTGCACCGGGAAACTCGTAGGCTCGCGTTGCAAGCCGGCATACAGCTCCGGCAACTGGTTCAGCAGGAAATGGCTGGCGGCGCCGCTGATATCGCGCGCCACCGCGGCCGCCTCCGCCGCAAAGCCGTAGCGCCGCATGCCCAGTGCAATCAACGAGTTGTCATGCGGCCAAACCGCTCCGGTCTGGTAGTTGTATGGATTGAATGAAGGATGATCCGCCGACAGCGTACGAATGCCCCAGCCGCTCCACATGTCCTTTTGCATCAGCCGCTTCACCACGATGGCCGCGCGTTCCGGCGCGATGATGCCGGACCACAGGCATTGGCCGACATTGGAGGCCACCGATAGCACCTTTCTCTTATCGCCATCCAATGCGAAGGCATAAAAACCCGAGGTTTCATCCCAGAATACTTCGTTGAACCGCTTAAACAGTATTGCCGCCTTCTTTCGCAGCCTGTTGGCGCGTCGCTTGTTGCCGAGTTCATCGTAGATCTCTGCCATGCGCAGCCACGCGTCGTAGACATATCCTTGCAATTCACATAGTGCCTTGGGCCCGTGCACCAACGTGCCGTCGGGATACATCACGGCGTCGCCGGAATCCTTCCACGCCATGTTCTCGTAGCCGGCGGTCGAGCGCGTCTGGTATTCCTGGAAGCCGTCGCCGTCGCGGTCGCCGTATTCGTCGATCCAGGTCAGACAAGCCTCGGCATTCGGTAGATGCCGTTCGATCAGTGTGTGGTCACCGGTCGCGCGCCACGCCGCATGCAGCGCCACCAGATAAAGCGGTGTCGCGTCAGCGGTGCCGTAATAAGGTGTGTGCGGGATCAACTTGAAATGCGCCAACTCGCCATAGCGGAGTTCGTGCAGGATTTTTCCGGGCTCGGCGTCGCGGTAATCGTCGCGCGCTTTCGCCTGATATTGGCCGAGTATCTCCAGAGCACCGGCGGCAAATTCTGGATAGACGATCATCGTCTGTAACGAAACGATCAGGGTATCGCGGCCAAACAGCGCCACGAACCACGGCAATCCTGCGGCCGGGACGAACACCATGTGATCCGTACCCTGCAACGGAAGCCGCAAGGCCGCCATGTCCTCCACGCCTTATTATAGCATCGATAGAATTCCTCGTTGCTGGTTTTGATTTTCAGAACGGTTCGCTGCCACTCGTCCATGTTGCGCGAATGTCCCAGCGTCGCGATGGAATGGGCGCATTCCTTCGACGCCCGGAAGTGTTTCGAGCCGTCCACAAGGTCATACATCAGGCAGCGATGCCAGGTTTGTCCGGGCTTGAGCGCAATGTCGAAGCTCAGCCGACCGTTGGCGTTGACGGTCGGCTTGCCATTTCCCTCGCTGGTGCGGACGATTACTTCACGGCAAAAATCCTTGTTGCGGTAGGTAATCCGAAGTATTTCCCGCTTGGCCAACCACGAGGTAATAATACGGCCACGCCGCACGATGCTTTCCCCCTTTACCTCGAAGATGTCGGCGAAATCGGCGCGGATCGCGATCTCCAGGTTGAAACGAACCGGCGTCTGGCTGTTGTTGCTGATCTCGATGTCTTCGTGCAATCCGCTATCGATATGACGGCCGATCACCAAGCCCAGCGTACGCGCCGCGATCGTTCCGTCTTCGGTCGCGAATGCGCGGTTGGTCAGGAAGATGCGCGCCGCGTGGGGGGCAACGGCGCCGCCGTTCAGCAGATCCCAAAATTCGCCGTTCGCATAGATCGCCCAGGCGCTGATTACTCTGGTATCGCGAAAATAGAGCCCGCGGTTGCTGGGCCAGCGGATCTGTCCGTCCGGCTCGGTGACCAGCACGGTCTGTGCCTGGTGGATGGCAATCTGGTCCGGGCCGACCTGAACCCTGAAAGCCATGCGCATATCCCTTCCGATGCCTGTGG
>Ga0116117_1000301_pt1 | contig 13532 bp, 13 predicted proteins | sample June2015DPH_11_1_FD_89790 | JGI IMG/M metagenome (GOLD analysis project Ga0116117, IMG submission 89790) | Peatland microbial communities from SPRUCE experiment site at the Marcell Experimental Forest, Minnesota, USA - June2015DPH_11_10 | ecosystem: Environmental > Terrestrial > Soil > Wetlands... | reverse complement strand
TAATCTCGGATTCAATCGCCGACGCCGGTAACCGATATCACCTGGAACTAAAGGCAACCGACTGCGGATCTGGTTCGACCCTGGCTGAGGAAAGGACCGATACCAACGCTCGTAATCAGGTGGTCCATGAGTTGGGAGCGGCGGCCGTTCGTCTTCGGCGAAAGCTCGGAGAGCCAGCCGCGTCGCTGGCACGGTTTAATCAGCCGCTGGAAATAGCGACCAGCGCTTCCTTGGAAGCAATCCAGACGGGCCATGAGGCAGACAAGCTCTTTTTGGCCGGCAATGCTCAGGGAGCGCTCAAGCTCCTTCAGCAAGCTGTCGAACTGGATCCGAATTTTGCCCTGATACATCAGAAGATGGGCGCGGCCTACCTTCTCCTGGGTAACACTGAATTGTCGGCGGCTTCGTATACGCATGCCTACCAACTCCGTGATCGGTTCACAGAGAAAAACCGGTTGAATAGCGAAATCGATTATTACGGTCGGGTCACCGGCGACTGGGAGAAAGAATATTCTTCCGTGCTTCGTTTCTTAGAAATATTTCCCCGGGATGTGCCCGGTCATGCCAATCTCCGGGCGGCATTTGTGTATCTCGGCCAGCCCGATCGCGCCGCTGATGAAGCGGCTGAGACTGCACGGTTGCGGCCAAGTCCATATTATTTTGGTAGCGCAATCCAATCCATCAGGTTCGCAAGCAGATTCAGTGAAGCAAAGTCATGGCTCGCCAAAGCGGACGCCCTCAAACTCGACAATTCCCTAATCCGGCGGGAGAGACTCATTGTGGCATTCGCTACAGGCGACCGGGACAATGTCGAAAAGATTCTCAACGAGGAGCAGCGCGGCAAGTATCGGGAAGATTTCTTGTATGAACATTCCTTAATCCAGATTCAGCAGGGTCGCTTCCAATCCGCTGAAAGTCTGCGCCTGCAAGCTTTGGGGCCAACCTCGAAGGCCGGCGATGCTGACTGGTGGGTGGTCTTCTCGGCCCTGGAAGATGCCGAGGTTGGGAAGGACGTACAAGCTCGGCGCGATGAAAGCAAGGTAGCTGGGAGACAACTGGATCGCAATAGCAGAATCGCCTTGGCGCTCGCATTTGCGCGATCAGGACAAACCGAGGAAGGCGCAAAACTTGCAGACCAGCTCAGCGCGGAAAGGCCCGAGGACACGCTCGTGCAGCATTACTTCATTCCCACCATCCTGGCCGCGATTAAGCTGCAACAACACGATGCGGCTACAGCCATCGACCTGCTCCGCGGCACCGCCAAGTACGATCTGGCGTTTACGGGCGTAGTCGATTCTGTGTATCCCGCCTACATCCGCGGACTCGCATACATGGGAGTCGGTGATGGCCAATCGGCCGCGGCTCAGTTCCAAAAGCTGATCGACAATCCCGGGTTCAGCGTGAGGCATGTCATCGGGCCTCTGGCCCGGCTCCAACTCGGTCGGGCGGAGAGACTAATGGGCGACAACGCTGCCGCTCGGAAATCTTACGAAGAATTCCTAAACATTTGGAAAGACGCTGACCCCGATATCCCGATCTATCGACAAGCCAAAGCCGAGTACGCCCTGCTTAAGAAATAGGTAACGAGACGCGATGATCTACGGAACCCGGTCGGGGCAAGTGAAATGAGAGGTCGCACCGCGTCCGTCGCTAGCGGCCGCCCACAAACGCCCACCGTGCGACCCCACCGAAGATCTGGTCAACAAAATTCGAATCCAGCGATGACGATCCGATCTTCGAGGTACATCATTTCTTCGGCCGAAGCTCACATCTAGGCGTCCCCTTGCGCGATGCCGAGAATGTCTGTTCCTTCCTGAGGGATCGGGCGCGAGATTCCCAACCTTTTCATCTTAGCCAGCAGTGTAGTTCGTTTCAGTCCCAGTTTGACGGCGGCGCCGCGTGGCCCACCCACTACCCAGCCGACCTGCTCAAGTGTTTCGACGACTAAAGCACGATCGGAATCTTCCAATGTCATCGATGACTGAAAAGCCCGGTTGTGAGCGGGAATCGCAAGCTCCGTTTGCTTCTTGTGCAATGGATTAGGCAACTCGCCGTCCCGCGAAAGAATAACGGAGCGTTCTACCAGATTCTGCAACTCGCGAATGTTGCCAGGCCATGAATACCATTGGAGGGCAGCCATGGTTTCCGGAGGGATGCTATCGACTCGCTTTCTCATGCGGCGGCTGAAAATCTGCATGAAATGCGTCACCAAAGCGGGAATGTCTTCCCGGCGCTCTCGCAGTGCTGGAAGAAAAACTGGAAAGACATTCAGACGATAGTACAGATCATTGCGGAATTGGCCGCGAGCGACCATCTTAAGGAGATTCCGATTAGTCGCGGCAACGAGCCGAACGTCTACCTTGTGCGTTTTACCGCTTCCTAAGCGCTCGAACTCTTGTTCCTGCAGAACGCGCAGCAACTTCGGCTGCAACGCTGGGGGAATATCGCCGACTTCGTCCAAAAACAGCGTGCCTTTGTCAGCCATTTCGAAGCGCCCAATTTTTTGCGCAATCGCACCTGTGAATGCGCCCTTCTCATGACCGAACAATTCGCTCTCCAGAAGATCCAGCGGGATGGCGGCGCAATTCAGCTTGATGAGAGCACGTCCACAGCGCTGACTTGCGTTGTGAACGGCATGAGCAATGAGTTCTTTTCCTGTGCCGGTTTCGCCTTCAATGAGAACGGTCGAGTCTGTCGGCGCAACCTGTTCCACCTGTGCGAGGACCGATTCGAGGGCGGCACTACTGCCTATGATCCGCTCGAATGTGCGCTCCACCGGATCCGGTGCTCCAGCGTTCGTCACTGTTGCATAATCTCCCACAGAAAGCTCCCACCCGACGACGATAGTCCGCGGTTGCTCACATATCGAGAGCGGCGCGAACTCTTTTGAGCAACAGTTGATAATCAAACGGTTTGGCAAGAAATTCGACTGCGCCGCGTCTCATGGCTTGTATCCGCATCCTCGCGTCCCCATGAGCGGTAATAAAGATAATAGGAACGTTGCATTCCTCTTCTTTCAGCTTGGCCTGCAACTCCAAACCAGACATCTTCGGCATGCGGATGTCGACAATCAGGCAGGCGGCTTTGCGATGTAAATCGGATTCGAGGAACTCTTCCGCGGACCCGAAACACCGCGCCGCCAGGCCGGACGCCTCCATGAGGTCGCGCAGTGAATCTTGCATGGCCTCATCGTCATCGATGATCGCAGTCAATTTGGACGTTTGGTCCAAAGGCATGCCGCGAGAGTATCGTGATGCGCATCAGGAGAGCAATCAAACTTTGGTCGGAGAAAACCAGACCTTAGTAGGTTAGCCCGCGGCTTCGGTTGGATTTGCGATTCGATGCCAACAGGCGGAACTTAGCGGCTCATCGGGACTTGAGCTTGTCCGCCATCCTGACAAGCTCGGGCAGGGATTTAGCCTGCATCTTTTTCATGACCTGGCTGCGATACATCTTGATGGTCGCTTCGCTGGCATCGAGTTCCGCCGCCACCTGCTTGTTGAGCATCCCGGTGACGACCATTTTCATCACCTCACGCTCACGAGCGCTGAGTCTTTCACAACGAGTTCGCAGTTCGTTTAGCTCCCGCCCTTTTTCCAGTAGGACGCGAGATCGAGTAAGTGATCGCTGAACCGCATCGAGCAGATCTTGAGCCCTGAATGGCTTGGTAAGAAACTCGAACGCTCCAGACTTCATGGCCTTGACGGACATCGGAACGTCTGCATGAGCAGTGAGAAAAATAATAGGGATGCGTATTCTCCCTTTTTTAAGCTCGTGCTGGAGATCGAGTCCGCTGATACCGGGAAGCCTGACATCGAGAATTAGGCAGGTGGGACCTTCGCCGTGCCCAACCGCCAAGAACTCTTGTGCAGTTCCAAAAGACTGAGAGCGCAGGCCAACCGACTCCAGGAGTTCCTGAAGAGACTCACGGACGTCAGCATCGTCGTCGACAATGAATACCGTCGCTGCGTCTTGCGCACTCATCTCCGTGCCCCTATCGAAAGTACGCCTACGTTACGAGCTTCTGCGGTCTCTTTCTCCGGTTGTGTGGAATAGATTGTATCGAATGATCAGTGCATTTTGGAGGTTGTGAACGGTTCCAGGCTGTCGCTAGGGCCGACGAGGGTCGGAGCAGGCCCGCCGCCCATCATGGCGTCCAAATCGTCCTAAGCATCGCCGACAGCTCCTAATCCATGCAACTCCCCTGCCATGAAGTTCGCGGCGACAGGCCGGCTCAATCCAGAGGGAGCCAAGCTCAACTCCTGCGGCTCCGTGACAACACTGATGACACTTGACGCAAGAGGCACAGCAATGACACTTGCGACCCGTCATGTACGAGCCATCTTGAGAAGTTATCGGGATTTTGTAGTGCGGGCATTCATCGCGGTTGCGCTGCATGAGTCCGAGGATTTCTCTTTGGTAGCACGCGTGCTCTCCACTCAGTCGAATTCTGGCCCGTAAGAGTTATGGCGAGCGATTCGCTACCAGGATAAAAGGGCCGATTGCGAATTCTGGCGATGACCCGCACGTCAAAGGTGAAGAACAGAAATGTCGATGGTGAAAATGAAATTTTCGACACGACGGTCGGTCGCGAGGACGATACTTCTTCTGGCTTGGTCTGACATTGCAGCATGGGCAAGCGAGCCCAAACCTTCTTCTCACGGCACAAACATCTTTTCTCCCGCTTCAACCCCAGCCCAGTCCATCGCGGACTTGTCTGTCTTTGTACTTGCCATTACCGGAATCATCTTTGTCGTTGTCTTCGCGTTACTCGCCTATTCGGTTGTAAGGTTCCGCGGCCGAGCGAAGGACGCGAACCGCGAGCCGGCTCAGGTATATGGAAGCACGCAGATTGAGCTGGCCTGGACGATCATTCCAACCCTGATTGTCGTCGTCCTGTTCCTGGCTACTGCCCGTGTCATCCACGCCATACAGGACGCCCCAGAACCGCCCGGTGCGATAGAGGTCACCGTCATTGGGCATCAATACTGGTGGGAGTTTCGCTACCCAAAACTAGGAATTGTCACCGCGAACGAACTGCATATCCCAGTGAGCGATCCCGGTCATCCGGCGCCGACATTTCTGCAATTGTTCTCCGCCGACACTGATCACAGCTTTTGGGTGCCGGAACTGGCAGGGAAAACGGACCTCATTCCGAACCATCCCAACAGAATGTGGATGGATCCGCAGCGCACTGGCGTCTTCGTTGGTCAGTGCGCACAGTATTGCGGAACACAGCATGCCAAGATGCTGCTTCGCGTTTCTGTAGATGAGCCCGAGGAGTTTGCCGCCTGGGTGCAAACCCAGCAGAGACAAGGAAACGAGGACCCTGGCGCAATCGCCGGCCAGAGAGTGTTTGAACGCAATGCCTGCATGAACTGCCATCACGTGAGCGGAACGCCAGCGGACGGACGCTTCGGCCCTGACCTTACTCATCTGATGAGCCGCGCTACGATTGCGGCGGGCGCTGCACAAAACACTCGCGAGAATCTTCGTCTCTGGATTCAGAACCCCGGCGCAATCAAGCCTGGGTCGCTGATGCCCGCCATGAAGCTGAGCGACGCCGATCTTGACGCCGTCGTGAATTACATGGAATCGCTGCACTAGAACGTTTGGAAACCTGATTATGTCTTCGAATGTGATCACCGCCGCCGTCGGCCAGACAGAGGCTAGGCCCTGGGTCGACGAGCTTCATCAGTGGCTGGCGACTGTCGATCACAAGAGGTTGGGGATTCTTTACATCGGCTCGGCTCTGTTATTCCTCTCAGTCGGAGGAGTCGAAGCGCTCATCATTCGCATTCAGTTGATGCATTCGCACAACAACTTCGTTTCTCCCCAAGTCTTCAACCAGATGTTCACCATGCATGGCACGACCATGATTTTCTTTGTGGCCATGCCCATCCTGTTCGGGTTCGCCAATTATCTGGTGCCCTTGATGATCGGCGCGCGCGACATGGCTTTCCCGCGCTTGAATGCCTTCAGTTTTTGGCTCTCGTTTCTAGGAGGGCTTCTTCTTTATTTCAGTTTTCTCGGAGGCAGCGGTTTGTACGGCGCCGGAAGCGCACCCGACGTGGGCTGGTGGTCGTACGCGCCATTGGGCGCTCGAGCCTTCTCGCCGGGTCACAGTTCCGACTATTGGACACTCGCGCTGCTCGTCTCCGGCTTTGGCAGCATCGGAACAGCGATCAACATCATTGCCACAATTCTGTGCCTGCGCTGCCCGGGTATGAAGCTCAATCGCATGCCGCTGCTGGTGTGGATGAACCTCGTAATGGCGGGCATGGTCTTGCTCGCAATTACGCCCCTATCGGCAGCACAAATCATGCTTCTCATCGATCGATACCTGGGCGGCCATTTCTTCGATACTCAGGCCGGAGGGTCGGCCGTACTTTGGATGCACTTCTTTTGGATCTTTGGGCATCCAGAAGTTTACGTTCTGATCATTCCTTGTTTTGCTTTCATGTCAGAAATCATTCCTGTGTTTTCGCGCAAACCAATCTTCGGATATCCGGTGATGGTTGCCGCAACCGTGTGCATCGCCTTCGTGAGTATGAGTGTTTGGGCGCACCACATGTTTACGATCGGAATGAACTCCTACGCCAACAGCTTCTTCACTCTGACCACGATGGTCGTCGGTATTCCTACTGGAATTAAGATTTTCAACTGGATCGGCACCATCTGGGGCGGAAAGATTCAGTTCAAGACGCCGATGCTATTCAGTATCGGATTTCTATTCCAATTTCTCATCGCAGGCCTGACCGGGATTATGATGGCCGCCTCGCCTTTCGATTGGCAGCTGAGCCTGTCGTATTTTGTGGTAGCGCACTTTCACTATGTGATCGTGGGTGGAATCCTGTTCGCGCTCTTCGCGGCGTTTTATTACTGGTATCCCAAAATGACTGGCCGAATGCTGAGCGAGCATCTGGGCAAATGGCATTTCTGGCTTTTTCTGATTGGCTTTCACCTGACGTTCGATGTGATGCACGTTCCCGGCATTCTTGGGATGCCGCGGCGAATCTACACCTACGAGCCCGGCCGCGGCTGGGATACTTTGAACTTCATCGTTTCGATTGGAGCGTTCATTCAGGCGCTCGCGATTCTCGTTTTTCTAGCAAACCTCATCATCTCGTATTTCACGGGAGTCAGAGCCGGTAACGATCCATGGGACGCATGGACGCTCGAATGGTCCACATCTTCGCCCCCGCCTGCGTATAACTTCGCGACAGTTCCGACGGTCGCGAGCCGACGTCCCCTATGGGACCTGAAGCACCCGGAAGATCCCGACAGCCGCTATGAGTGAACGAACCATATGAGCGCAGCGACAACTCCATTTCCGAATACAGCAGCCGCCTGGCATCTGCCATCTCGCGGGAGGGTCGCGATGGCTGGCCTTATCATCGCCGAGTCGGCGATCTTCACGATATTTGTCGTCGCCTATCTCTTCTACCTGGGGAAGAGCATCACCGGACCGACGCCGCGAGAAGTGCTTGCGACGCCAATCTTCTACACGATTTGTTTACTGTCGAGCAGCCTGACTATTCACTTTGCGGCCAAGGCGTTGGAGCGGGATTACACGCGATTATTCCTCGGCTTATGGCTGCTGACGATTGCGATGGGAGGACTGTTTCTCTTCGGCACAGCGGAAGAATGGCACCGGCTGATTTACGAACACGGACTCACGATCTCGACCAATCTGTTTGGCACCACCTATTACTCACTCGTCGGCTTGCATGCTTTTCACGTCACGGCCGGCCTCATCATGCTCTCGCTGGTTGCGATATTCGGGTTTGCAGGCGAAGTGCGCGCGAGCCAGTCAGGACGCGTCGCCGTGCTCTCGATGTACTGGCATTTCGTCGATGCCGTGTGGGTTGTAGTTTTCACCGTAGTCTACGTCCTTGGACGCTGAGAGATATATGGCAACACTATCGGAGACAGAGCACTTGATCGAAAGTCCGCCCGCTCCGCGGCAGATTGAAGTCCCCGCTCCGACAGCCTGGCCATTCCTGTTGGCACTTGGGGCGGCACTGCTGTTCGCCGGCCTCGTGACCAGCACGTCGGTGAGCTGTCTTGGCACCCTGCTGTTGGTAGCAGGCTCCGTCGGCTGGTTCCGTGAAGTGTTCCCGCACGAGCATGAAGAGGTTGTACCGGTCATTCCGGAAGACCGTCGCATAATCACTGCGCGGCGAGTCGTGGATCGCATCCCGGTTCTTCCAGATCAGATGCGAGCCTGGCTACCGGTCCACACATATCCGATATCGGCTGGAGTAAAAGGCGGATTGGCGGGCAGCATCGCAATGGCAGTACTGGCGTGCGCCTACGGCGTTCTGAAGGCCGGCAGCGTGTGGTATCCCATCAATCTTCTTGCCGCAGTGATCTATCGCGAATCCGCAAGGCTCGGGCCGGCGCAGCTGTATTCATTTCATGCCGATGCTTTCGCGATTGCTTTTGTTCTGCACGGCCTCGTATCCATCTTTGTAGGTTTGCTCTACGGTGCGATGCTACCCATGTTTCCACGCCGTCCGATTATGCTGGGAGGCCTCATCGCTCCCGCCCTGTGGTCCGGGCTGCTCTACACAATCCTGGGACTGCTGAATCCACTGCTGGCGAGTCACATTGATTGGCTCTGGTTCATAGCCTCGCAAGTGGCTTTCGGAATCGTCGCTGGACTTGTGGTCGTGCGCCAGACGAGGATTCCCACTCGAGAGAATGTGTCATTTGTTGTTCGCGCAGGAATCGAGGCTCCTGGAACGATTCCACCGCGAGAGAGCGGGGACGACCGCAGATGAAGACGAAGCGGATCGGACATCACTCGGCGCCAGCACTTTTAAGTTTGGTGATGCTCGCTGCTTGCAGCGCTCCTGATGTTCAACCGCCAACCACTTCGGAAACAGTTGCCCCGAACCAGGTCTTAAATTTCGAGACTCTTTACGCACAGAACTGCGCTGGATGCCACGGCGCACAAGGCCGTGGCGGAGCTTCGATCGCCCTCGCCAACCCGGTGTATCTCGCTATCGTCGATGAAAGCACGATGCGCAACATTGTCACCAATGGCGTTCGCGGAACATCGATGCCAGCGTTCGCGCAGACTGCCGGGGGGATGCTGACCGAGCAGCAGGTCGAAGTGATTTCGAATGGAATTTTTTCTCACTGGGAGCGCAAAGAAGTTCTCGATGGCGCGAGTCCGCCCTCATACGCGGCAAAAAGCGCCGGGAACGCCGATCACGGGCAACTTGTATTCGCCACCTATTGCGCATCCTGTCACGGTTCTGGAGGTGGAGGAACGCCGAAGGGAAGCGCCATCACGAATGATTCGTTCCTGGCGCTGATCAGCGATCAAGCGCTGCGCACAATCGTGATTGCTGGCAGACCAGAATTTGGCGCACCAGACTGGCGCGGCAATGTCCCGGGCCGTGCAATGACCGATCAGGAAATCACAGATGTAGTTGCCTGGCTGGCATCGCGCCGTGCGCAGAACCCCGGGCAGCCTTATTCCGTTTCAAACGACACGCGATACACGGAGAAATAAGATGTCAACGAACAGTGTGATAGCTCCGCCGGCAGAACGTAACCTTTCGCGGCGCGGATTCTTCATGAAGATGGGAATCCTGTTCAACGGATTCGCTGCGCTCGTATTGGCTCTGCCGGTTGCGCGTTTTCTTTTTTCCTCCATCACACACGGGCGCGGGAACGCTTATCTTTCATGGGTACCGCTCGGAGAAGTCGCCAACTTTCCTGAGGGAGAGACGCGGATGGCGACTTTTCGCAATCCTCTGGTCATGCCCACCGATGGAAAAACTGTAGACACAGCGTGCTGGGTGCGTCGCGTCGCGGGCGATCAATTCCAGGTGTTCGCCATTAACTGTGCCCACCTCGGCTGTCCCGTTCGCTGGTTCCCACAATCCGGCCTTTTTATGTGTCCGTGTCACGGTGGGGCTTACTACCGCGATGGCTCGCGGGCATCTGGGCCGCCGGAGCGAGGGCTCTTCGAATATCCGTACAAAGTCGAAAGCGGAATGCTCACGATCAATGCCGGACAATTGCCGACCCCGGGAGACCCGGTGGCGAGTCTGGCCTCGGAGAAGCTGCCATGCGCGTGATCAGAAAAATTGGCGAATGGTTCGATCACCGTTTGCAACTCGCAGCGCCGATTCGCGAAGCCGCTGGGCATTCCGTTCCGCGCAATACGGCCAGCTGGTTCTATGTTTTTGGCAGTGCCGCGCTCACAATCTTTCTTCTGCAACTGGTCACCGGAATTCTATTGGCACTTATTTATGTACCCTCGGCCGGCGAAGCATGGAGCAGCCTGCAGGCCCTGAATCATCAGATTGCGCTGGGGTGGTTTATTCGGGCCATGCACGGTTGGGGCTCCAACTTTATGGTCGCCATTGTCCTGATTCATATGGTGCAGGTGTTTCTCTTTGGAGCTCACAAATTTCCGCGCGAGCTAACTTGGGTCATCGGCGTATTTCTTTTGTTAATGACTCTGGGCATGGCATTTAGCGGTCAAGTCCTTCGCTTCGATCAGGACGCATACTGGGGGTTGGGAATCGGGGCGTCGATTGCTAGCCGCGTTCCCATGATCGGTCCTTTCGCCGTAAAGTTGATGCTGGGTGGACCGATCATCGCTGGCGCAACCCTTTCCCGGTTTTTTGCTTTGCACGTATTCGTGATTCCCGGACTGCTGATCGGGTTTGTCAGCCTCCATGTCTTGATGGTGTTGAAGTTGGGGATCAACGAATGGCCGATGCCGGGACGCATCGTAAGGCGGGCGACCTACGAGGCCGAGTATCGCGCCTTGACCAAGAAGGATGGCGAGCCGTTCGTTCCGTATGCGATATGGAAGGACATGTTCTTCGCGGCATTTATCATCCTGGCAGTTGCCGCGTGCGCTTACTACTTTGGCCCGTTCGGACCCACGGGGCAGCCTGACCCGACAATCATCCAAACTGCGCCCAAGCCCGATTACTTTTTCCTGTGGCTCTACGCGCTACTTTCGCTTCTTCCTCCGTCGCTGGAGACGCCATTCCTTCTCATCGGTCCGCCGTTAGCAATTCTTGGCTTGATTCTTCTGCCATTTCTTTCGGGAGAAGGAGAAAAAAGCTGGAAGCGCCGGCCGATTGCGGTCGTTACCGTGCTAATGATCGCGATCACCCTCGGCACATTTACTCGCATGGCCCAGTTCACTCCCTGGAGTCCGCACATGAACGCCTGGAGCGGAGATCCAATACCCGACCGGTACATTCAGCGTACGACTGCGCTTCAGCGGCAGGGCGCGCTTGTGTTTCAGGTCAAGCAGTGCCGCAACTGCCACTCTGTGGGCAACATAGGTGGACAAAGGGGACCAGCGCTAGACAGCGTAGCCGTGCGGCTGACGCAGGACCAACTCATTCGGCAGGTGATTCAAGGCGGCGGCAATATGCCTGCGTACGGGAACAACTTGAGTCCGGCGGAGACTACTGCGCTCGTAGCTTTCCTCGAGACCTTGCACCCAACCACGCAAGGTCCGGCTCGTGATGCGGCACGGGAAATGATACTTAGCAATGGCCAACTGCAAACGTCCGGTACTCAACCATAGGCCGCCAATGATCTCGCACATTCATCACGGTGTGTCCGAATCATTTTGGATCTCGATTGCCCTAAGCGTTGCTTCGTTGGCGTATCTGCGCGGATGGCAACAATTTCGCAGGCAGGATCGTGACAACGTTGCGGGCTGGCGCGGCGCCAGTTTTGTGCTAGGTCTGTTGTTCATCTGGATCGCAACAGCTTCACCATTGGCTGCACTCGACCATGAGTTGCTGACCGCGCACATGGTTCAACACCTTCTTCTCATGACACTTGCGCCCCCGTTGATCTTGCTGGGCATGCCTCGAAAGAAACTGCTACACGGTTTGATGGGAGAGGCAACTCACCCGGCATTTTCCTGGCTTGCAGCGACAGGCACTTTAGTTGTCTGGCATATCCCGTCGGTGTTCATGCTCGGCCTGCAATCGCAAGTGTGGCACTCGGTCGAGCAACTATCTTTTCTTGTCTCAGGGCTGCTTTTCTGGTCGCCGGTCGTCCGGCCCTCAGTGAGTATTTCCAAATGGCCAGAATCGTCCATCCTTTTGTATCTGTTTCTCGCGACCTTGCCGTGCGATATTCTTTCGGGATTCTTGGTCTTCTGCGAACGCGTCGTTTACCCGATATTTTTGTCGTCCCCCCTCTCCTCTGGCCTCTCTGCTTTAGAAGACCAGCAATGCGCCGGTGCGCTGATGTGGACTTGCGTCACCATCGTCTACGTAGTTGCCGGAACAATCTTCACCGCGCATTTACTTTCAACTCATCGATCAGCAGAACTCGCGATCCCGCAATTAGACTCGCGACGCATTGCGGTACCGCGTACCAATCCGCACCGCATCGAGGCGATCTGAAATGTCAACCAGATCCACTCTCGCTGAGTTTTCTTCCGCACCCGTGCAACAGCGCCATTCGGAGAGATCTACGCTGCTCTCAGACTACTGGGCACTCACAAAACCAGAAGTCAACTTTTTGGTGTTGATCACAACTTTCGTCGGGTTTTATCAAGCTTCAGTCACCGAAGGGCGTCCGCTTTCGTACGCAGGGCTATTCAACACTTTGCTTGGAACCTTGCTGGTAGCAAGCGGGACTGGAACTCTAAACCAGTATCTCGAACGAGAGCACGACGCAGAAATGCGTCGCACCGCACGGCGTCCAGCCGCGGCGGGCCGTGTGAACCCGCTTTCAGTTCTCGTCTTCGGAGTTGCTTTGGCAACTGTGGGCAGCGTCTATCTCGCGATCGCCGTCAACCTGCTCGCGAGTATGCTCGCAACTTTAACATTGCTGACCTACCTGTTCGTATACACTCCGCTGAAACGAAGAACACCACTCTGTACGCTGGTCGGCGCCGTTCCGGGCGCAATGCCTCCTCTGATCGGATGGGCCGCAGCATCCGGGAGTCTCACGCTACAAGCGTGGACTTTCTATGCACTACTTTTCCTGTGGCAATTCCCACACTTTATGGCTATCGCATGGATGTATCGTGAGGATTATGATCGCGCCGGCTATCTCGTGTTACCTCGTGAACGCAGCATCAGAGCTCGTTTCGTAAATTGCCAAACCATGCTCCCGCTCTTGGCCTTGGCGCCGCTGAGTCTACTTTCAGGCTTCACAGGTGCGTCGCGTACGTTTTACTGGATGGGAGCGTTGTTCCTTAGCCTTGGATTTCTGTACTTCGGAACGCACTTTGTACTCAACAAATCAGGCTCGTCCGCTCGCCGGCTACTTGCGGCATCCATTATTTATCTGCCATTCCTATTCGTGATGATCGTCTGTCCCAAAGGCTAACGCGTCAGCGAGATGATGTTGAAGAATCCGGACATCAATGGGCAACTCGTTGCATGGATCATCGCCAAGGATCATCCGCCCTCGACGGGATATGCGGCGCTGACTGCAGCGGCGACGGTTGTGTCTTACTTGGTCGCTCACCTGTTTCGATTGCCGGAAGCGTACTGGGCACCCATGTCGACGTTAAT
>Ga0116117_1000297_pt1 | contig 13596 bp, 15 predicted proteins | sample June2015DPH_11_1_FD_89790 | JGI IMG/M metagenome (GOLD analysis project Ga0116117, IMG submission 89790) | Peatland microbial communities from SPRUCE experiment site at the Marcell Experimental Forest, Minnesota, USA - June2015DPH_11_10 | ecosystem: Environmental > Terrestrial > Soil > Wetlands... | reverse complement strand
TTTGCTCCGATTCAAACTGACCGCTGACCCGCACGCTTATGCGCTCCGCCCCGGCCTGGAACACGCCGGACGGCGCGACGGCATTTTGCGCCTGCAGCGAGGACATGATGGAGCGGCTGTCGAGGCCGAGCGCCGCAATCTTCCGGGTCGAGAATTCGAGGAAGATGACTTCGTCCTGTGCGCCCAGAATGTCGACCTTGCCGACATTCGGCACGGTCAACACCTTGGCACGGATGTCCTCGACCCGATCGCGCAGCTGGCGCTGGCTCAAGCCATCACTGGTGAATGCATAGATGTTGCCGAACACATCGCCGAAGCGGTCATTGAAGCCCGGCCCGATGACGCCTTGCGGGAAATCGGCCTTGATGTCCGCGATCATGTTGCGCACGCGAGCCCAGGTCGGAGCAACGTTCCTCGCCTGGGTGCTGTCCCGCAGATAGACGAAGACGGTCGTTTGCCCGGCAACCGTAACACTCTTGGTGTAGTCGAGCGATTCCAGCTCTTCGAGCTTCTTCTCGATTCTGTCGGTGACTTGGCGCGTCATTTCTTCCGGAGAGGCACCCGGCCATTGCGCCGCGATGACCATGGTCTTGATGGTGAAATCCGGGTCTTCCTGGCGCCCGAGATGCAGATAGGAGAACAGTCCCGCCGCCATGAAGGCGAGCATGAAATACGAGACCAGCGAACGATGTCCGAGAGCCCAATCGGAAAGGTTGAACGATTTCATGGTGCCAAATCCTGTTCGAAACGAACTTGCTGTCCTTGCTTGAGGCTATGGATGCCGGCGGTGACGATCCGCGCACCCGCTGGCAGGCCGCCCGTGACCCGCAGGCCGCCTTCGTCCTCCGCGAGATCGACCTGGTGCAGGGAGACCGTGCTCGCGAGGGGATCAACCACCCAAACGGCCGTCTCGCCCTCCTTGGTGAGGACCGCGGACGTGGGGACCCGGAGAACGGAGTTCTCGCTGTTGTCCAGTCTCGCCGTAACGGTTGAGCCAAGGCGAAAGTTCTCAGGCGGATCCGTCAAGGAGATGCGGACACGGCGCATGCGCGTTAAGGCATCGGCTTGCGGCGCAATTTCGCGAATCTGGCCTTGTACCTGAAGGGCCGGCAGCAGCTGCAAGCTGACAGTGAACGGCAAACCGATCTTCAATCGCACCGGGAAGTCTGCGCCGATGTCGACGACGGCCTCTCTGACATCCGGCCGCGCCACCGTCACGACGCTCTGACCTGGCGAGACAACTTGGCCCACTTCGGCGCTCACGGCCGTGACGACACCGGCGAAATCAGCCTTCACCTCTGCATAACCAAGTTGCTCCACCGCCTTGGCAAGGTTGGCGCGGGCGCGAGCAACCGATGCTTGGGCCGCGGCCCGCACCTGCTCTGCATCGTCAAGCGCCTGCCTCGTCGTGGCATCGGTCTTGATCAGGATCCGTTTCCGCTCCTCAGCCGCGCTTGCATTTGCAAGCAGGGCCTCGGCTTTCGAGAGGTCCGCTTTCGCAGACTGTACGGCGAGCCCAAGCGTCGTCGCGTCGATTGCAGCGATGGTCTGCCCTTCCGCGACCAAATCTCCCACATTGACCGGACGTGCGATCAGTCGCCCGAGCACGCGGAAGCCAAGACTGGTCTCATATCGAGGCTGGACCGTTCCGACCGCCAGAGTGCTGTCCGATGCGGTCGGTTCAAGAACGGCGGACAGCACGGGTCGGACAGGTTCGGGGGCTTTTGCCTCCTGCTGGCAGGCGGCCAGCACCAGCGCCGATGCGAACATGCCGACAATGGTGAGCGCTTGCGTTCTCATGATCGGTCCTCGTCATAGGTCACGGGCTGGCCGGAGCTGAGCAGCTTGCCGCCATCGACAACGACGCGCGCTCCGGGTTCAAGGCCTGCCTTGATCAGCACGGCGCCGGCTTCGTAGGCACCGATCGTCACCGGCTTCAGCGATGCGGTCTTTGTCCTGGGATCGACGATCCAGACCGCGGGCTTCGACCCCGTTGCCGTCAGTGCGGTCCACGGCAACGTGATCTCGGTTGCGGGTTTGGTCCTGGCGGTGCCCGCGATGGCGCTGCCAAGCGTCATGGTGGCGGGCAGGTTCTGGATTGCGACCTTGACGCGAACCGTGGAGCTCTTGGGATCGACGGCAGGAGAGACTTCCCTCAGATAGCCAATGGCGGTCACGTCCGGGGCGGAGACCAGGGTCAGCGACACGCGGCCGCCCTCGACATCGCCAAAGAACATCGATTCAGGGACATCGAAGACAGCATCGCGCTCGCCGTCTTGCGCCAGCGTGAAAACCGCCTGAGCCGCCTGCACCACTTGCCCGACCTCAAGACTGCGGGCGGTAATCACACCCGCGGCGCGGGCGTGCAGTTCGGTATCGTCAAGCGCTTCGCGGGCCGTTCCGAGCTGCGCCTTCGCCGATTCAAGCTTACTTTCTGCGCTTTGCAGCTCCTGCTGTGCCTGGTCGTAGGCCACGCGCGTGGTAAAGCCGGTCGACATCAGCGAGCTCTGCCGATCGAATGTGGCTTGGGCCACGCGCAGCTGGGACTCCGCTGCGGCGACCCCCGCGGTTGCAGCCTCAAGATCGGCCTGCTGCTCGGCCGGATCGAGCCGCGCCAGAACGTCGCCGGCATTGACGTGGGCGCCGACGTCCACCAGCCGCTCGAGCAGGCGCCCGCTCACACGAAATGACAGGTCGGCGCGGAAACGGGCCTCGACCTCGCCGGTCAGCGTCAGGGACGCCTGTCCGTCCCGCGGCTGCACAATTTCGGTGTGTACAAATGCGGCATGCTCGACTGGGGTCGTGGAACGGTCGTCGCATGCACTCAATGAGGTCGCGAGCAGCGCGGCCACAAGCGCCGCCCCTCGCCGCTTCATGATGGGCTGGCCGGCCGTTTGGCCGGCGCCGAGCCAAGGCTGAAATCGTTGTTTCATGGCATTTCCTGGAATGGCGGGCGACGACCGCCCCGTTCGGTTCGCATAATAGAACTATACGGTTTAGTATCTTTATGCAAGTGGAATTTTCGTACCCCCCGAACCCCTCGCATGATCGTGATCGATTTGGGACGAACTGGCACCGCTCCGTTCGGCGATACCCCCGGTGCCTGCGACACCGGGGTGCTCTTGGATGTTCGTGCCGGTTAGTCGGAGGAACAAATTTGTCATGCCGATCTCCTATATATACTATACCGTATAGTTTCTTTTTACTTGCATTTTCGTTCGAGCCATGTCAACCCGGCTGAGAGTTGAGCTACTCGCACTATCGTCATCGCAGGAACAATCATGACCACGAACAGACACTCGAAACGACCGCAGGCCCGCTTGGGCAGACCGCCCAAGGACCTCGCCGGCGACGTCAAAAGCCGGATCCTCGATGCGGCTCAGCAGATTTTTCTCAAGCGAGGTTACCAAAGCGCCAGCGTCGATGAAATCGCGGAGATGGCGCCGGCGAGCAAGCCGACGATTTATGCTCACTTCGACGGCAAGCAGGCGCTGTTTGAGGCGGTCATCGCCCGCGTCATCGCCGGACTGACGAACTTTGAGGGCTACGCGCCCAGGGGAGGCACGGCGATCGACAAGCTCACAAGTGTCGGCACCGAGCTGGTAGAAAGATTCCTTGAGGACACGGTCGGCGTAACGCGCGCCACGATTGCCGAAGCCGACAGATTCCCGGCGTTGAGCCGCCATGTCCATGAAGCAGGCCGGGATCGGGCTGCAGCTGCGGTTTCCCATGTCCTGAACACTGCGGCCCACACGCTTCAGCGGGGTCCGAAGGGGCCCTTCGGCACCAAGCGAAGCCATGCCACCGCGCAGATTTTCATGGACCTCATTCTGCTCCCAATGCTGATGCGAGCGCTGATGGGGGAGGACGCGAAACACCTGCGAAAGGAGGTCCCCGGTTTCGTGCGTGAACGCGTCAACTTCTTCCTGGCAGCCTGTGAAACCGATTGGGGGCAGTGAAGGCCTTTGCCGCCCTCGGTACTCCCGGGTGCGACCGCAGGTGGGCGGCCTTGCGCTGCGGCGCAGCGTCCGATCCTGTATTCTGGTCGGCTGAACAGGGCCACCGCCAACAGCCTTCGCCAGTCTCAGGCCCGATTTCCGCGAACATCCATCTCATTGATGAGCTCCGGCAGGTCGACCAATGTCCTGTTCGGAGAAAGGTAGGTGTCGAGGATCAACCGACCCGCCTTCTCCGCCGCCTCAATCACGGCGTCGCTCGACAGGATTTTCATTCGGGCGATGAAGGCGTACAGGTCGACCAGTTTCGAAACCTCTGACTTGTCGTGGACGAGTGCATCGGCGTAGAGCCTCGATGCCTCTTCAATGAAGTTTTTATAGAGCTCTTCACGCTGGGACGCGGCCCGCAATGTTCGACGGACGCGGTCTTTGCGTCGCTGCGTCACCCAATTCGTGAAAATCGACGCTAGCGTGCCTGAGGCCGATCCCGAGAACGACGCAAGGGCGGGAATGTAGATCATGTTCATTTTTCTTCTCCGGTTTTACCTGCTCACAAGGCACCTCAAAGGCTGGCGGGAACGATTCTGGCTGGTTGGCTTTTCTGATCACGCCGTATTAAAACTATACGGTATAGTTAAATTGGCGATCGGGAAATGTCAACCCACTTTGTGGCGGAGCGAACTTGCTCAGGGACACCTTGGATCGCCTGGTGGATTTTGATCGCATCAACGCCGGGATGACGCGCTTCAGCGCGGGCGGTCTGGTTGCAGGTTCGAGTCGTGCCGGGCCCACCAAACGAAATCAGCGATTTATCAGCCGGAACTCATTCCGTCCCCCTTCGCCCACCCGGATTCCATCCCGAACCTGACCGAACCTGGTCGAATTTGCGCGAATTCGCCCAGACGATTCAGTAAATGATTGGCGGTCCGTTACGGCGTGCTTGCAGGTTTGCAGCAATGCCGTCACCATCCACACTGGTTCAAATCGATGACGGGACAGCGTCGGCAGCCCGGGCTTCGGAATGCCGTCACAACCGTCAGGTCAAATGGAGGGACGTATGCGAGAGCTGACCCCGGAGACGATTACAGATGCGGTGCTCGACCAGATGGCGACGACGCCGGACGCGCGCATGAGAGAGGTGATGGCAGCCGCCGTGAGGCACCTGCATGCCTTCGCCCGCGAGGTGAAGCTGACCCCCGGGGAATGGATCAGGGGCATCGAATTCATGACCGCGGTCGGCGGAATGTGTACGCCGGAGCGGCAGGAATTCATTCTGCTATCGGATACCCTTGGCCTGTCGGCTCTGGTCAACGGACTGCACGACAGCACCGCCGTCGAAGACGGCACCCATACCAGCCTGCTTGGCCCGTTCTACCGCGAGACCTCGCCAAGACTGGCGGCCGGCAGCCAGATCGCCCGCACGGTGAAGCCCGGCAGCGAGTGCGCACTCTACGGCCGCGTCACCGACGTCAACGGCAGGCCGCTCGCCAACGCGTCCGTTTCTATTTGGCAGACCGGCGCCGACGGTCTCTACGACATTCAGGAAAGTGCCGCGTCAACTGATTATCGTGGTGTGTTCGCCACGGATGCGGATGGCGTCTACATGCTGCGTACGGTCAAACCGGTCGGATACTCGATCCCGATGGATGGCCCCGTCGGCGGCATGGTCAAGGCGCAGGCGCGACACGGCATGAGGCCGGCCCATATTCACTTCCTGGTGGGTGCACCCGGTTATCGCGAGTTGGTGACAGCGCTCTACCTGCGCGATGATCCGCATCTTGCCGACGACGTCGTGTTCGGCTCTTCGGGTGATCTTGCCGTCGACCTCGATGCAAACGATCCGGGCTGCCCGATCAAGGGGCTGCCCAGCATCCGCTTCGATATGCGGCTGTCGCGCGAAGGAGCCGCTGACAAGACCAGCGGACGCGTCGGCTCTGACCCCGCCGCGATCGTGAAATCGCGGGCTGGGACCGGGAATGGGCAATCCCCGGCAGCGGCGCCCGCGGCGAGCTAGTTGAGGCGGACTGGACGTTCGCGTCGGCCGCCGCTGCAGATCATCCGCGCGAACGTCAGGTCCCAAAGACCAATCGAGAGTCCTATTGTGGCCGGGGCCTCTTTGGCTCTAACGTTGCTGCAAGCGGCTGTGGAAATTGGGAACAGCGCGATATCATTCTGAGCGCAACAATCGGATGGGGAATCCGGGCGCGGGCGGACAATCGAAAACGACAATCGAAAATAGACGTTTGGGAGGATCAATGAAACGCAGGACGCTTCTCGGCGGAGCCATCGTTATCGCCGTGGCTGGACGGACCTCGGGCGTGGCCGCCGAGCCGCCGCCGATCAAAATCGGCATGACCATGGCGCAATCCGGCGGCCTGGCGGGCGGCGGCAAGGCTTCGCTGCTTGGCATCGAGATCTGGCGTGACGATGTCAACGCCAAAGGTGGCCTGCTCGGCCGCAAGGTCGAGCTTGTCGTCTATGACGACAAGTCGAGCGCCGCCGAGACCCCGGCGATCTACTCCAAGTTGCTGGATGTCGACAAGGTCGATCTCCTGTTCGCGCCCTACGCGACCGTGCCAACGGCGCCGATCATGCCGCTCGTCAAGCAGCGCGGCCTGTTGCTGATCGGGAACTTCTCGTTCCAGGTGAACAGCAAGGTTGGCCACGACATGTGGTTCAACAATGCTCCGTGGGGACCGGCCGACAGCTGGGCGGCAGCGTTCCTCGATCTGGGCCAGAAGGCCGGCGGCAAGACCATTGCGCTGCTCACGGCGGACCAGGAATTCGCCCAGAATCTGGCGCTGACCGCGAGGGAGGTCGCAAAGAAGCGCAACATGCCGCTCGTCTTCGACCAGGCCTACCCTCCCAACACCGTGGAATTCTCCAGCATCATCCGCGCGCTCAACGCCGCGAAGCCTGACATCGTCTATATCGCGTCCTATCCACCGGATTCGACCGGAATCCTGCGCGCCGTGAATGAGATCGGAATCGCCGATAGCGTCAAGATTTTCGGTGGCGGCATGGTCGGTCTGCAATTCGGCTCCGTGATGGCCAGCCTGGGTTCGCTGCTCAACGGCGTAGTCAACTTCAATACCTGGCTCCCGGAACCGAACATGTATTACGACGGGACCAAGGCGTTCTTCGAGACCTACACGAAACGAGCCACGGAAGCCAAGGTCGATCCGTTGGGCTACTATCTTGCGCCGTTCGGCTACGCCTCGGGTCAACTCATCGAGCAGGCCATCAAGGCGACGGGATCGCTCGACCAAAAGGCTCTGGCAAAATATCTGCACGACAACGAGCACAAGACCATCGTCGGCCCGATCGCGTTCTCGGCGGACGGCGAGCGCAAGGAGACCGCGACGCTGATGGCGCAGTTCCGCGGTGTCGTGGACAAGGACATCGAGCAGTTCCGCAGCCCGGGCAAACAGGTGATCCTGTTCCCGGACAAATTGAAGTCTGGCGATCTCATCAGTCCCTTCGAGGCCGCCCGGACCTGACCCTCGCGTTTTTCTGGACCCACTGACCGGGATCGGGCAAACGCCCCCCGAGCATAGGGATGGGACGATCAGGCGTGCGCGAACCGGCGGCGGCCTACGGAAGTTGCTCTGCAACTTCCGCCTGAATAGGGTCAAGGGGGACCTCACGTGTTTTCAATGAACCTGCTGCTCGATGCGGTGGTGCTCGGCGTGCTGCTCGGCTGCTTCTACGCGGCCGTCAGCCTTGGATTGTCAGTCGCGTTCGGCTTGCTCGACGTTCCCCATGTCGCGCATCCGGCCTTTCTGGTACTGGCGTCCTATTGCGTGTTTTTCCTCAACGATCGCTTTGATATCGACCCGCTGCTGGCAGGGCTGTCGATCTCGCCGCTGCTGTTCCTGTTCGGTCTTGCCGTCTACCGGCTGTATTACGAGACCTTCGAAAGGCGCGGCAGCGATGCCGGCGTGCGCGGTATCGCGTTCTTCTTCGGCATCGCGTTCATCGTCGAAGTGCTGATCATTCTGCAATTCGGCGTCGACCAGCGCTCGGTCACCGCGTCCTATATCGGCAAGGCCTGGCGGATCGGCCAGATGCGGATTCCGCTCCGGATGCTGGTCGCGTTCGCGGTCGCCTCCGCGCTGACGATTCTGTTGGCGCTTTACATGTCGAAAACGTTCATGGGCCGCGCGATCCGCGCGGTGGCGCAGGACCAGGAGGCGCTGCGACTGATGGGCGCCAACCCGGTCCGGATCAAGCAATGGGCATTCGGCATTGCAACGGCCGTGCTCGGGATCGCGGGTGCCCTGCTCATTATCGTCGCTCCCGTCGAACCGACACTCGACCGCGCCTATATCGGGCGGACGTTCTGCGTCGTGGTCATGGCGGGGCTCGGCAGTATATCCGGCACGCTCATTGCCGCCATCATCCTCGGCGTCGCCGAAAATATCGTCCTGACCCTGTTCGGCGCCTCCTGGGCGCCGGCCATCTCGTTTGCGATGCTGCTCGGCGTGCTTGCGATCCGGCCGCAGGGCCTGCTCGGCAGGCGCTTATGAATAGCAACAGCCTGCCGTTCTGGATCGGGGCGGCCCTCTTTCTTGTCGCCGCCGCGCTGATGACGCAGCTGATCCGCAACGAATATCCCTTCTTTGCCGCTTATGGCATCCTGCAGTTCGTCGTGCTCGCCGTGGCATGGAGCATCCTCGGCGGCTATGCCGGTTATGTGAATTTCGGCACCAGCGCATTTTTCGGCGTTGGCGTCTACACGGCCGTGTTCCTGTTCAAGGCGATGGCCGCGCCGCTTGCCGTGCAGATCGCAGCCGCCGCGACCGTCGGCGCATTCCTTGGCTTGGCGGTGGGCCTTCTGACCTTGCGCATGCAAGGCATCTTCTTCTCGATCGCGACCATTGCGCTGACGATCATCATCGAGACGTCGGTGACGAATTGGAGATTTGTCGGCGGCGCGGCCGGCATTCAATTGCAGCGACCGCCTGTCATGACGCCATTCGGCAGCTATGTGCAGATGCTGTTTTTCGTTCAGGCGCTGCTCGTGGTGCTGGCGATTGCGATCGCGCGCTACATCCAAGGCTCATGGATCGGCCGCGGGCTGCAGGCGCTCAAGGACGACGAGCTGGCCGCGGAATGCGCCGGCGTGCCGACCTTGCGGCTGAAGCTGCTGGCTTGTGTGATCTCCGGCGCGCTGATGTGCGCGGCCGGTGCACCCGCCGCCATGTACCTGCAATACGCGGACCCGTCGTCGGCCTTCAATCTCAATTATTCGGTCTCGGTATTGGCGATGTCCCTGATCGGCGGGACCGCGCATTGGACCGGCCCGGTTCTCGGCGCAATCCTGTTGGGCGGGACCCAGCAACTCCTGACCGTTACCATTTCGTCGGAAGTAAATGTGCTTGTGCTCGGCGTCCTGCTGGTGCTGTTCGTGGTCGCCGCGCCCGAAGGCCTGATTGGCCTGATCCGAAGGGGTCGCCGCATTCGCGCCGGAGACGAAGCATGACGTCCGCTGCAGCAGCCGAGGCGCCCTTGCTGCGGATCGGCGGACTCACCAAACGGTTCGGCGGCTTCATCGCCCTCGACAATGTCAGCATCGATATTCCCTTGGGCGAGCGCTTCGGCCTGATCGGCCCGAACGGCTCGGGAAAGACGACGCTGATCCACTGTATCTCCGGGGCGTTCCGTACCGAGGCGGGTACCGTGGTGTTTCTTGGCGAGGACATCACGCGGTTGCCGCCGCATCTGCGCACGCGCCGCGGCATTGCGCGGAGCTTCCAGATCCCGCGGCCGTTCAAAAGCATGACGGTCGCCGAAAACATCATGGTGGCGGTTGACTTCACCACCGTCGCGGGCGACCTCGCCTCGGCCGCGCAACGGCGCGACGCCGTGATGTCCATCCTGACGCGGACCGGTCTTGCGTCCAAGGCTGACATATCGACCGCAAAGCTCAGCCAGGTCGAATTGCGCAAGATGGAGCTCGCGCGCGCAATGGCGACGCGCCCGAAGCTTTTGATTTCCGACGAGGCCATGGCCGGCCTTTCCGGCTCTGAAGTCGATGAGGTGCTTGATCTCCTCATGAGCCTTTCAGGCCAGGATATGACCATCATCATGATCGAGCACATCATGCAGGCCGTGATGCGCTTCTCGCAGCGCGTGATGTGCCTTGACGCCGGCAAGATCATCGCGCTCGGCGCGCCGGCCGAGGTCATGGCCGACCAGCGGGTGCAGGAGGCCTACCTTGGCACTTAGCCTCGCCATCAATGACATTGATGCGGGTTACGGCGCCGTGAAGGCGCTGCGCGGCGTCACGCTCCATGTCGAGGCTGGCGAGACCGTCGCGTTGCTCGGCACCAACGGCAACGGCAAGAGCACGCTGATGAAGTGCATAGCGGGCCTGGTTCGCCCGAACCGCGGCGGCATCTCGCTCACGATCGACGGCAAGGCGCACGATCTGACCAGGCTGTCGCCCGAGAGCATCGTCGATCTCGGTGTGGCGCTGGTTCCCGAGGGACGGCGGCTATTTCCGAGGCTGACCGTGTCGGAAAACCTGATGCTCGGCGCCTTCCGCAAGGCCGCCCGCCGCAACATCGATCGCAACCTTGCGCTTGCCTTCGATACATTTCCGGCGCTGCGGGAGCGACAGAAGCAGCTCGCCGGCACCATGTCGGGCGGACAACAACAGATGCTCGCCATCGCGCGCGCGCTGATGTCCTCGCCACGGCTGTTGCTGATCGATGAGCCTTCGGTAGGCCTGTCGCCGCTCCTGGTATCGCAGACTATCGCCAGGATCGGCGAGCTCAATCGTCGCGTCGGCCTGACGGTTTTGATGGCGGAGCAGAACTTCAATCAGGCCATCCGCATCGCCGACCGCGGTTACATCATCGTCCACGGCGAGATCGTGGTCGCGGCCGCTTCGGTCGACGAGTTGAGGGGCAACGACATCGTCAAGCGGCTCTATCTCGGCGGCGTCGCATGATGCAACCTGGGATGAGGACCTTCCAACCGTCATTGCGAGTTGCTCTTGCGACGAAGCAATCCAGCTTTTCTTTCTGCGGCGGCGATGGATTGCTTCGCTCAATCGACCGCGCGTTCGCGCGCCCGATTGGCTCGCAACGACGAGCCCAGGTGATGTCATTCATCCATTGCTCGGCCGCGCCGGCAGACAGATCCGTGATCTCGTCAGAAATCGCAGCTCGCGGCCATTGTCGAGGGAGAACATGCCGCCCCGGCCGGGAACGACGTCGATGATGAGGTCGGTATGTTTCCAGGCCTCATACTGGGAGGCGCCGATATAGACCGGGGCGCCGCCGATATGACCGAGGACGTCGCTATCTCCGACCAAAAATTCCTTTTGCGGATAGCACATCGGCGAAGATCCATCGCAGCAACCGCCGGACTGGTGGAACAGCACCGGGCCATGCTCGGCTGTGATCTGTTCGAGCAGGCTCCGCGCCGCCGGTGTTGCCGAGACTTTATCTTCCATGACGGCCTCCGTGAGTAAAAAAAAGCCGACGCGGACGAAAGCGACCGCGCCGGCCAGTGTTCTGAAGAATCAGAAGAAGCCGAGTTTCTTAGGGCTATAGCTGACCAGCATGTTCTTGGTCTGCTGGTAGTGGTCGAGCATCATCTTGTGGGTTTCGCGGCCGATGCCCGATTGCTTGTAGCCGCCGAACGCCGCGTGCGCCGGATAGGCGTGATAGCAGTTGGTCCATACCCGTCCTGCCTGGATGGCGCGGCCGAAGCGATAGAGCATCTTGCGATCCGCCAACTGTCGAGACCAGCACGTTATTGTATCGCCAGCGCCCGGATCCGGGTTTGTCCTAGGTCAAGGTCGGTCAGCCCAACGTCAATGCAACTTCACGGTTGGCGCCGGTCGGGCTCCCGGCGCGACCAGGCCGAGCAGCGTGCGGGTTCGGCCATGCAAGGCCGCCTCATGCATTTTATAGAGCGATCGATACATCAGGCGGGCGAAGGTGCCTTCGATCAGGAAGCCGCGGCCGACCAGCGCGCCCATCAGGTTGCCGATCGTGCTGTATTTGCCGAGCGAGACCAGCGAGCCGAAATCGTGATAGGTGAACTCGGCGAGCGGCCGGCCGGCCAGGAGATTGCCGACCTGCTTGACCATGAAATCGGATTGCTGGTGCGCGGCCTGGGCGCGCGGCGGCACGTTTTGCGGAAAGCCCGGACGCGGGCACGACGCGCAATCGCCGATCGCGAAGATATCGTCATCCAGCGTGGTCTGCAGCGTAGGCCGCACCGCCAGCTGGTTGATGCGGTTGGTTTCGAGCCCGGCAATGCCGGCGAGAAAGGCCGGCGCCTGGACCCCGGCCGACCACACCACCAGTTCCGAGGGAATGATCTCGCCGTCGGAGAGTTTTACCCCGTCCGCCAGGACTTCGGCCACGCGCGCGCCGGTCCGCACCTCGACGCCGAGCTTGACCAGCAGTTCCTGGGTCGAGGCCGAGATTCGCTCTGGCAGGGCTGGCAGCACGCGCGGCGCAGCCTCGATCAAAACGATCCGCAAATCATGTTCGGGGTCGATCCTGTCGAGCCCGTAGGCGATGATGGCGCGGGCGGTGTGATGCAATTCGGCGGCGAGCTCGGTGCCGGTAGCCCCGGCCCCGATGATGGCGACGTAAAGCTGGCCGGGACGGACCGCACTATCCTGGTTCTGAGCGCGCACGCAGGCATTGACCAGACGGCGGTTGAAGCGGCTGGCCTGTTCGGGCGTTTCCAGCGGCACCGCAAATTCCTTGGCGCCGGGCGTTCCGAAATCGTTGGTGACGCTGCCGACCGCGATGATCAGCGTATCGTAGCTGAGATGGGATTCCGGACTGATCTCGCGGCCCTCGTCATCGACCGTGGGAGCCAGGGTAATTTTTTTCAGCGCCCGATCTAGGCCGGTCATTTCGCCATTGCGGTAGCGGAAGTGGTGCCAGTGGCCCTGCGCCATGTAGTTCAATTCGTGCTGCGAGCGACGCAGGCTGCCGGCGGCGATGGAATGCAGCAGCGGCTTCCAGATGTGGGTTCGGCTGCGATCGATCAGTGTGACGCGCGCGCGCTGCCGGCGCCCGAGGCTGTCGCCAAGTTTGGTCGCGAGCTCCAGCCCGGCGGCGCCGCCGCCGACAATGACAATGTGGCGAAGGGAGCTTTCCGTCATTGGTCCGCTCCCGAGGTTGTTTCACCGATATGCACGACTTCGCTCACGCGATACGGACGTCAGTCAGCGGAAAATCATTTCCTTTGCACAGCAGCGACGCATCTATTGTTTTCGCCAGCGCGTAGGCGAAGCAATCGCCAAAGTTCAGCGCCGCGCGATGCCCGGTTCCCTTGCCGAATCGCAGATGCGCCGAGCGAGCGGCCTGGGCCTGATCCCGCGTCACCGGTTCTATGCGAATGCCCGCCGTCTGGATGAAATCATCGAGCCAGCGCTCCGCTTTTTCCGCAGCGATCTTTTTCAGTCCGCGCAGCACGATCGAGGTTTCGACCAGGTTGGCAGCCGACATCACGGGATCATCGTCAACGGCAATGCTTTGGGCATAATCTTCCGCATTCGACTCCTGGCGGAAGATGGCGATCACAGCCGAGCTGTCGACCACGATCACGTCGGCAGTCCCTGGTCATCATAGCCAAGGATTTCATCCGGACTGCGACCAGT
>Ga0116117_1000292_pt1 | contig 13775 bp, 16 predicted proteins | sample June2015DPH_11_1_FD_89790 | JGI IMG/M metagenome (GOLD analysis project Ga0116117, IMG submission 89790) | Peatland microbial communities from SPRUCE experiment site at the Marcell Experimental Forest, Minnesota, USA - June2015DPH_11_10 | ecosystem: Environmental > Terrestrial > Soil > Wetlands... | reverse complement strand
AGGTGGAGCAGAGGACGAGGAGAATGTAGCAGATTATTGGGACGGTATCCCGATGACTAGCGCTGAATTGGCAGATGAAATGAACGCCATTGCGCGGGGCGAGATTCATCCGCCGAATCCACCCTTCAAGAAAATGAGTAAAGAGGATCAGCAATTGATCGAGGAAATGGAGCCGATCGAAGTGATGATGAGCCGCCCTGGGGAGCCACTATGGTTCGAGGAGGATGATCTTATTCGCGAGGCGATGGAAGATACTTTGCCGGAAATGGAAATCATCATCGAGAATGAATGCATTGTGTAGACCGATTGCTCAGAGTCATTTGCTTGTTTTGAGCCGCGAGTACTGTTCGTCGGTTAATTGGAGAATGACGCCTCCGCGTCCCTTATTGATGGCACGGGTCAGCAATTTTCTCTGTAGCCCGCATTTCAAAGCGCCACCACACTCTGAAGTCGCGATCAGCTTATCTGATGACGGGAAGGTTACCGTCCGCGGGAGAGTAGTCCGATGGTCCTCATCAATGAAATGGCAAAACCAGGAACCATTCTCCAAACGATCAAACAGCATTTGAATCCGATGCTGTGTGCCAGGACAGGAGAGAGCGCTTGAATAGTTCGAGAATGGCAGAATAATTCCCAAAGCCGATCCCGCCGGGTAGATAGTGGATGCTCCACGCCCTGTCGGGAACCGCGGAAAAGGCAGGATATTATTTGATGGTTGACCATCCTGCCACACAAAGTACTTTCTCGTCACCCATGTTGGAGGCGAGGCTACAGGGGTGGCGGAATCGCGGTAGGTGTACTTGACTCCTGAGACCGTCGATGGTGGAAGCAATACCCAGTCAGTGTCCCCGCGAAGAATGAGCCCCGTAGCGATCCTCCGGTGAGTAGTGTTTAGAATCATGTTTTCCGGCCACTGGAAGAATGCGCACGGAATGCCGAGGCGTGAAATCTCGAGTGTTTCGGTCCAATCAGCCTCTTCTTCATATTTCATTGTGATGGCGAGAAAAGAAGCGCAGCCGCTTTGGTCACTGGCCTCGATCGCGAAAACCCCAGACGCAGGTCCGGTGGCAAGAGCCCAATTGCAGCCAGGGTTCTCGTAGGAAAGACGTTCCAAAATAGCAATATCGCTGGTGGCATGCTTGATGAATGCTTCAGCTTTGGCGAATCGGCCGCGGACCGGTACGGGGAACAACAGCCAATGACGGCCTTCTGCTGCCTGGCGCACTTCGATTGGGAGTTCCCGTGAATACAGGGGGAATTGAAACGGGGTTCTCATGATTCTCCTTTCTGACCGCTGCAATTGCTGACGAGTTATGGCAGCGGTACGCTAGCTGTGAAAATGGATTTGTGGGTGAAGGACAGTCCGATTTATTCGCGCGGATTGTCCGCCTTCGGCCGGAATATGGTTCACAAAACGAAGCCGGACATCATCAATTGCGGCTGCGCAGAGGGACTCGCTATGCCCTGAATCCCGGTTCGGTTGGCCAGCCGCGGGACGGAGACTGGCGAGCTGCCTTTGCGCTTTACGATACTGCTCGGGCACTGTTCACCTGGCATCGAGTGCCGTACGAAGTTGAAGCCGCGCAACAGCGGGTAAGGTGCGCCGATCTCTCCGACTTTCTGGCGAAGGGATAAGCAATAGATGTGGAATCAAATGCTAAGGAGACGAAGCCACAGGTCAGGCGATCCAGACGCTCACAAAAGGCGGCAATGGGGAATCCCAGTGCGCCCAGTGCGAAGGTTTTAGACGAGTACAAGCGAAACTCTTTAGCAGGGAAGGGGGCAAACATGACAGGTTCGAAATGCAAACCGAAGTCGGGAGGTCCTTGGCCCGTGCGCGCAGCTTTCTTGCCGATCCACGGAGTTGATTCTGCATCGTTAATCCATCGTGAGGATGCCGCATGCCTGATGGTGGAATTCGCAAAACTCGAAAATGAGTTTTCGGAGCAGACGCGGCCAGCGCGGAAGTTTATGCGGAAGAGACATGATGCGTTGCGAAAACTCGGAACATAAGAGCAACTCCAGCCTTTTTCTGAAAGCGTTTCTTGATGCGGATCAGGGGGTGGGACGATGCTGCTCAAACGGAATGGGCCTACGATGTAGAACGTCGGCTGCGCGAAGTCACGGTGCGAATCGATCGAGAATTAATTCAACTTTCTATCGGAACAGAAACTCTGGAGGTGCCAATGGGACTGTTTGACGAAGTACGCTGCAATCACGAACTCTTCGGAGTGCACAAAGGCGAGACGCACCAGACCAAGGATCTGCATTGGCTGGGTGGCGCTCTCGAAGAATACGAAATCACCCCCTCTGGCCGTTTGGAGTTTATGGAGTACACGGTCGAAGATCGCAGTGACCCCACCCTGGAGGGATTTGAACGATTCAACGGCATGATGACCAGGGTCCTCACCGGCGGCCGCCGCTATCAGAACTATCACGGCTGGCTCTATCTGTCAGGATTCGGCCGTGCAAAGTTCACGGACGGAGTGCTGGTTGCCTTCGAACCCGAGCAAAGCCAGCCAAGCGAGTCAGATTACCTCGACGATGTCGGTAAAGAGGTCCAGAGCAGCGAGGAGAGCGGTGTACCCGAATGTAATTCCGCTTCTGAGTCCACGATGGAGATGGTGCGCAGATCGGAGTTGGCGGCCATTGCCAGAAAGTTTCGCGATAGGGAAATGCCGAGTCGGGGCGAGTTGGATGCATTTGTTGATTGGATATCTCCGGCCGCGCGCTCGCGATTGGCCTGGCGCCTGAATCGGTCGTTTGGCCTCGACGCAAATGCCATTCGCCGACTGTTGGAAGACAAGTCGATTGAAAATGGAATTGCGGAGGAGTGGTTGCAGTTTGAGCAGGAACCGTCAGATTGAACTGGAGAATTCTCGGAGACGAATATCGGCCTGTCGTGACTTCGATCGGCGAGAACAAAAGTTTGGAGGAGGAAAAAGATGTCGGGCAAGACCACACTGTACATCGATATTGACGACACGATCATCGCGCAGATTTTCCCAGGGGCGGGCTTCGATCTGCGACCGTGTGTGATGACCCAGTTGACCGTGCTGGGCAGATTGTATGACTGCTGCTGGCTTACCACTTGGCCCCACACAGAACCAAAACACCCCAAGGCATGCCATGACCGAATGTCGGTCGTAACGATGATGAGAAACTTGTACGGCACTGACATCACCGAGCGGTATCGCTACGCCGAGTGGGACCGCGATCACGACGACGGCAAGGCTGAGTTTGTACTCCGGCCAGGATCCCCGGCGGACTGGTATTGGCTGGAAAATCCGCTGTTCAAACGAGAATACGAAGTGCTGGACGCGGCGGGAAAGTTGGATCGCTACATCTGCGTTGAGCCGACAGGCCCGTGGGGGTTCGTAAATGCGGTGAATGAGTTGTTCCGCCGCACGGGAAAGTCAGCTAACGAAATCAAGCGTGTTGGAGGTAGGATTGAGTGGTTTGATAGGGCCGCCATTGCTGCGGAACCGACGCCCAGTCAAAGTGCATAGCCTCGGGCATAATCATGGTGGGTTAGTCAGGGATTCTCGATAGCGGCACTGATCGTTTCGCAAACGCAGGCTCCCGCTCTTTGCCGATCAGCGGTGAGAGATGGGAGAGATGAAGCGGGCGATCGTGCGCGAGGAACAAGATCGGACGAAGGCGATGGAAGAGCAGAAGCGCACTACGGATCCCCGCTTTGAAAAGGCGCGCGATCTTCGTTCTCAATCTGTTTAACAATGTACTTCGTTTGGTCCGTCAATTTAATTTGCGAGCTTGCCGAAGAAGTCCTGTGCGGCGGCACGCAGGGCGTCGTTTGGCTTCGGCTTGTTCATGAGCATGCCAACAAAAATCTTCTGTTCACTGGCCGACAGGACCAACTCATGCTCCTGTATTGTCCTGACTGCAGCCTCCCGCATGGAGTTGACCATAAACTCCTTGAGTGAGACGCCGCGGAGAGAGGCAGCCTTCTGGAAGAAGGCCTTCTGTTCGCGATCGACCCGTGCTTCCAACCGTTCGGTCAGAGGCTGGGACGTTGATCGAATGCCGCGAACTGGCGATGCCATAAGGAGACTCCGAAAATCAATTGTACGCTTTATGCAATATATGCAAACGCAGGCTGTCGCAGCAAGAGAGCGATACAAGTCCAGCACAATTCAGCTCATTAACGCCCCTCGGGAATGCTCTTGGTCTTCTTGACGGGACGGGTTTTGGTTTTCGGTGTTCTGGCGGACATCTTCTTCACCGACTCCGTTAAAGAGTCGATATGGGTGTGCAGTTTTTTCGATCTCACGATCGCGCTCATCGACTTCAGCTTTGTGCCGCACCGCAAGAGCATCCGCCGCGGCCGCACGATCTCTTGCTTGTTCAAGAGCAATTCTCATCCGCGCAGCTTCCGTCTTCAACTGCTTCTCAAGCTCAACAACGCGAAGATTTGCTGACGTCAACTCGTCCAGCGCATTCTTCAGATCTGTCAAAGCATCGTCGCATTGCTTATCAGCCGCAGCAATGCGGTCATTCATCTTCTGCCTGACACCCTCTATCTCGGTCTTGTTGTGATCGAGTGCGGCCTTCCAGATCCGGACAGCCGCATTTTGCATCTCGGTTGACACGGTTTCTGGCAACTGCCCTCGTTCCTCGGCATTCGATTCTTCCATGTGTTGCCGTTCCCGCCATTCCCTCAAGAAGCGCGCAATCCCCGCCATCGACCCACCACCCAGCTCATCGAGGATGCTCCTGTTGGTTACTTCAATCCCGGCCTTAGTGAAGCGGTCCGCAATAGCAAAAACCGCTTCACAGGTAATCAACACGGCTGAAGATGCGCTTGCTCTTGATGTGGCCATGGTACAGCGTCCAACCGCGAATAATGCGGTTGAGCGTCGTGACCAGTTGCCACGCCGGCATCGCCTGCGCTCCTCGAACAACTTGCCGGACATTATCCAAAGACGCGTGGATATTCTTGCGAGACGGCGTGATCCACAGCTTTCCGTTGCTGTACCGTCGCAAGGTCTGTCCAAGGAAGTCGAAGCCCTCTTCTATATGCGTGACTTTCGTCTTTTCCGCCGAGAGTTCCAACCCACGAATGCGAAGGAACTCCTCTACCAACGGCTTCACTTCTTGCTCCAGCAGTTCTTTCGTCCTGCCGGTAATGATGAAGTCGTCAGCGTAGCGGATCAGATGAACGCCTGCTTGGCGGCCCTTCTCCGATCCTTTGCCACGATGCGGGTATTTCTCCCGCAAACGCCGCTCCAGACCATCGAGCGCAAGGTTGGCCAACACGGGAGAGATAATGCCTCCCTGTGGAGTACCTTGCTCGGTCGCATAGAAGAGTGACTTTTCCATGTACCCCGCTTTTAGCCATTTGCGGAGGATGACTCGATCCATAGGGACGTGAGTTAGCAACCACGCATGACTAATGTTGTCGAAACAGCCGCGGATGTCGCCTTCCAGCAACCAGTGCGGATTGCGATGCTTGAGAGCTGCAAAGCAGCCCGAGATCGCATCCGCGCAGGAACGTTTCTTGCGAAATCCGTATGAGTTTGCGTCCGCTATTGTTTCCGCCACGGGATCGAGTGCCAGCAGATATAACGCCTGCATCGCTCGGTCCTTCATGGTAGGAATACCCAGTGGACGCAGCTTGCCGTTCGACTTGGGGATGTATATGCGCTTGAGTGGTAGCGGTCGGTAGCCTCTGCTCCTCAGCGCACTTACTGCAGCCATTTTCTTCTCCGGTGTTTTCCATATGATGCCGTCCACGCCAGAGGTCTTCCTGCCTTGGTTCTCAGTTACTCGCCGTACGGCTAACAGTTTGCCGTCCCGCGAGCGCGTGAGCAGCCGTTGCAAGGCTTTCACCTTGCCCCATCTGCCTGCTTCTACTGCCTTCACGATACGCACCTGGAGCCTGCTCACATTTCGATTCACGGAGCGCCAATCGATGTCGCGCCAATGAAGCGAAGCATGGGATGCTGCACCAACGGATTGCTCCGTCATCATCTGCTTTGCCTCCTTATGCTGGTTAGTCAGGTTCTTTCGTGATCGAAGACCAGAGAGAAGTCAGCTCACTTTCGTGCCAGACATCAAGTCTGTATCCACCCGATTACCGGGCGGCCTTGGCTTCCTCTCTCCTCCTCTACCCGCATTGCCGTCGTCCGGCCTCTCGGCCATCCTACCCTTGCGGGAGCAGTACGGGCTTACCCTGTTTCGTTCCGATGACATCTGTGGTTTAGGCCCTCTCTACAACACCGGCAGCGTTGTTTGCCCATGACGGAAGAGAATGGCGCTTCCGTGCCCACTGCAATTCAGAGCCTGTCAGCATCTTGAGGCTCCTTGTTTCTTTACGATGCTTACGAGAGTTCACGTGTGTTAGCCATGCCACTAACCCTGGCCCCTATCCGCCTCGATGCTGGTAGACCTGATTCACCTCGCGGTTCGTCAGCAGCCTTACGGCTGTGGGTTCGTTGTTGGAGGGCTTTTCAACGGCTCGTTACCAAGCCGCCTGACCTCCTAGGGTACTGCCGATGGGACGGCAGGTCCGGTCAAGTGGTAATGCCGGACAATCATCGGAGCGACTTACAGGTCGCACCCACTCAAAAAAGCAATCGGCAGGCACTAAGCAGCGCCGGCGCTTCATTGGCTCTCGGAAAACCGGGCTTTTGACAACCGTCTCCGCGCGGGCGTTGATCGTCGAATAGGCGATCTTGGCGTCCTTCGCAAAGAACGGAATCAGCCCCCATCTCATGATTGTCAGTTCACGCTCGCCCGTCTCACTGCTCAGCCTTACCACGGGCTGCAAGCTCTGCGGAGCGATATTGTAGGACGGCGCCAAATACGAGTCGTCAAAGACATCAGTATTGTGGGTCTGCATCCACTCTGCAATGCGCTGCTTGTCCGCCCGTCTGCCGTATCGCCCGCACATAGGCTTCTAGCTTAAAACGGCCGCCTACTTTGCGCCAGCCTACCGCACGATCTTTTCGAGGATCATTCGTGCCAGCTCAAAGCTGTCCGTTATCACCGAAGTCAATCGGGGCGACGGCCTGCCGATGTTCTGCTCTCGCGCAAGACGTACTGCCGCGATGATCGACGCGGCAATCACCAACGTCGAAGCGAACCGGTCTGTCATTTTTTTCTGTTCTTCCATCTCCTTCACCCGCTCCCGTTCCTCTCGTGCAATCGCCCGCTTCATTTCGCCCCTCTCTCATCTCCGATATGCAATTGGCGAAAACTTTACCAGCAGGCCATGTGAGAGCCGCCCTCGAAAGATGTCCGCCGGCAAATACCGACGTTTCGCGCCGCAGAGCGCGCAATCGGCGACGATCCATGCGTCTGGCATCGTCTGGACCGGTGCCGGGATGTTTTCGTGGCAGCCTTTGCAGGCAATCACGAAGGAATGAACGCCGGAGGTTGGTATGTTGAACATGGAGAGATTATAGGCGAATATAAGACGAAGATTTCAACTATAAGGGCATCTCCGTCCAATTCACTGACCCGGAGATGCAACACGCCCTGCGCCATCTTCAACGTCTGGCGAATCCGCGCCAAGGCCAGCAGGAAAGAGGCGGCAGGTAGCTTATGATCGCGGATATGCGGTCGCCGTCAGCAAGATGCCCTGACGAGACTATGCGAATGTGGATTGGACTGAAGTCTTGAGCTTATAGACGGCTGCGAAGTAGGCCACCATCACGCGAAACGTCTTGGACTTGTTCACGCCACCGAGAATCTCTCCGCCAACTCTTTCCAACTCATCGGCAATCTCGTGGGTTAACGGGAATACAAAGGAGGTGTCGATACTTTGAAACGGAATGTCCAACCACGGACCGTTGTAAAACGCCAGAATCTGCGCCTGTGCAGCCTTGGTTTTGAAGTTCATGATGATGTGTTCGGCCAAGGCGTTCTTGTTGCGGATTTTCAATACGGCAAAAAGTTGGGTGAAATGAGTCTTGGTGAATTTGGAATCCACCGTGAGCCGGACCTGAGTGCGCTTCCCTGCGGGAGCAACAATTCTGCGCTTCGGTCTAGCAGTTGTCTTTTTTGGTGGGGCCATCTTTCGGTCCTCTCATGATATAGGATACATCAGATATGTATCACGAGTCAATGCACTAACTGACTGTATTCCCAGAACTTCACGCACGGTTTGCGCGTACGGGCATATTGGATTCATTGCGTGAACAAAAAGGAGAGATTAAATCAGGATGAGCTACAACGAACCTAACCGTGAGGGGGAAAGAGAAAAGAAGACAGGCAAAGAAGTGTACATCGCTTCAAAGTTGGAGCAGATTGTACGGCAATCGGGAGGTTGTTCCGCGTCGATCGTTTAGTTCGCACCACTAGCGGTCGCATTAGAACACTTCAAATGAAATAACGCTGCTGGACTTCAGACCAGCCTGTCGCCGGCCATGCGCATGTCGTAGCCGACACAAGCTTCCACCTCGCGCCGATACGCACTTCGGCCTAACGTCTCGATCAGTGCCTGAACCGGCGGCAGCGTAAGGTGCGCACGGCGGAGCACCAAGAGGTAGGGTTTCTCCGCGAGTGGAAGGAAGGTTAGGCCCATGGAAGCCGCAGCGGCCTGTGTGCCGATGCAACAGTCCACCTCTCCATTCTGAACCAGACGTGCGGCGGGAAGTTGTCCTAGCGTGATTCGGTCGTAGCCTCGGACCTTGTCACTTGCAATTCGATTCTTCCGCAGCAGATCGTCCAACAAGCGGCGGCAGCCTGCACCGGGTTCACGATTTGTGATGCGAATGTCCTTTCGTGATAAATCTACAATGCCTGCTATCTTCTTAGGGTTATCCTGAGCGACGATCAGTCCTTCCTTCCACATCGCATAGGAGAGGACAGCAATAGAATTGCGAGGAAACATCTTGCTGATCGGCAATAGATCGGCCTTGTTGCTCGCCTTCTCTGCCAAATGTGTGCCGGCGACATGAACCAGTCCCTCCTGAAGCAAATCAGTGGCATGCGAACTGTTTTCATATGCGATAATGAGCTCAAAGCCCTGTCGTTCAAGCGAGTGCGCGAGCAACGATGCACTGGGATCGCAACCAGCGAGAAGGATGCGTCCTGGGTTCTTCCATCCATTGCCAAGGAGCCGAACCTTCGCATTGACGCCGCCGTTTCCGGCACGGATGGGAGCAAGAAGAATGGCATCAGTCGGCTGCAGGCCCCAACTCGCCGGATCGGGTGGCACGGCAACCAAATGATCATTGACGCTTGCCACTCTCAGCGGCTGCCCCTTCTGCAGCGAAGCCACCTCACCGAGAATGAAAACCTCAGCAGTCTCCTCAAGCACTTCCTGCTCAGGCTCAAGCTGAAACAATTCCTCGACCGTCGTGCCGAGGATTCGAGCCAGTTTCAGACTCACCGCTGTATTGGGGACATAGAGCCCAGCTTCAATGGCATGAATCGTCTGGCGGCTGATGCCCGCTTCCGCAGCCAAATTCGCTGCGGAGATCGCCCGTTTGGTTCTCAATTGCGCAAGATTCGTTTGTACTTCGATTGATTGCATCCGTGCCTCGTGGCAGCATAACCTGTACTCTATACGCGACTCATGATACGGATACGAGGGAAAATGCACAAGAGGGAATCGGGGCTTCGTGCCAAGAGTCTGGCAATTGCACCTATTGGCGTAATTCGCACGCCCTTCAAACATGCACAAGGAACCCCAATTCAGGGCGTAGCCGGCAACGGCACAGAGGGTGTCGTCGAACTGCTTCCAGATCTGATCTTGGGGCTGCGTGATCTGGAAGGCTTTGACAGGCTGTGGTTGATTTACCTGCTCGATCGTGCCTCAGAAGTGCAGTTGGTTGTTCGCCCCTACCTGGACACGACCGAGCGAGGCGTCTTCGCCACACGTTCCCCAGTCCGGCCCAATCACATTGGTATTTCTGTCGTTCGCCTCCTACATATCGAGCAGAACTGCTTGTATATCGCCGACGTGGATATGTTGGACGGAACGCCGCTACTCGACATCAAACCCTACGTTCCAGCTTTTGATTCCTTCGACCAATCCCGTGCTGGCTGGTTGAATGGCAAATCTGGATCGAAAGTCTTGGCAGATGATCGCTTTGAATTAGGAAGAGCGGGCAGCGAGTGAACAGACCGGTCCCGCCCACTGGATACCGTCTGTGGTACTGTTGATTCCAGAAGAGGCATCCCATAGCGATGCGCCGCCAACCCGGCAACTGACTGGAGGACCGACATGAAGATCAGTGCGAGAAATGTGTTTGAGGGCAAGGTGCAGAACGTCATCAAGGGAGCTGTCAACGCTGAGGTCACTCTTGCCTTGACGGGTGGTGAGCACATTGTCTCTATCATTACAAACTCCAGCAGTGATTCACTGGGTCTAGTGCAGGGCAAGACAGCCTACGCGATCGTTAAAGCCAACGAAGTGATCGTCGGTAAGGGTGTGGACGGCGCCAAACTGAGCGCTCGCAATGTGCTGGCAGGCGAAGTGATCAGTTCCCATGATGGAGCGGTTAACAGCGAGGTCGCTATCAAACTGGCCGGCGGCGCTACCGTCATCGCGTCGATCACCAAGGAGAGCGTGCACGCGCTCGGTCTGATGCAAGGCGACAAAGTCAGCGCAATAGTGAAGGCGTCAAACGTAATGATAGGCGTTTAGACGGTCTTCCCTGCAACTGTTGCGCCGCGCATGCGCCGCAAGGCTTTCCAGGAACCACACTTCCTGGGTGCCTCGCTTCACTCTGTGCTTTCATCGATTCCTTTTTTCGAATTCTCCCGTCCTCGCCACAAACCCTCGCCGTTGTTATTTTTGCGGCTATAGGGAATTGCTGCGATTCTTTATGCGTTCCTTATTGTAACCACGTCTCTGTCGTGGTTAAATTACAACTACTAAGCACTCATTATTATTTTTGGAGGAAATATGAGCAAGGCGAAGTTGTTTGTTGCCGCGGTGATTCTCTGCTTCTCATCTACACTTGCGTTCGGTCAGGGCGCCACTGCCGACACTAAGATGCCGCCGAAGACCCCCGATCCCTGCACAAGCGGCCACGAGTTCGCCACCGCCGATTGCGCGCTGACCTGGCACGGTATCACGCTGTACGGTGCATATGACGTCGGCGTCGGATGGGTCAGCCACGGCCTGCCGGAAAACGGCTATAACTATGAAGGCGAGTCTCTGGTGAACCGAAATGGCTATCAACATCGATTTCTCATTGCACCGAACAATTTGCAGCAAACGGGTTTGGGCATCAGGGGCAAGGAGGAATTTCTGCCTGGCTGGTCCGTTGTGTTCAACGCTTCAACTGGCATCAATCCGCAATCCGGCCTGCTTGCCAACGCGTCGGAGACCGACATCATCAACAACGGCCTTCCCAGGGCGAGTTATTCGATAGCCATCGACGGCGCTCGCGCGGGCCAACCCTTCAATGACGAGATCTATGGCGGCATATCGTCCGAGCATGTCGGCACGCTGACCTTCGGTCGTCAGCGCTCCCTCGGCACCGACGCAATGCTTCTTTACGATCCGGCCAGCGGCGCCTATGCCTTTTCCTACATCGGGTACAACGGCACGATGGCTGGCGGAGGCGACACCGAAGACAGCCGTTGGGACGACGCCGTGAAGTATCGCCTCACCTATGGCCCGGCCCATTTCGGCGCGATGTATAAATTCGCCGATGGATCTGCCGGCTGCTACTCGGCCTCCGCAACTTGGACTGCCGCCAACTGTACGCCGGAGGCGGCGCATAACAACGCCTATGGTTTCGACGGCGGCGGAAAAGCCGGCAAGTTCTTCGCCGACCTCGTCTTCCAACATTACAATCAGGCGATCAGCGTATTGAACCCCCTGCTGGGGCCTCAAAGTCCGGCGGCTCCATATCAGTCGACCACGGATAGCATCAATACAAACCAAATTACCGGGGCCAATCTGATTGCCACGAGCAACACCCTATATGGCATCGTGACCGACAACAACGCAGTGATGGCCGCTGCCAAGTATTCGTCGGACTCGTTCAAGGTTTTTGCCGGCTACGAATACATCTGGCAGAATAACCCGGCGAACCCGTTGGGCGTTGGCGCCTCGGACCAGGGCGGTTATTTCCTAAGCGGGGTCGAAGACAACAATCTTGATTCTGAAAAGCTGGTGCAGATCTGGTGGACAGGCGCGAAGTATGCCTACCGTAAGAAGACCGACGTCACATTCGCCTGGTATCAACAGCGGCAGAACGACTTCCGTATTCCGTCGACCTGCTCGACCAACCCCAGTATCGGTAATATGCGCGCTTCCTGCGCGGGCACCCTCAATGAGGGGTCGCTTTATTTGGATCATCACTTCACCAAGCGTTTCGACACTTTTGCCGGAGTGGCGTATTCCTTTGTAAGCGGCGGACTGGACATCGCCATTCCTCACGGCCCCGGCGTTCCCTTTTTAAGCGACAATAACCTTGCTCCGACAGTCGGTAGTCGTTTCGCCTTCTGATCGTTCCCGCGTCGGGTTAGTCGAGAACCGCCCAGAAAAGTATCGGGAAAGGAATTTGAGTTGAGGTCACGCGAAAATTCAAATGAGCCGGAGAAAAAGAGGCCATCGTGGGTTTGCAGCGCTCTATCAGTTGCTGTGTGCGCCGCGCTGGTCTGTGGGAGTCATGGTTCGGCGCAGACAAAGCTGACCCTTTCCGCCGCAGCCAGCGTAAAGGATGGGATCGCCGAGATCGAGGATGCCTACAAGCACACCCATGTGAATGTCGAATTCACCAATAACTTCGGTTCCTCCGGAACGCTGGCCGCGCAGATCGATCAGGGCGCGCCTGTGGACATCTTCATCGCTGCGGCAGCCAAGCCGATGGACGATTTGGAGGCAAAAGGGCTGATCGTTGCTGGGACGCGTCGCAATCTGCTACAAAACACGCTAGTCCTGATCGCACCGCTCGATTCAAGAATTCGCGATTTTCAGGGACTTAAGGACAAATCAATCCGGCTCATTGCGCTCGGCGATCCGGCCTCCGTTCCGGCGGGCCAATATGGCAAGCAAACACTCTTGTCTTTTCATCTTTGGGAACAGCTCAGCGCAAAGTTTGTGTTAGGGAAAGATGTCCGCCAGGTTTTGACTTATGTAGAAACCGGCAATGCCGATGCAGGCCTAGTATATGCGACCGACGCCCAAGGTTCCGGGAAAGTTCGCGTAGTGGCCACAGCTCCGGAATCCGCGCATGACCCAATCGTTTATCCCGTGGCAGTTGTCAAAGGGAGCCGCAACGAAGAGGCTTCGCGCAGGTTCGTCGAGTTTCTCGGCACTCCGATAGCTCAAGCGATCTTTGTGAAACACGGGTTTACAATAGCAGCACCGTGACACTGCCCATCGATTATTCGCCGCTGTGGATCTCGCTGGCCACTACTTGCGTGGCAACGGTGGCGACGTTCTTTCTGGGAATGTTGGCTGCAAGGCTGATGTATGGCGTACACGGCAGCCTTCGCGCGTGGATCGACGGCCTTCTTACGCTTCCTTTGGTTCTCCCTCCGACTGTTGTCGGTTTCTTTCTGCTGCTGCTGCTCGGAAGGCGCAGCCTGATCGGCCATGCACTGGAACAGATTGGCATCGTGATTGTGTTCTCGTGGCCAGCAACGGTGATTGCCGCGACCGTCGTTGCTTTTCCGCTGATGTATCGCACCACCCTCGGCGCATTTGAACAGGTAAATCCAAATCTTCTCGATGCCGCTCGCACGCTTGGAGCCTCGGAGTGGAGAGTCTTTCGCAGAGTGCTGCTGCCGATGGCTGCGCCGGGTGTGCTGGCCGGAACGGTTCTAGCCTTTGCACGTGCGCT
>Ga0116117_1000291_pt1 | contig 13790 bp, 9 predicted proteins | sample June2015DPH_11_1_FD_89790 | JGI IMG/M metagenome (GOLD analysis project Ga0116117, IMG submission 89790) | Peatland microbial communities from SPRUCE experiment site at the Marcell Experimental Forest, Minnesota, USA - June2015DPH_11_10 | ecosystem: Environmental > Terrestrial > Soil > Wetlands >... | reverse complement strand
CGTCACGGTGGTCGAAGCGCTGGACCGTATCCTACCGCTGTATGACGAGCAGCTCACCGATCCCGTTCGCAAATGGCTCGACCGCAACGGCGTCGCTCTTCATCTGGGCGCGAAGGCGAAAGGACTGACCGGCGAGGCCAATCGCAGGAACCTGCAGGTCGAGTTGAAGGATAGTCAAAGGCTCGACATTCCGGCCGACAGGATCCTCGTCACCGTCGGCCGCCGGCCGAGGACCAAAGGCTGGGGCCTTGAGAAAATGGCGGTGGATATGAAGGGACCCTTCGTCAAGGTTGACGATCAGTGCAAGACGTCCGTCAAGAACGTCTGGGCTATCGGCGATCTCGTCGGAGAGCCGATGCTCGCGCACAAGGCGTCGGCGCAGGCCGAGATGGTAGCCGAGATCATTGCCGGCAAGCCGCGGCGATTCAAGCCGGCGACCATCCCGGCCGTGTGTTTTACCGAGCCCGAGATCGTCACGGCCGGCCTGCTGCCGGCCGAAGCGAAGGCGGCCGGCATAGATGCAATCACCGGACTCTTCCCGCTTTCAGCGAACGGTCGGGCGCTGTCGATGGAAGGCGGCAACGAAGGCGGTTTCATCCGAATCGTCGCGCGCCGCGACAATCATCGCGTACTGGGCGTGCAGGCGGTTGGTACCCACGTGTCCGAACTCTCCGGCGAGTTCGTCCATGCGATCGAGATGGGCGCGGTACTCGAGGACGTTGCCGGCACAATTCATGTTCATCCGACGTTGACCGAAGCCTTCCACGAATCCGCCCTGCGGGCATTGGGCCATGCGATCCATATCTGACGCGCCACTGGTTGGGACCTGACGATGCGCAACCCATCACCACCATCGAGGAACTTCGGGTGCTACACGCTCTCCACCAAGTGTGTGCTCGATCAAGGACCCGCATAGGGTGCAGTATCGCAACTTGAACACAGACTTGTAGACCTCTTGACCGGACAAACCGCCATGAACTTCGACCTTAATGAAGACCAGACTGCGTTCCAGGATGCGGCGCGCAGCTTCATGGAAGCGGAGCTTCTTCCGCACGCGGCGCAGTGGGACGAAGAGCACATTTTTCCCATTGATGCTTTGCGCAAGGCCGCCGAGCAGGGTTTCGCCGGCATCTATGTGCGTGACGACGTTGGCGGCTCGGCGCTCACGCGGCTGGACGCCGCGATCGTGTTCGAGGAACTCGCCGCTGCGGATCCGTCCACCGCCGCCTACATCTCCATCCACAATATGGCCTCGTGGATGATCGACGCCTTTGCCAACGAGGATGTGCGTCACCGTTATCTGCCGAAGCTTACCACGATGGAGCACTTCGGCAGTTACTGTCTGACCGAACCGGGAGCGGGTTCCGACGCCGCCTCGCTTCGCACGCGCGCCGAACGCGAAGGCGACCATTACGTCCTGAACGGCACCAAGGCGTTCATCTCTGGCGGTGGCGCCAGCGACGTCTACGTCTGCATGGTTCGAACGGGAGGGCCGGGCCCGAGCGGCATTTCGTGCATCGTCGTCGAAAGAGGCACGCCCGGCCTCTCCTTTGGCAAGCAGGAGAAGAAGCTGGGATGGAACAGCCAGCCGACCGCCGCGGTGATTTTCGACAATTGCCGCGTGCCGATTGGCAATCTCGTCGGCAACGAGGGCGACGGCTTCAAGATCGCGATGAAGGCGCTCGATGGTGGGCGCATCAATATCGGTGCTTGCTCGCTCGGCGGCGCGCGAGCGTGTCTTGAAGCGGCCAAGACGTATCTTGGAATACGCAAGCAATTTGGAAAAACGCTGTCGGAGTTCCAGGCGCTGCAGTTCCGCATAGCCGACATGGCAACCGAACTCGAGGCTGCCCGGCTGATGGTCCGGCGCGCTGCGGTTTCGCTTGACCAGCGCAGTCCTGACGCGACGATCCATTGCGCAATGGCAAAACGGTTCGCGACCGACGCCTGTTTCAAGATCTGCAACGAGGCGCTGCAACTTCACGGCGGGTACGGCTACACCAAGGAATATCCGATCGAGCGCTATCTCCGTGACCTGCGTGTCCATCAGATTCTCGAAGGGACCAACGAGATCATGCGGGTCGTCATCGCACGCCGCCTGCTCGCATCCTAGGGGAACGCAATGATTGGCTTTTCTGTTTAGGATGTTGGCCAAGACGAAAATCGGATCGGATCGGCGGACCATCAAAGTCTGCGACGGGAGCGTATAATGACCAATTCACAGGATTCCTCCAAGCCGCCGCTTGCGACGTCGCCCTTGGAGGCCGGCCGTCAATGGCTCGAACTGGCGGCCAAGGCGCAAAAGGTTTTCCTGGATCAGATCAAACCGGACGCGGTGCCGCCGCCCTTCATGCCACAGGACGTCGCGCACGCCTTCTCGGAAATGGTCGCCAACTTGATGCGGGATCCCTCGAAACTCGCCAAGGCCCAGGCCGATCTGTGGCAGGGTCACGCGGCGCTTTGGCAAGACATTTTGACCGGGCGTTCTCGTCCCGAGGAAGACCAGCCAGCCTCTACCAAGGACCGGCGCTTCAAGGACGAGGAGTGGGATAAGAACCTCGCCTTCAATACACTCAAGCGCAATTATCTGATCGGCGCCGAATGGTTGCGTAAACTGGTGGGCGACCAGAAGGACTTGCCGCGGCCGACGCAAAAGAAGCTCGAGTTCTTCACCGAAAGGTTCATCGACGCCGTGTCACCGACGAATTTTGCGGCGACGAACCCCACCGTGCTGCGAAAGACATTCGAGACCGGGGGGGCCAACCTGGTCAAGGGATTCTCGAATCTCCTCGATGATATCGCGGCAGACGCCGGCCACGTCCGGCGCACCGATCCCAATGTCTTCGAAGTCGGCGTCAATCTCGCCACGACGAAAGGAGGCGTGGTTCTCCGCACCGACATGATGGAGCTGATCCAGTACGAGCCGAGCACCGAACAGGTCCAGAACACACCGCTTCTGTTGGTGCCGCCATGGGTCAACAAATATTATCTGTTCGATCTGCAAAAAAAGACCAGTTTCATCAAATGGGCCGTTGACCAGGGTTACACGGTATTCGCGATTTCCTGGGTCAATCCGGATGCGCGTCACGCCGAAAAGGATTTCGAGAACTATTGGCTTGAGGGACCATACGCCGCGTTGCAGGCGATCGAAAAAATCACGGATCGACGCAGTTCCCACATCGTATCCTATTGCCTGGGCGGCACACTGACGGCTTCTGGCTTGGCCCATCTGACCGCAATCGGCGAGGCTGACCGCGTCAAAACCGCAACGATGATCGCAGCGATGACCGATTTCGCGGAATTTGGCGATTTCGAAGCATTCGTGACCGAAGAGCAGATCAAGACGCTGGAAGAACACCTCAAGTACAAGGGCTATGTCGATAGCGCGGACCTGACGCGTCTCTTTGCGCTGCTGCGCGCTAACGATCTGATCTGGTCGTCGGGCATCAGCAGCTATCTGCTTGCTGAAGATGCCGTCGCCTCGGATCTTCTTTATTGGTTCGCTGACGGCATCGGCATGCCGGCCAAGATGTTGCGGACATTCATGCGCAGCATCATCCTCAACAACAGCCTCACGAAGCCGGGCGCCATAGCGATAGGCGGTGTCCCGATCAATCTAAACGATATCCGTACGCCGCTGTTTTTCGTGTCGCTGCGCGACGACCACGTTGCTGGCTGGCAGGACACCTATCGCGGCGCGTCCAGATTTGAAGCCGAGAAGCGGTTCATTCTCGGCGGATCCGGCCACAATGCGGGCACCATCAACCCGCCGGCGGCGAAAAAGCATGGTTACTGGACCAATCCCGAAATGCCCCCTGACGCAGAGAACTGGTTCAGGAACGCCAAGCGCAACGAGGGCTCATGGTGGCCCGAGTGGTCCGCGTGGCTGAAGGAACGCAGCGGCGGCGAGGCCGCAGCGCGCGCTGTCGGCGACGGCCCGCTGCCCGTTCTGGAGGCCGCGCCCGGTTCATATGTAAGGGTGCGCCATTAGGCGGAAATCCGCAGCGGGCGCCTGCCCAAAGACCAAATCTGCAAGGCGCGGGTGGCCGCACCCCTCTAGCGTGCGCCACCATCGATAGCGACGGCTTGCACCTCATAAAGGTTCAACAGGCGGTGAAATGAAAATAGGTTCGCCTGCACGGCCGCGCTCCGATGGGTCGAAAGACGTTTCCGGAAAGAAAATCGAGCGGTTCTTCTGCACCTCGCCAAAGATGAAATCCGAGACGGTGCGCACGCGGGTCAGGTTTTTGTTGTCCTCATGCAGCAGGACATACAGGCTCCTGCGAAAATTTATCTGCGCGGGAAGAACCGGCACCAGCGCCTCGTCCCGGTAGGCGACATAGCTCGGCAGCACCGCGATTGCCTCACCCTCCTTGACCGCCTGAAGCAGGGGCAGGACGTTCGCGCTGCGGAACTGGACGGGCGGGACCAGCGCGAACTCGCTCTGATGAAAGTGCATTGCGTCGACATCGCAGATATAGCCATCCGAAAGAATATCGGACAGCGAACGGATCGGGGGCCGGCGTTCCAGATAGTTTTGCGAAGCAAACAGGCCGGCATGATAGTTGGTCAATTTCCTTGAAATTATCCGCCCCTCAATGGGGACGGATGAACCAACAAAGATGTCGACTTCACGTTGAGACACGCTTGAAGCGCTCGTGATGGTAAGAAGGTCGATGTGCAGCTTGGGGTGTATCTTGCAAAGGGCGGCGAGACGTGCCCCAAGGAAGCAGGCGGCGAAACAATCTGGCGCGCCAATCCGAACGACGCCTTCGACCGCGGAATCCGCATCGGAAAGTTCCGCCTCGCACGCGTTGATCGAGGCCTCCACGACCTCGGCCAGGCGCCGAAGCCGGGTCCCGGCCGCGGTTGGCACAAAGCCGGTCGGTCGGTGCTCAAACAGTTTGGTGTTCAGCGCGTGCTCGAGGCGCGCAATGCGGCGGGATACCGTTGCGTGATCGACGCCCAGATGCTGGCCGGCAGCCGAAACGGTCTTGTGGCGGTACACGCCCAAAAAGAAGCGCAGATCATCCCACTCAAAGCGACGATAACGGTGTCCCACAACGGCCTCCGACCTCCCTGAAATTATACCCAGATTAATCCAGAGGAGGCCGTCAACTTCACTGCTTTTTTGACAAATCGGCGCTCTTGACCGAAGAATATTTTGTTTTTATGAGATTTTACCGAATAATGTATTCAGTCCAGCAGCGCCAGTCGACCGATGGAGATCACCCGCGCAGAGCCTTGAACGCCTGGGATCAGGCCCACAGCATAGTCGATAGCTGCCTCGAGGCTTTGCAAGGAAGGGTCGTCTTCTTCCACCATATCAGAGAGTTTATCCAGCCCAAGAGTGATGTCGGCGTTCCTGCCAGCCGGGTGGTGCTCAGATGTGATCCAATTGAAGGCAGACATGCCATTGCAATCGATCGCCTCGCTGACGGCGAGCGCGACGGGGTCGCGGGCGAGGGCGTACAGTATGTTGCCCGGAGTCGGGAGTTGCCTGCGGCTCCGCGAGCCGCGGCTTTCGAGAGGAAAACCCGAATGGGACGAACGCCATCAGAAAAACGGTCTGCCGCGAAGAACAACCACCTCGACTTGACCGATCGCAAGATCCTGTCCGCGCTGATGCGGGATGGGCGCTTGACCAACAGCGAACTCGCCGCGAAGGTGGATCTTTCGCCATCCTCCTGCTGGACGCGCGTGAAAAGACTGGAAACAGAAGGGGCGATCGAGCGGTATGCCGCCATCATCAGTCACGCGGCGTTGGGACTGGCCAATTTTGTGTTTGTCGAAATCACCTTGGAGAAGCACGACGACAAGGTTCTCGATCGGTTCGGCGCGGCGGTTGCGCGCATGCCGGAAGTAGTAGAAGCAAATCTGGTGACCGGAGAATACGACTACTTGATCAAGGTGGCGGTTCGGGACAATGCCGACTACGAGCGATTTCTGCGGGAACGGCTCTATCGGATCGAAGGCGTGCGCCACACGCGCTCGACTTTCTCGCTGCGCGCGCTCAAATGGTCAACTTCCGTCGATCCGCTCCTGCTGGGCGAACGCTGACGGGCTCGGACAACAGGCGGCCGAAGCAGACGGGATCGACGACATCGAAGCGTGGACGGCAGTGAAGGGGCCGTCGTCAATTCAAGCCGCGATCCGCAGATCCTGCGCGCTATTGGACGGCGGCGTGCTGCGGAATCTTTGCACAGTGCATGAGCACTTTTTGGCGTTGTGAACCCGATCGCAATGGTAAAAAACGCTACCCAAACCTCTACCAATGTGCGCTCATTCGAATTTGAGACCCTCGAACGGAACCGGGGCTTGAAGCCGGTCTGGCGGCCGGCGCGCTGGGTAGGTCCGGTGGACGATCGCAGGTGCGCGCCTCTGGCTGGCTCTGTCGGTGCGGCCCGCGTCCAACAAATGAGTGCCATGGGCCAGGGAAACAGATTCGCGATGGACGCCAAGACCAGCATCAAGTCGAGACTACCGAGCCGTCATGTGACGGAGGGCCCGGAACGGGCGCCGCATCGCTCGTATCTCTATGCCATGGGATTGACGACCCAGCAGATCCACCAGCCATTCGTTGGCGTGGCTTCGTGCTGGAATGAGGCCGCGCCTTGCAACATTTCGTTGATGCGCCAGGCGCAGGCCGTCAAGAAGGGTGTTGCATCCGCTGGCGGCACGCCGCGCGAATTCTGCACCATCACCGTGACCGATGGTATCGCGATGGGCCATGACGGCATGCGCTCGTCATTGCCGTCGCGCGAATGCATCGCCGATTCCGTCGAACTGACCGTGCGCGGCCATGCGTACGATGCGCTCGTGGGTCTGGCTGGCTGCGACAAGTCGCTGCCGGGAATGATGATGGCGATGGTCCGGTTGAATGTACCGTCGATCTTCATCTATGGCGGCTCGATCCTTCCCGGCAATTTTCGCGGCCAGCAGGTCACGGTGCAGGACATGTTCGAGGCCGTCGGCAAGCATTCGGTGGGCGCCATGTCTGACGCCGATCTCGATGAAATCGAGCGGGTGGCTTGCCCGTCGGCCGGCGCGTGCGGCGCACAATTCACCGCGAACACCATGGCGACGGTATCGGAGGCCATTGGACTCGCGTTGCCGTATTCGGCCGGCGCACCTGCGCCGTACGAAATTCGCGATTCCTTCTGCATGACCGCCGGTGAAAAGGTCATGGAGTTGATTGCCCTTAACATCCGCCCGCGGGATATCGTCACGCGGCGCGCGCTGGAAAATGCGGCTGCCGTGGTAGCGGCTTCCGGCGGATCGACCAATGCTGCGCTGCATTTACCGGCGATCGCACATGAATGCGGGATCAAATTCGATCTTTTTGACGTCGCTGAAATATTCAAGAAGACACCCTATGTCGCGGATTTGAAGCCGGGCGGTCGGTATGTCGCCAAAGACATGTTCGAGGTCGGCGGCATACCGCTTCTGATGAAAACGTTGCTCGACAACGGCTATTTGCACGGTGACTGCTTGACGGTCACGGGCCGAACGATCGCCGAGAACCTCGAAAGCGTGAAATGGAATCCGCACCAGGACGTGGTGCGGCCCGCCGACAAGCCGATCACCGTTACCGGCGGTGTGGTCGGTTTGAAGGGAAATCTCGCGCCTGAGGGCGCGATCGTGAAGGTCGCGGGCATGTCGAACTTGAAATTCACCGGTCCGGCCCGTTGCTTCGATCGCGAAGAGGATGCCTTCGAGGCGGTCCAGAAGAAGACGTACAGGGAAGGCGAGGTCATCGTCATCCGCTACGAGGGACCGCGTGGCGGTCCCGGCATGCGGGAAATGCTTTCGACCACGGCGGCGCTGACCGGGCAGGGCATGGGCGGCAAGATAGCACTTATCACCGACGGTCGATTCTCCGGCGCAACGCGCGGCTTCTGCATTGGTCATGTCGGGCCGGAAGCAGCGGTGGGCGGGCCGATCGCGCTGCTGCAGGACGGCGATCTCATTGAAATCGATGCGGTCGTCGGGACGCTTGACGTCAAATTGACAGAGGCGGAGTTGGCCGAGCGCAAATCCAAATGGAGGTCTCGCCCGACCAATCATACGTCAGGTGCATTGTGGAAATATGCTCAGCAGGTCGGGCCGGCGGTGGGTGGCGCGGTAACCCATCCGGGCGGGGCGCAAGAGAAACTATGTTATGCGGATATTTGAACGTATCATTGTCGCCTTGAAGTCGGAGCCCTCTTGGCCCCTCCCGGCGCTCGCGTGGCACTTAGCGACACAGGATGGCGGAAGCTGACCGGCATGCTCGACCAGCAAGAGATAGCAGCGGCTTCGCGTGGCTTGCACGATCATTGGCGCGCTGGCTCGAAGCTCGCCGCGCTTGAGCCTGGTCTACGACCGCGCGACCGCATCGAGGCCTATGCCATTCAGGCAGAGATTGAACGCACCTCGCGCGGAAAACTGTTCGGCTGGAAGATCGCCGCGACCAGCGAAGCCGGCCAGAAGCACATTAATGTCGCGGGCCCCATGGCCGGTCGTATCCTGCCGGAAATGGTAGTCGCGGATGGCGGCGTCGCGTCGATGCACGGCAACGGGATGCGCGTCGCCGAGCCCGAATTCGCTTTTCGCATGGCAAGAGACCTGCCGCCGCGATCTTCGCCTTATACCGTGAGCGAGGTGCTTGACGCCGTCGGCAACCTGCACCCGGCGATCGAAATTCCAGACTCGCGATTTGCCGATTTTGTCACGGCCGGTGAGGCGCAGCTGATCGCGGACGATGCCTGCGCGCATTTGTTTGTCCTGGGTGCGCCGACGCCGGCGGATTGGCGCGCGCGCGATTTGATCGAGGAGAGACCGGCGATCACGCTGGGCGGCAAGGTTCATATCGGGCACGGCAAGAATGTACTCGGCGATCCCCGCGTCGCGCTGACCTGGCTCGCGAACGAATTGCGCGGGCTCGGGTTGACGCTGAGGGCAGGGGAGGTGGTCACGACCGGCACCTGTCATCCGCCGCTGCCAATTCAGGCCGGCGATCTTGTCGCAGCCGATTTCGGTGTGCTCGGACACGTGTCGGTGGGGTTCGGGTAGAAAAACTCTCGCAGGACGGTCGATCCGGCAGCGCCCAACCCATCGATCAATAGAGGAACTTCCTGACCGCATCCTCGTTCCAATCGATGCCGTTTCCCGGTCTGTTTGGAACGTTGACGAACCCATTCTTTACTTCAAAGGGTTCGGCAATGATCGGATTGCCCCAGTCTCGCCACTCAAGCCAATCACATGTTTCCGTGGCACGAAGCAGGTGGGCGGAGACTTCCGGGTATAGATGACTGGACATCGGATGTCCGGAAGCCCCGGCGATGGCTGCCGAGCGCATCCAGCCTGTCACGCCACCGATGCGCATCAGGTCCGGCATATACAGATCGGCGGCCTGGGCAAGGACCGCCTGCAAGAAAGATCGCGGCCCGTAAATGTTCTCGCCGATCTGAACCGGTGTCTTGAGTTCGCGCGCCAGCTGGGCGGAATGCGCGTAGTCGTCAAATACAACCGGCTCCTCAAACCAATACAGACCCTGGTCATCCAAACCATGGCATCGGGAGATTGCTTCGTGCAGTGCGAGCCCCTGATTAAAATCGCACATGAGCTCGATGTCGGGGCCGATTGCGTCGCGCACCGTTCGAAGCGCTTCCATGTCCTCTCGCAAGCTGGGGCGACCAAGCCGGATCTTGATCGCGTTGAAATTCCCTTCCGCTACGAGTTGTTCTGCCTCCTCGCCCAACCTGTCCAGCGGGATGAGCCAAAGTCCGTTGGTGTTGTAGGTTCGAAGGTGACCGACGCTGCCCCCGAGCAGCGCAGCCAGCGGCAATCCCGCTGCCTTCGCGAGAGCGTCCCATATGGCCATGTCGATGCCCGCGGCAGCGATGAGGCTTACGCCCTGCCGCCCGATCAGATGCAGCTTGTTCATCGCATCCCGAAAGAAGTCGAGCGGTGCGAGTTGACGCCCTTTGAGCATATCGGCCAAATCAAGAATAGCCGGGCCGATGTAGCGCACTGCTTCCCTTAAATAAGGCTCAAGATAGCTTCTGCCGACAACACCCTCTTTTGTTTTGACATCGATCAGGATGAACGGCCACTCTGGGTAAGCGCCCACTTTGGACACGATCGGCCTGCGCATCGGAATCGAGACCGCGCGCACCTCAATTCCCTCCAAGGTCAGCTTGTTCTTGCTCTGCATGTTACCCTCGCAGCGTTATCGTATTCCGCGGTTCTGAGGCTGATCCACCATCTTCGAGGCATGCGCAAATCCTTCGTCAAGGCGCCTCGTGAACGGGCGCCGGCGCATGTTCGAAGCGGGTGTCGTGCCCGAGAATCAGAACGATCACGCCCGACATCACCATGAAGCCCGCCAGACCATAGAGGCCACTCGCGAAGGTGCCCGTAAAATCCTTCATCCAGCCGATGAAGAACGGACCGACAAAACCGCCGAGATTGCCGAGTGCGTTGATCAGCGCAATCCCGCCGGCGGCCGCCGCGCCGCTCAACATCGCCGTCGGAAGCGGCCAGAAAGAGGGCAGCGCTGCGTAGATGCAGCCGGCGGCGATCGTAAGGAAGACGTAGGATGCGGTAGACGAGGCGACGCTCGCGCTCGCTGCCAGTGCGATCCCGCCCAACATCGACGGAATGATCATATGCCACTTGCGCTCGCCGGTGGCGTCGGAATGCCGCGTCCACCAGATGATGGCGAGCGCCCCGACCAGTCCCGGGATTGCCGTAAGGAATCCCGTCTCCATGATGCTGGCGCCAAAATTCTTGACGATCTGTGGCAGCCAGAGTCCGAGGCTGTAAAGGCCGATCACGACGCCGAAGTAAACCAGAGCCAGCGCAAGGACGCGCGGATGGGTAAGCGCTTCTTTCAGCGTGAAGTGATGAATGGCCTCCTTATTGGCGCGCTCGGCGGCGAGCCGCTGGACGAGCCAGCTGCGCTCCTCGATGCTAAGCCAGGTTGCGTCCTTCGGACTATCGGTCAGGTATGCAAGAACAACGAAGCCCATGATGAACGTCGGCATCCCCTCGAAAATGAACATCCATTGCCAGCCCTTCAGGCCCAGGAGCCCGACCCCGACAACGCTCAGAATCCACCTCGAAAACGGCGCGCCGATCAGGGAGGAGATCGGCACGGCGACCATGAACATGCCGATGATGCGGGCGCGCACCTCGGCGGGGAACCAGTAGGTGAGATAAAGGATGATCCCGGGGAAGAAGCCGGCCTCGGCAACGCCGAATATAAATCGCAATACATAGAAGCTCCTGTCGTTCCAGATGAACGCATGGCCGATAGACAAGATGCCCCAGGTGATCATGATGCGCGCGATCCAGATGCGCGCGCCGGTCTTTTCGAGAATCAGGTTACTGGGCACTTCGAAAAGGAAATAGCCGAGGAAGAAGATACTCGCGCCAAGGCCGAACGCCGTCGACGAGAGTCCGATGTCCTTGTTCATCGTCAGGGCGGCAAAGCCGATGTTGACCCGGTCCAGATAGGACAGGAAATAGCACAAGATCAGGAAGGGAATGAACCGACGCGACACTTTCGCGATAACTTGATTCGGATTGACGCTCATTTTACCCCCGCCGCCGGAAACCTCGTGGTTGCCGGAGCCGAACCACCATGTACCTGAAATCCGCCTGGTCGTCCGGACGAACTCTGGGCTCTGTAACGTAAAGTCTAAGGCACGCCGAACTATTCATTGCGCTGGATCTGGGCATGTTGGATTAAAGCCGGCGCAATAAATCACCGAAAAGCCGGCTGCGCGCCCGCCCACACGGCCTGCGATCGCAACGCATCCAGCAATCCCACGCCCTTGGGCTGACAAAGGTGGTCGACGTCCTCCCTTGACCGCGTCAATTTCTTCCGCTCTTCCGCTCTTCCGCTCTTCGTCCCCTAGCGGTTTTGTCGGCCAGCTTGCAGGTCGGCGGCCACTGGCGACAACATGAGAAACCGCACAGCCAATGTGCATCAATCCCACAACTGCCGCGAGGGGTATTGGTGTGGTGGACAGTTTCTGGGACGATGCGCCGCAGGCCTTCAGGCCGGAAGCCGATAAATTCCACAAGCTTCAAGGAGCAAGTGATTTCTGTTCCACGGGGTCGGCAACGTCATCGTCTTTCACCGCGTGGTCGGACTGCGGATCATGGGGCTTGAGCCCGACGAGGCCGCGATATCGGCCTCGATGCCCAAAGCGCGCCCGGTGTTGGCAGAACTGGCACGGCTGTTGGGCAGGCAATCTTTTTTGCTGGCGAAGCGATCTCGCTGGCCGACCTCCTGGTCGCCGGTCATCAGCTTCTTCACCGAGAGGGCTGAACTCGGCGCGCCGCATTCGTATCTCGCGGCGTGGCTGGCGCGGATGGAGGCGCGGTCCAGCATGAAAGCCACGACCTGGCAGCGCGTCGCCGAGCTGGCCAAAGCGGCCTGATCAAGAAATGCCGAATCGCTTGCGTTCTGCGCGCGCATAGGCCGAATTCACCACTTCAGCATCGATTTCGCCACCACGCTCGATCAAATCTGGCGCTGGTTTGTGGTGCGTCAATGCTCACGTAGCAACAAACTCACGACAAAAGTGCCCGCCGTCGGGCATAGCGCGAGCTAATTTTTCCAAATGCAGCGCGCTGGGCAGACGCACTTTACAACCAGAGATCGACTACTCGCTCCAGTGGTATTTTTTATCATTCGTCACCCAGGAGAGACGCATGTCGAAGAGAGCTCTGAAGACAACGCCGATGCTTTCGCTTGCTTTGGTAACGCTCGGTGGATCAAGTCTGGTCTACGCAGCCGCAAACCCACCTCCGTTGGACAATATTACCAGCCTTCCCCCTGCAACGGCCGGCGATCTTACCCCGGCTAATCCGCCCTTGATCACAGATCCATTGGTGGCGGTGCCTGAACCCAAAAACCTGTCGACTTATGTCAGCGACGAATCCGCCCTGCTGCAATTCGGCAAGGCACTGTTCTGGGATATGCAACTGGGCAGTGACGGCATTCAGGCCTGCGGCAGCTGCCACTTCAAAGCTGGGGCCGATAACAGATCGCAAAATCAGGTCAGTCCTGGTCTTAAGCATCAGCCGGCCGAGGACAAGTTTTTTGGCAATTGCCTCGAGCCGACGCTGTTTCCGGGTCTCTCCACCGTCTGTTCCACGGACCCGACCAGCACGCCTTTCCATACGCCCCCTGCCAACGCCTACAGCACACCGAACTACCAGCTCCAAACCACCGACTTTCCATTCTTCAGCCTGACCAATCCCAACCAGTTGGCCAGCGCGAGCAATCCCGTGCTGCAGGACCTCAACGATGTGGTCTCGTCCCAGGGCGTCTTCAGTTCGACCCTGATCCAGACCGTTCCGGGTCAGGCCCAGGATAGCGTCACCTACACGGCAGATCCGGATGGTTTCATCATCAACGGCATCGACACGCGGCGTGTTGAGCCGCGCAACGCCCCCACCATCTTCAATGCGACCTTCAACAAGCTCTTGTTCTGGGATGGCCGTGCCAGGGAAGTCTTCAATGGCGTGGATATCACGGGGGTGCCGATCGCCCAGGTGGTCAATTCACCCGATAAGAACAGTGTTCCTTCGCTGGTGACGGTCTCGCTCGACAATTCCGCGATCGCCTCACTGGTCGCCGGACCGCCGGTCAGCATCAATGAGTTGTCGGCGGCGGGACGTAACTTTCATGAGATTGGCGGCAAGTTCCTGGTGCGCCAGGGCAAGAAGATCCGTCCGCTTATTCCGCTGGGCCAACAGATCGTCGCTGCCACCGACAGTGTTCTGGGGGG
>Ga0116117_1000289_pt1 | contig 13880 bp, 12 predicted proteins | sample June2015DPH_11_1_FD_89790 | JGI IMG/M metagenome (GOLD analysis project Ga0116117, IMG submission 89790) | Peatland microbial communities from SPRUCE experiment site at the Marcell Experimental Forest, Minnesota, USA - June2015DPH_11_10 | ecosystem: Environmental > Terrestrial > Soil > Wetlands... | reverse complement strand
TTCCCATTTCATCGCGTACTCAAAAATGCGATGCAGGAGACCCTTTATGTTGGACTTCGTTTTGGGAGAATGCTTCAGCTCCTTCAACCACTGTTCCACCTTGAGGGGCTTTTTCACTTCGGCTTTGTTCGGCGATTGTTCCGATTGTTCTACGGTCGGGAATGTCGGCACGGATTCCGCATTAATTTCGAAAGAGGCTGCCGGCAGCCCGGTGAGCCGAGAGAGATGTTCGCGTAGAACATCGGCTGCGCCACCAGCTTCGGCAATTCGCAAGCGCACGCGTGCCACGGACAAGCGCGCCTTGCTGTCGTCAAGAGCGCTGTCGATTCCTTCTTTAACGCGCTGTGCTACGGCTGATTCCGTTTTGACGGCGGCTGCCTCCGCCTCGCGAAGTCGGGTCGAACGCTCCTCCCATTTCGCCAGTTCGGTATAGCTCAACACGACGTCTTGAATAATCTGATTGCGCTGGTCTTTCGTGCGCAGGTTTGTGACCGCTACCTCCGACTGCGCGGCGCGAATAAAATCCTTCAATGCAGGATTGATGAGTGCCGATTGCGCATTCACGTTAAACAACGAAGGAGCCGCGCCTTCGAGGCTGAGCGGAAATCCGTCAGACCATCCGATCCCCGCTCCTGCGTTCAGTTGCGGGATATAGCTATTGCGCAACTCGCGGTAGCTGGCGGAGGCATGCTGCTGGTCGGCCGACGCGATGCCGATGGTGGTGGCATGCTTTAGCGCGAGTTCCACCGCGCGCTGCAGAGTGACCGTTTCGCCAAGTGAGGCGGCTGGCGCAACGAAAAGAGCCAATAATAACATTGCGGCGACGCGCGTTTTACGCCACGATTTTCTTGTCATCAGTTCCCACCTTCGGAATTCCTAAGAAGATCCCACGGATAATGTGGTGCGAGAGGAATGATACCGCGTGCCGCCGAGAGAAATGGGGGACGACGGCCCGAGAGATTCTCCCAGGACGCAACAACCGCCGAGGATAAATCGATCTTCCGACAGCGTCACAACCAATTCTCTGGAGTCTAAATGCTCCTTGACTATAACGATCATTAAGGTACTATCCGCAGACTACGAGTGCGGTACGCGCCATCTGGGAGTTATCCATGAAAGCTGCAGCAGCCCCAGTATTCTGTTTGATCCTATCGATCCTCGCGGTTCCGGCTCACGCTACAAATGGCGTGACAGCTCAAGGCTTGTCCGCGGAAGATCGAGCGGCTCTCGGCTCAGCGATTTCCGTCCGGCAAGCCCAGTTAGCCGGGAACGACATAAGCCAGAACAGTTACTTTGGATGGTCAGTGGCCACTAGCGGCGACACTGCGGTTGTAGGCGCACCGGGGTATTACGGTTACCAGGGAAACAGCCAGGCCGGCAGTGTCTATGTGTTCGTTAAGCCTGCGACCGGCTGGAAGAACATGATCCAAACCGCCGAACTGTCGCCTTCGCAGAACGCTGCGCTAGGCAACTTTTTCGGCTATGCCGTCGCCATCGCAGATAACACCATTTTCGTGGGTGTCCCTGGGCTCGGCCAGGTTCTAGTCTATGCGAAACCTGCGGGCGGTTGGCAGAACATGACCGAAACCGGGGTTATCCAAGATCAGGCGACACCTTCGGGCGACGGGTTTGGAGTGAGCATAGCCGTTGACGCTTCCGGCGACACGCTCGCCGTCGGTGCGTCCAGTGCTTCCCCGCCCGACGGAACTTTTGCCGGAGCCGCTTACGTTTTCATTAAACCTCCCGGCGGCTGGACCACCACGAACACTCCGAATGGCATGCTCACTGCATCCGACGGCGAGGAAGATGACGGGTTGGCCAACAGCATCGCGGTGAGTGGCGGGACAGTCGTGGTGGGCGCCGCTTTCAAACCAGTATTCGTAAATTACGGCGCAGTCTATGTGTTCGTGAAACCAGCCTCAGGCTGGACGAATATGACCGAAAGCGCGAAGCTCACCGCTTCGACGCAAGCAATGAATGCCGAGCTGGGTACTTCGGTGAGCATTGAGGGCGACACTATTGTCTCTGGCGCGGCCGGTCCGGGACCTGTGGCCGGCAACGCATACATATTCGTAAAGCCCGCAGGAGGCTGGAAAAGCTCGACACAAACCGCCCGGCTTAGCGCCAACCACCAATATGAGGATGCCTTCGGGGCTTCGGTTTCGCTGAGCGGAAACATGCTCGCCGTCGGAGCCTCGGTCGCGAATGTTGGCAGCACCCCAGAGGCAGGTGCAGTCTATCTGTTCTCAAAGCCCACATCGGGCTGGCAGTCGACTTCAAAGTTCGACTATGAGGTTACCGACAAGTACGGAGAAGCATTTGATGGCCTGGGTTACGCGATCGTGCTCAACGGAAATAATCTGATCGCCAGCGCGCCCTTTGCCTACGATTTAGCCGACGTGGGTTTGGTCGATGTTTTCACTCTCGAGCAATAGAGACCTTTAGCTCTTCTAGCATCGCTGTGATATCTGGAGGAAATAACGAATGAACTGCACTCTTTCTCCGTTCGCAAAACGTTGTGCGAAGTTGCTGCTTGTTGGTTTGGCGTTCACCACCTGCGCTGTCGCCGCGAGTCCAAAAAAGAAAATCCTCTACACCTTTACTGGGCAGGCTGATGGCGCCTTTCCTTTCGCAGGCGTGATTGCGGACGCAGAGGGGGTGCTCTACGGCACGACCAACAGCGGCGGCGAGGTTGGCTGCGACGAAGGAGGTCCTTGTGGGGTCGTGTTTTCGCTAACGCCGCCGCAAACCGGCAGATTATGGACGGAGAATCCAATCTACACCTGGAACGACAACGGCCCCAGCAGCCCCCAGACCGGATTGGTTCTTGATAGCAAAGGAAATCTGTATGGCTCCGTGCAAAACTCGATTTACCAACTAGCCCCAAGCCAGAGAAGTTGGACTTACAGCCTCGTGTACACCAACATCGGGAGCCAGTCGCTGAACGATCCGGTCGTGGATGCGGCGGGCAATGTTTACTTCGATGACGGCTACATATATGAATCGACCCCGGGCGCCAATGGAACGTGGACGACGACTACGATCACTTCCACGGACGCTGGTATTGCTTCTCTTGTGATGGACAAGCAAGGACGCCTCTATGGGACCGCCGGCGGCGGCATACCAAACTGCGGCAATCTCAAATTGGGTTGCGGTGTTGTGTTCCAGCTCGTCCCGCAGTCGGGCGGCACATGGCAATACAACATCATCTACGAATTTAAGGGCGAGGGCACGGGCTCTATGACTGGAGACTCCGAAGCATACGGGCTCGCGATCGATAGCCAGGGCAACCTGTATGGCAGCGCTCTCGTGGTGAACACGAAATGTCCAGAGGGCGGCGGCTGTGCGATTGTGTTTGAGTTGTCTCCTCCGGCGGTGGAAGGGGGCGCGTGGACCGAAACTCCCCTGCATGTGTTTAAAGGAGGAAGAGATGGATATTTCTTGTATGGATCGCCCACTGTGGACAGCCATGGGCAGGTATACGGCACCACTAACAAAGGCGGAAGCGGATTTTGCCTGCAAAACGGGGTGGAACTCGGTTGCGGGACAGTTTATCGGCTCACGCCTCCGGCAGTGAGCGGGGGTGAATGGTCCGAAACGCTTTACAGTTTTCAAGGCGGCTCTGACGGATTATTTCCCTACGGGAACGTTCTGGTGGGAAACAAGACGGGGGTTGTCTACGGCACGACCCCGTTCGGCGGCACTTACAACGCTGGCACGGTCTGGGAAATTGTATTTCCCTAAGTGCGTTTGCAGCCAGAGGACGCTAGCGAGTGACGCGCTTTAAGGCGTCCTGCGCCGGGCGGAAGTTGCGAGCGAGAGCAATGGCATCGCGGTATTCGCCGGCTGCGGCCGAGGCGTCGCCTTGTTTCTCGAGTAGCTCGCCGAGCAAGTACTGTGCCTTAAAGACGGGATATTCCTCCACCGTCGTTCCGGAGGATAGGTAGCGACGGACGAGACGGATGGCCAATGGATATTCGTTTCCGGTGCGAAACAACATGTGGGCGGCGTCGACGAGAGCTGCCCAGCCTTGTCTTGTAGCCCCGATTTCGCCTCCTCCAACAGCCACCGCCCCCAATTCGACGCCTATCCCAATGCGATCATCCGAAGGGTTGATGGTAGTGTTGCCTCCAATCGAATCTGTAATTTCTCCCTTTGCCGGCTCGGCTCCTGTGACGCTTCCATCGTTGTGCACCGTTAAAACTGTTTGCGAAGCTGAAACACCTTCTCCCGCCCTAGCTGGGCTGTCCTTAAGCCCAGCCGATGCTCCAATATCCACCGACTTGGAAACGGTAAGAACTGAGTCCTGCGAGGTCTCGATGCTCCCCTTGAACGCAGCACCGATCTTGACCTCTCCCGAAGAGCCAACTTTCGCAGATGCTTCAACGCCCACACCGTTTGTTGCTTTTATGTAGACGGAATTGGCGAAACTCTTCAGGTCGTTCCAGGCAGTTTCCCAGTCCTTTCCGTCAGGATCCACATATCGTAGAGGATTATCTCGGGCGTAGGGGTAGCGATTTAGCCCCTGCGGGTCGAGGAGATGCTTGATCCTGATATTGCCCGGATCCGGCGTCATGAAGCGGCCCATCGTCGAGGCGTAGTGTCTCGCGCCGAAGAAGTCGAGTCCGGTCTCCGCATCGTGTTCTTTGCCGGTAAACCGGTAACGATTCGAATCCCCACTGATGATCGGAATCTCGCCACCGTACGGATAATAATCCGTCTCCTGCAGAATGGTATTGGAAGAGTTGACAACGAGGTTTGTTGATCGCAAGAAGTCATGAAAGTAATAGTGGGGCGAATAGGTCGAGCCGGAAATATCGACGCGATGGTAAATTTGCCCTCGCACCGGACCATACACCGCGGTAGGATTTCCACCTAGATCACTCTCTGCAAGCGTGCCGCCGTCGATCTGCTTCCAGTAGAAAGTGCCAGTGGCATTGCTGGCGCAGGTGCCCGGTTGCGATCCTTCCGTCGGAGCTTCCTTCTTTTCCGGAATCTCCGCGATCAGGGCTTCGGTGGTCAGCATCAGGGACGCAATCGAGCCGGTATGGCGAGCTGTGAAAGGCGCGGTGCTTCGCACCGGAAGAATTTTGCGACATCCCGATAGAGAGTTTCCTTGCCGGGGGAATTAGAACCGCGTGCCCACGATGGATCGCGACAAAGTCAGCATCCGCTTTTTCAAGTCAAAGTCCTGCCACTGCAATGCCCTAATCTCGCTGATGCGCAAACCTAGGCACATGGCAATCATGACCATCACTTGAATGTGGTACGGAAGCTCAGCGAGAAGAGCATGATATTGCTCCACCGTGAGGACGATTTTCTTGCGAATACGTTTCGTGACACCCTTGATCTCTACCAGCTGCATCGGGTTCCGCTGAGTCTCCAGAACTTCCCATTTTATCCTGAAGGTGGACTGGTTGAGTCAACTCTGTGGAGCCGATGGGAGTATCTGCGAGATACCGAAGTTGGTAGCGTCCTGTAAAACGGGCGGGAAACCGGAACTGCGCCTCAGTCGTTCCGCGCTCATTCAGGTGCCCCGAAAAAAGATGTTTCGGCTTACCTGCAGCATCGAGAAGATCGATTCTGACCACCACGCGACCGGAAATCGGGAGGTTGTTTGAATTGGTGACGATGACTCTGACTGCGGCGAGGCTGCCGGATAGATAAGACTGCTGTCCGAGAACACGAATTACTGGTCTTTGCAGGATTTGCGATATCGACTCAATTCCTTCAAGCGCCGACTTGCCCTTGTCGTCATATTCGAAGCGGTAATGAACGCGATGCCAAATCAGGTCTTCCAGCGGGAGAGATTTTGCCAGCTTGATCTCTTCCTTCCAGAACCCCCGTCCTGTCGAGACCGACAGTTGTTGCTCGGCGCGCCCGAGTACTTGGTCATCTGGGTTCAGAACTTCCACGATAAGGCGCCCGTTGCCTGAGCCAGGGGCGCGGTATGGGATCGTCAAGTGCAGCGAGCCATGCGAATAGGTTGCAGCCGGTGAGGCCGAACTTCCTTCCACCCGCTGAAGCTGTACGGTAAGAAGCGCAGTGATCGTCAGAATGGCAACAGCGATGAATGAGGTGAATCTAGTGCTTTGGAACTCCCTTTGGGGATTGTCCATGGCTTCTCCGAACGAACCAAGGCTCGGTCTCCGGGTCCTCGATCAGAGGAACGGAATCGGGCGCCCATCTTGCGAGCTACTGACGTTTGCTGACAAGAGAAGGCTTACAGAAGGCACACTGTTCCTTCCCGTACTGACCAGTCAATATTGACTGACTCCAATTTCACCGCGAAAGTTCCCAACGTAACAGTGCTTGTTGCGACTCCCGTGGCCCTTTTTTCCCCATCCAAGAGGGCAGGACTTGATCAGTCGCACATGCATGTTCGCGATCTTGTCCCGCCTCAGTTGGAAATGGAGAAAGCGTTCCTCCGTTAAGATAACGGAGCGAACGTATGAGGAAGGAACGGAAGCATTTTGCGCCAGAAGAAAAAGTAGCCATCCTGAGGCGGCATCTTGTGGACAAAGTACCGGTTTCGGAGCTGTGTGAAGAACTAGGCCTGCGGCCAACCGTGTTTTACCGCTGGCAGAAGGAACTGTTCGAGAACGGAGCCGCCGCTTTTCAGTCGCAAGAGCGTCCCCACCGCCAAGTGGAGGAGAAGCAGAAACGGATCGAGTTCTTGGAGAAGAAGGTGCAAACCAAGGACGAGGTCCTGGCTGAGCTGATGGCGGAGCACATCGCGCTAAAAAAAAGTCTTGGGGAACTCTAACTGGCATCTGGGTGCCGCATGATGTGCGGGATCTAGTCGTGGATTTCGTCCGGCGTTGGTCGGAGAAGGCCGAGATCGGCGTCGGGCGGTTCATCCCTTGGCTGGGCGTGACCGCCAGCAAGTTCTATGACTGGCGGCAGCGGTACGGGTGCGTCAACGAGCACAACGGTTGGGTTCCCCGCGATTTCTGGTTGGAGTCGTGGGAGAAGGAAGCAATCATCGGGTTCCATTTGAAGAACCCGCTGGAAGGCTATCGGCGACTGACGTTCATGATGCTCGACGCTGACGTTGTGGCCGTCAGCCCGGCAAGCGTTTGGCGAGTGTTGAAGCAAGCTGGATTATTATCCCGGTGGAAGAGCAAACCTTCGCGCAAGGGAACCGGTTTCGAGCAGCCGCTGCAGCCGCATCAGCACTGGCATATCGACGTTTCCTACATCAACTTATGCGGCACTTTCTATTACTTGTGCAGCGTTCTGGATGGCTTCAGTCGCTTCCTCGTGCATTGGGATCTGCGTGAGTCCATGCGAGAAGCTGATGTCGAAGTGATCTTGCAGCGAGCCAAAGAAAAGTACCCGGAGGCGAAGCCGCGAATTATCTCCGACAATGGCCCGCAGTTCATTGCCCGCGACTTCAAGGAGTTCATTCGCATCTCGGGCATGACGCACGTCCGAACCTCCCCTTACTATCCACAGTCCAACGGCAAGATCGAGCGCTGGCACAAATCGCTGAAAAGCGAGTGCATTCGGCCAGGAACGCCGCTGTCGCTGGAAGATGCGCGGCGTCTGGTCGAGGGCTACGTGGAGCATTACAACAACGTCCGTCTGAACAGTGCCATTGGCTACATCACACCGAAGGATATGCTGGTGGGGCGTCAGCAGGAGATCCACGCGGAACGCGACCACAAGTTGGAAGCCGCCAGACAGCAACGCCAGAGTCGCCGCCAGCAAGCCGCGTGAAGAGCGAAGCGGCCAGCCACCGCGATGTCTGACAGCCAAGGAAAGCTATTTTGACCCTCGGTAGAATGAGTGATATTGCGAGCGATATTACGTCACTTAGCAACCGCAGGGCTCGGGTGGATTCGAATGTCTGGATGCATCTGTCTCAAATGGCGTAGGCAGTCTGAGCTGACCTTGGTATGAACCAAGTTCACATACTCTGGATTCAGCCGACAAACAAGTTCCTTTGCGAGAACGTCATCCACGGCCGTTCGGGTCAAAGAGAGAGCTGCCACCTTTCGGACGCCGTTCAGAAGTCGAGAGAGGTCGGAAGGAGTGGCTTTGCTGAGGTGCAAAGCGAGGTGGCCGACGTTTCCCGGAAGTCTGGCTGCACCCAGCACATTGTCAGCAGCGATAATCAAGAAATCCAGTGATCCCGAAATCGACCCGCTAAACGAAATACTCCCCTCCGACCCTAGAGTCAGCGATTTCAATGCTGGTAACCGTTCTAACCACTCCTCCAAGCCACATGGTCTCGGCGGCAGATGCTGTATGTCCAATACTTCTATGGTTGGGAAGACCACAGGATCTTTCAAATTGAAAAGCTCAGGGCGTGCGAGGTCAATCCTCAGAACTCGCAGTTTTGGATGCTGACTCAGGGAACGCAGTCCCTCACCATTGATAGGACTCTCTTTCAGTTCAATGATCTCCACATTCTGAAAGATTGGAAGGCTTGCCAATATGCTGTCGTCAAACTGGCTGCCAAAAGCGGTAAGGGACCAGACTTTGCAAATGTGCGGCATTGCCAGTTCAATCTCATCGAGTCCCCAAACGGCGAGACGATGCCAGATGCTGAAAAGATCACCGGCCTTGTATCCAGGTGGTAGCGTAGGGCCGTGAACGCTAAACGGAGCAATCCCTGCTTGCTGGTGGTATAGACGGCTCTCATTAGCTGTGTATCTACCACAGCAAAGGAGCTCCATTACGGTCTCTGAAGCCGTTTGCCCGATGACGGCGATGTCTACCCATTCTGGTACCGTGCCATCTCGCCAAAGCGCTTCGACGACCTCTTCCGCATGACATCTGTGCAATTCGTAGGCTCTTTGAGGGGTGCTGTCCCCAGGATAGACTTTCTGATCGGGACGCAGATTCGAGTCATGAGACTGATTCAGTCGAACGCGGAAAACCAATTTGTCGGACAGGTTCTCCAAAACATACTGTCGCGCGAAGCTCAGCGCCGCAGCTGCTGCAGCATGGAAACGTTCGACAAATATTTCTCGCTCCACGCGGGAAGTCTATCATTTGCGGAACGCGATGGTTGACGTGACAGGCGATTAGACTCACGATTCGGGTCTGGTACGGTTTGGGTTTTGGCGGAATCACGGGCCAATCGGATGTTGAAAAACGGCATCTCGTTGCGGAGCTACAATGATCTTGCCGGACGAAACGGAAGCGGGCACTGCGGGGACGCAACCATGCCGAGGGATAACCCGGTGGGCTCATCGAGCCGATGTTTTGCAGCGCGGGACTTTAACCTCTCGCGCTGCACGTTTGCAGAAACAGTCATCGGACGATAGACCCCATGCCTTGAAAAATCCCCGCCCCGCAGGGGCGGAATCTACACTAACGGAGAACGCCGCTTCTCCATTTCAGGCTGAGCCAAGACAATCTGCTGGTCGCTATCTCGGGAGCTTCCTCCCGAGATTAGTTTTACAGGGCGTCCTGTTCGGCTGAGGAACAAGGAAAACCTTCGCCCCGTCACTGCGTGCGATATCGATCACATTTACAACGTTCGCCCACGCTACGCAGTCGTCTCCTTCGACGTATACAGTCCATTCTCGTCGGACGCTCAGTTCTCTCTTTAAGGCACTGGCAAGGTCATCCCACGCAACCATCTTTGAGTTCACGAATAGTTCTGGTTCCTGACCAAGTCCGGCATCCGTCACCACCACTATCACGGGCTCGGTCCAAGCATCAGGCTTCATCGGCACCGCGCCCGGCTTCGGCAGATGAACCCACAGTCCCCTTGGCGTGTATCGGAAGGCTCCAGTTAGCATCATCATAAGCATCACCAGGATTGCGAACACCATCCCTGCAAGCAATCCGAACGACGGGATGCCCACGATCGGCCGGCGCAAAGGCAACTTCTGTGCCCATTGAAAATGTTGACCTCCGCTCGGTGCGTTTGTAACGATCGCAAACTGCTCAGACTCTCTGAAGACACCACCTCGCCAACCGAGGACGACAAGGCTTAAACCGACCAGAACAAAAGCTCCATCCGTCCACAGCAGCACGCCTGCGTAAAAGCTATCGTCATCTCGGGACGTCACGACCCGCAGCCGTGGACGATTCGCATTTAGGCAACTGGCGTCGGCGAGGACGTGTACGTCCAGATCATAGAATCCCTTCGTAGCGTTGAAACCCTCGAGGTAGCCATCCTGGAGAACCGGGGCGTCCCATTGCGTCTGGACCCGCCCATCTCGATACAGAGTCCAAGTGGTCTTGAGAGTGGAATACGACGAGCACATCGGGTTGAAGTAGGTACTTTGGTCAAAGTCAATCCAGATTGAATATCCCTGTTCAACATTGATCCGGAACGTGCCTGTTCGTAAGTGGCCTGCCGCGAGGGAGACAGGGATATCCACCGGCACGAAGATGCGTGTATCAATCCATCGTTTGACGATGACAAAACTCGTCATTCCCAGTATCGCCAGACCGAGTCCGACTAACGATCTCGCGCGTAAGAGCGGACGGCGCTCAGGATCAGACTTCTTGGTTGCACGTTCTGCCTGCCACTGAAATCCCCCGGCAATTGGTCCAGGCGAAGTCAACGACACTGTTTGCTCGGCGCATTTCCTGCTTCTGTTTTCGACAATTCCGCTCACTAAGAACGCTGCAGCAATCGCGCCGAGAAACATCGCGAATAGGAAGACGGGGGTTCGATTTTCCTCAAAACGCCAGTAGTAGCTTTGCTCGATTGCCAGCCGAGGGTGTCCTCCATCGAAATGACTGTTATCCTCGGGGAACTCAACATCCAGAACGAAGTGGTCTCCGGATGGAACCGAGAAGTGGCCGATGCCGCGGCCTTTGGTGAGCATTCCTCCGAGCGACCCCTGGTCCGTGTCCGTCGAGCCGCGCGCCACGACTCTCCCCCTGTCGGATAGAGTCCACGACGCATGAAGCTCGCGAACACCATTCTTGTGACAGTAATCAGAGATATAGCCGGTAAGGCACGAGACTCCTTCATCATCAACCTTGGTCTCGACCTCGACAAAAATCCAGAAACCGGCATCGAGATTGATCTTGAACTCGGGAGAGCGAATGTGTCCCTGTGAAAGGGACACGGGCATGTAGAGTGGAACCCACGTTCGGGTTGCCGTCCACCACTCCCAGCCGCCATAAATAGACGCCGCGATGAGGGTCAATGCCACGCCGATTCGGATTCTCAACAGCGTGCGTTTCAGAATGGGTGCTAACAGGAGCAGCATTCCCGCGACAGTCAAGAGGCACCCAAGCGCCAATTCGTTGGCGGCGTACATCGGGACTTTTAACGGAGACCAATTCGTTAGAAGAAAGGTGAAGGTATCGAACAGGAGAGACAGGCCAGCGGCCAACAGCGCATATCCGACCCATCTTCTGGGTGGTACCGCCATATTAAGCTTAGACTCCACAGAAAATCCTCAGGTTCCACGACCATTTCGGGCAAGGGTACCAAAGTGACCTGCCACTGAAACTGCCCGCCATGGAGGGCGGTTTGCAGTACCACAGAATCACCTCCTATTTTGCGGCCCTAATAGGTGGTGTCCAATGGCACACAACTTCCCTTGACTAATGGTGTCCAATGGAGTACAAGAGAATTGTGCAGACGGTCGTCGAGACGCCCACTTACCTCGCCATTGCCAGCAAGCTCTTTAGCGAGGAGGAGCGTGGAGACATCGTGGCTCTCGTTGCGGCTGACCCAGAATCTGGAGACCTGATCCGCGGAACCGGTGGATTTCGAAAGGTTCGGGTTGCACGCAAGGGAATGGGGAAGAGCGGTGGGGCAAGGGTTGTGTATATCTGGCGCAACGAGAGATTCCCACTTTTTCTGATCACGGTTTTTCCGAAGAATGAGAAAGAAAACCTGTCGATGGCGGAACGGAACGCGCTCAAGAAACGTGCCGATAGTATTTTCGAGACCTACGGGAGGTAGCATGAAAACGCAATTCGAGCAGATGATGGATGGCCTTAACGATGTTGAGGCGTTCCTTGCTGGAGAGCAAGAAGGATTCAAGGCATATGTGCCCCAGGAAGTTGACGTCAAGGCGATCCGTAATCGACTGGGCATGACGCAAGCCAAATTCTCTGACACGTTTGGCTTCAGCCTTGACGCGATCAAACACTGGGAGGGAGGCCGCAGGACCCCAGAAGCGCCCGCTCGCACATTGCTGACTGTGATCGACAAGAATCCCGCTGCCGTGCTCACTGCACTGAATCCCGCCGGCGTCGGCTCCTCTAAACCCACCGCCGTCCACGCCAGCCGGCATAGAAAGCGTCAGGCATCTCAGGGCATTACAGGACGAAACGCTTATTCTGCCGGCAGAAGAAGAATCGCCAAGTGAAAGGCTTTGATCACAGCGAACCCAAAGCGAGTTGGTAATCGAGTGCGTGCAAGCGACGAATTCTTGAACCTGCGATCCCAATCATGAACTGATCGTGAAACTGGGGACTAAATTGGGGACTACGATGCGTTCCCTGCAGTACCTTACAGTCGCTTAGGTGTCATCCGTGCGCGTGTAAGTTGTTTGGTATCAGTTTCCCGTTGGACTCATAACCCATAGATCGGCGGTTCAAATCCACCCCCCGCAACCATCCGAATACGCCCCTCCTCGCAGACCCGCACGTGGGGTGCGAGGGGGTCAGTACCCAGCAAATCCCACGCCCCTTCAGCAATGTAGTACCAACCTTCTCCGTCCATTGAGGGGTACATCCGCACCGCACTCAAATGGCTGTGCAGTTCTTCCTTGGCTGCGGACGATTCCAATTTGGAAAGGCTTTGCAAAGTCTGGATGCCTTCTTCTACAAGTCGCCGTACTTCGCCGATTTGGGCCTCGATTGAATCTGGTGTGGACGACAGCAATCGGTCGGTGATTCCCGAAATCTCCTTCTCACGTACTGCTATTTCTTCGATGATGTACTTGGAGTGCCCATTCTCTGCAATGGCTCGTGTGAAGTTGTGAATCTCCCGTTCCAGCTTTTCCTTCCGTGAACGCATCTCACCCAATTTGCTCGACACGCTGGCGAGTGACGAACGTAACTGACGCCCGAAGATTTCGATTGCAAATTCTATTTCTTCAGGTTGCAAAAGTTCGGCCCGAAGCTTACTCAGCAGACGCTCTTCCAATTCGTCTTGTCTGATGTACAACTTGTTCGAGCACGTGCCCCTGTTGAAATACCCTGAGCACACGTATTTCGGTTTCTTCCCCCCGCCGCTTGCGATTATGAGATTGCTCCCACACACCCCGCATTTCAGCAGGCCGCTGAAAAGGTAGGGACTCGTCAGAGAACGATGAAGCAGCCCTCGCCTGTCCTGTCCCGTGTGAGCATCGCCAAGAGATTTGAATCGGCTCTGTGCACTGTTCCAAAGGTCGTTCGACACAATTGTCAGTTCGGGGGCCGACAGCCGTTTCCACTCGCTTTCAGGGCGTGGTTTACTCCGGCGCTTATTGGTGCCCGGTACTTTCACAAACTTCGAACGATTCCAGACAATCTCGCCCTTGTAGAGTTCTCGCTTCAACATTGCCCTGATTGCAGTGGGGCACCAAGTTCCACGATTTCGGGATCGAGACGAGCGGGGTGATGGCACGCATTTCGAATTCAAACACTTCGCTATTTTCTTGAGGGATAGCCCCGTGGCAAACATTTCGAAGATTTCTTTGACCACTGCTGCCTCGGTCTCATTGACTACCAGCCGCCTTGATTCACCCTCTCCAACAGCCACGGTAGAGTAGCCGAAGCAACGGCCTCCCGTGTGAAGACCCTGAAGGGCACAACTCTCCAGACCTCGATGCGTCTTCTTGGCGAGTTCCTTGACGTAGAGCGAGTCCACCAAGCCGTGGACGGTCATCTGCACGTCGGACTGCTCCGAATCGGTGTCGATGCCCTGCGAAATGAAGACGACTCGTACCCCTGCAAATTTC
>Ga0116117_1000288_pt1 | contig 13914 bp, 11 predicted proteins | sample June2015DPH_11_1_FD_89790 | JGI IMG/M metagenome (GOLD analysis project Ga0116117, IMG submission 89790) | Peatland microbial communities from SPRUCE experiment site at the Marcell Experimental Forest, Minnesota, USA - June2015DPH_11_10 | ecosystem: Environmental > Terrestrial > Soil > Wetlands... | reverse complement strand
GCGGTGGCGGAGGCCTGGCGCAATATCACCGCAGTCGGCGGCCGGCCGCTCGCAATCACCGACAATCTCAATTTCGGCAATCCGGAGCGGCCCGAGATCATGGGCCAATTCGTCGGCAGCCTGAAGGGCATTGCGGAAGCCTGCCTTGCGCTCGACTTCCCGGTCGTGTCCGGCAACGTCTCGCTCTACAACGAGACGAATGGCCGCGGCATCCTGCCGACGCCCTCGATCGGCGGCGTCGGCCTGCTCGATGACTTTACCAAGTCCGCAACCCTCGCCTTCAAGGCCGAGGGCGAGGCGATCCTGTTGATCGGCGAGACCCATGGCTGGCTTGGGCAGTCGGTGTATTTGCGCGACATCTGCGGCCGCGAAGAAGGCGCGCCGCCGCCGGTCGATTTGACGGCGGAAAAGCGCAACGGTTGTGTGGTGCGCGGCATGATCCACGCCGGCACCGCGACCGCGGCGCACGATATTTCCGATGGCGGGCTGTTGATCGCGCTGGCGGAGATGGCCATCGCCGGCGGCATAGGAGCGCAGCTCCTGGCCGCACCCGCAGCGATCGTGCCGCACGCCTGGTGGTTCGGCGAAGACCAGGCGCGCTACCTTGTGACGGTGCCCGCGCTCGATGCCGGCCGGGTATTGGCGAAGATGAAGGGCGCCGCACTGCCATGCCAGCGCATCGGCACGACGGGCGGCAGTGCCATCGCTATCACCGGTGAGACGCCGGTATCGATTGCGTCGTTGAAGGCCGGTTTCGAGGGCTGGTTCCCGGCCTATATGAGCGGCGCAGCCTGACGCTCACAGCACACGCGTCGCGCCGGGGATCCTGCGCAGCGCCGCCGTCGCAGCCCAGCTCAACGCGACGGTGAACACCAAGGCGACCAAGGCCTTGACGATGGCGGGCAGATCGAAATCGAATAGCCAGTATTGTATCCACAGCACGATCGGGTAATGCACCAGAAAGATGCCATAGGCGTCGCCCTGCATCGGATCGAGTATGCTCCAGCCCGACTGTTTGAACCTCAGGAAATACGCCAGGATTGCGAACAAGATAGCGGCGCTGAAGATGACGAAGAACAGGCCGTAACTGGCCTCATACCAATGCGGCTGCACGGGGGGATTCCCCAGAATCTCGCGCTTGATATAGATCAACCCCCACAACAGGCAGTACGGAACCAGCGTCGCGATCACCCAACCCCAGCCGCTCTTTGCCAGCTGTCCATCCGCACTCAGCACGCCGCGATCGAAATTCGCCGCACCGATGCCGGCCCCGATGAAGAAATAGGCGGCATATAGCAGCACGCGACTGGCCTGGACCGCGAACGGCCCAAACTCGAACCAGTGGTTTGGTCCGAAATAGACCCGCGCCGGAATGTAGACCACGGCGGTGACCGCCAGCAGAAACAGGAAGAATTCAGTCGGCCGGTCGTAGCCGCGCAACGACAGGCGATTGATTGGATCGAGCAGCCTGGGCGAGAGTTGGTACAACAGGCAGGCCGAAGCGTCGAAAACCAGCAACACCCATACGAACCATAACGGGCCGCTCGGCCAGGGGCCGATGGTGATGGTCTTCCACCAGAAAGCCGCGAAACCGAGATCGGGCTGCTGCCGAAGCGAGATGGCGTAATAGGCGATTGGAATGATGGTGAACGCGGCGATCGCGAACGGCAGGCCGAGCCGAAGCAAGCGGTCGCGAAGAAAGATCGGCGGCGCTTTATGAACAAGGCTCGGCCACACGAATAATCCGGAGAGAAAAAAGAACATCGCCATGAAAAAGCTGTCGGTGGCGAGAACGATGCAGTCAAAGCCGAGCCATGACTTCGGATCGGTATGACCGAAATAGGTGTAGGGGATGACGGAGTGGTGGGTCACGACCACAAGGGTCAAGAAGGTGCGGGCGCGATCAAGCGAGGCATTTCGCGCTTTGGCCTTTGGCGCGGCCCTGGCCTCAGCTGATGCCAGCGAGCTGGAAATGGTCGTCATGGGCGCCCCCCCGGGGTGATCGTGGCCGATCTTGCCGCCGGGAGCCGGATTCAGCAAGGCCGAATTATCCGGCAACCGGAATCTTTGACGGGAACCGGTTGCACCGATCACGGTTAGATCAGCGATTTACAAAGGTTGCGCTGATGGAGTAGCGGCGATGACACTTCTGAAATGGGCGCTGATTTTCTTTCTGGTATCGATTGTCGCCGGTGTCCTCGGATTCACGGGCATATCGGCCGCAACCGCGGATGTCGCGCGCTTCCTGTTCTACGTCTTCGCCGTGATTTTCCTGGTGCTGCTGATCCTTGGCCTCACCATCTTCCGGGTGTGAGGCGGCTCGCCAATTCGTTGCCAGCACGGCAAGCGCAATGAAGCAATCAGGCTAATGGCTCGCGCATCCGCGCGAGCCGTTAGTCTTTGCTCACCCTGCGACCCGACCCCGCTCAGGCTACTTCCTCAATCTTGACCTTGTCGGGATAGAACGCCAGATGGCCGGTTATTTCCGCCATCGCCGGGAAGGGCATCTCATAGGTCCAGATCGCATTTTCCAGCGTCTTGCCGTCGGCTTTGATGCTGAAATAATTCGCATCCCCCTTGTAGGGGCAGTGCGTCACCCGGTCGGTACGCGCCAGCAGGTCGAGCTTGGCGTCCTGGCGTGGTACATATTGTACGGCCGGGTAGCTCGCCTCCTTCAGCGTCAGGGCTTGGGTGGTGTCGGCGATGACGACACCGCCGGCTAAAACACGGACGCGCTTCGGGTTCACCGTAATGGTGATCGGGTGGTCGGGACCGGGGAGTTTCATGGTCGGCTCCTTTGGCTCAGGCCTTGTGAACGGGCGATCGGGTCGAACGGCATTGGAACAATTCGGCCACCAATATAGTGCGAGAGAGCGTGACGTAGAAGGGTGTCCGCGCTAGGTTCAGGGTTTCGCCGGCTTTGCGCCGGCCACCCGCTCGAGAGCCGAATTGGAGAAAATTGGGATGCCAATGGACGCCCACGATATCGAATCGATGATCAAGGCAGCAATCCCCGACGCCGAGGTGACGATCCGCGATCTGGCCGGTGACGGGGATCATTATGCCGCGACCGTGATCTCCGCCTCATTTCGTGGCAAATCGCGCGTCCAGCAGCACCAGATCGTCTATCAATCCCTGCAGGGGCAGATGGGCGGGCTGCTGCACGCGCTGGCGCTGCAGACCGGGGTGCCGGAGGGCACCGGGGTGCCGGAGGGCTAGGTCGGTCCGACGGACGCTAGGGGGGACCGTGGCGATGGCCGGGGACGATGGGCGCGGCACGCTGTTTCGCAAGACCGTGCCGAACCAGCATAGCCGCGTCACCTACGCCGAACTGTTTTTCGATCTGGTGTTCGTTTTCGCGGTCACTCAGATATCGCACAGCTTGCTCGGCCGGTTCACGTCCTTGGGGGCGTTGCAAACGACCCTGCTGTTCCTGGCGGTCTGGTGGGTGTGGGTTTACACCTCGTGGATCACCAACTGGCTCAATCCCGAACTCACCCCGGTTCGTATCCTCCTGTTTTTGCTGATGCTGGGAGGGCTCATGCTCTCCACCTCGATTCCCAGGGCTTTTGAAGACAGGGGATTGTGGTTCGCGCTGGCCTATGCCGCGATGCAGGTCGGCCGGACGGTATTTCTGCTGGCATCGATCCCGCCCACCCGCACGCCGGCGCGGATCAATGCGATCCGGATCCTGGTGTGGCTGTCGGTGTCGGCGGTGTTCTGGATCGCGGGCGGCGTCGCCGAAGGATATCAGCGGCTGCTGCTGTGGGCCGTGGCGCTGGGCATCGAATATATCTCGCCGGCGGTCCGGTTCTGGATCCCGAAATACGGCGCGTCTGCTGTGGCGGACTGGGTCGTCGAGGGCGGTCATATGGCGGAGCGTTGCGCCGGCTTCATCATCATCGCGCTCGGCGAATCCATCGTCGTGACCGGCGCGACCTTTGCCGATCTGAGCTGGAGCGCCGAGACCGTCGGCGCATTCGCCTCCGCCTTTGTCGGCGCCATCGCGATGTGGTGGATCTATTTCCACAAGGGGGCCGAAGCCGGTTCCGAACAGATATCAAGATCCAGCGAACCGGGTCGGCTGGCGCGGCTCGCCTACACCTATCTGCACATGCCGATCGTGGCCGGCATTATCCTGTCGGCGGTGGCCGATGAACTGGTACTGACCCATCCGGCCGGCCATTCCGATCTAAAGACGGTTGTCAGCGCGATCGGCGGGCCCTTGTTGTTTCTGATCGGAACCATCCTGTTCAAGCACACTTTTCGCGGCTGGTTTCAGCTATCCCACCTCGTCGGCATCATCGCGCTCGGACTGTTGGCCTGGTTCGCCGGCGCGCTGTCGCCGTTGCTGCTGTCGGGGCTGACATCGGCGATCCTGATCGTGGTCGCGGCCTGGGAGTCGATCTCGCTGAAATCCGTGGCGGTCGATACCCAGTCAGAAGTCTCCGGCGCGTGAAACGAGAACATGCCCGCGCTGCCGATCCATGAATGGTTCGAGCCCCGAACGGACCTCGGCCTTATCGCCCAGCGGCGGCGGCTTGGTTGCCGCGCGGAATCCGTATTTTCACCGATACGATTATTAACACTTTGGTTCACGGAACCCTGCCATTGCTATTGTTGGTCCACTAACGAGAACCGCCACAGTTGTGTCGTATCGTCTATCATAGAGCAGCTGCGCATAATGATCGCTCGCGGGGAATGGATCGGATATGGCGTTATCGCTGCCTTGGGCGCGGCGCTGGCTTTTGTGGTGCACTTCAAAGCGGAAAATGATTACGCCGTCGCCGTCGAACATTATCGTCAGGGCGCGCACCAGGATGCCGCCGCCGTAGCGGCGCGACTGGAAATGGATTTTCGTCTGGTTTACCAGGGCATCCGGACCATCGCGAACCTGCCCAGCGTACGCGACATTGACCGGCATGCCAAAAATCTGAGTATCGACGCCTATCATTCCATCAATGAAATCTACAAGAACATGATCACCAATGTGTCGGTATCGGAAGTCTATATCGTGCCGGTGACATTGGATCCCGAAGCCGTCGATCCGGAAACGAAAGAGGCCGAAGTCCCCATTATCATGTTCGACGGCTCGGAAAAATTTCCCGGTGAGCCAAAACCGGAGGAGGAAGCCAAAGATCCGGACAAACCGGAAGAAGTGGAGATTTACGAATATCGTTTGCTGCACGAACATAACAATTGGCTCAAGACCCATTTCGGCACAAGCGGCGCGGTCAGCAACGACACTCCGCCGATGATCACGGGTGAAGAAGTCATCACCTGCGATAACGCCGAGTTCATCAAAACCAGGCTTGATGACGACCGCAAAGGTGCCGTCTTGTCGGTGCCGTTTTACGCGGCCAAAGGCGAATTAAAAGGCACCATCAGCGCCATCATCCGCACCAACATTCTACGAAGCCTGGTGCATGACGCTAACTTCGCTCTGGTCAATCCCGACTACAAATACGCCATCCTGCCGTCAACCCAAGGCCAGGCACTGCTTTCCAAGGACGTCGCCGATGCCGTCTCCGATACCAGCCTGCTTTATTCCGAAGTCATTCCGATTGAGGTCAATGACCCGCGCAGCCATTGGAGCGTTTGGGCCGGTTTCCCGAACAGCAAATTCACCGACAGCGCCGATGCCAAGGCAGTCGGCGCATTTGAAATGGCAGGTTACGGGGCAGCTTTACTCGTCGTCCTGCTCGGCAGCCTTATTTTCTATTTGAATCAGAGCAGCCGTAAACGCATCGAAACCAACAATGCCGAGCTTGAACGCAAACTTCAAGAACGCACCGATGAAATCCTCCGAGCATCCGAAGCCCAGGCCGAAGTGAGGGAACAGGCGGAGGCGGAAGCTCTGGAAATCAGGAAGAATGCGATTCTGGAAATGGCGGCGACTGTCGAACGCGAAACCGTCAAGTCGGTCAAAGAAATCGAGGACAAGGCAAGCGTTGTCGATCTTGCCGCCAACGACATGTCGAAAATCGCTACCAACGTCTCCGTCGACACGCAGTCGGTCAGCGCCGCCTCCGAGGAGGCTCTGACCAATGCCCAGACTTTGTCGGCTGCGGCGGAACAACTGGCCATGGCGAGTCAGCAGATCGCGGTCCAGGTGCGCAATACCACCGAGGTGACCCGGCACGCGGTGACCAGCGGTGAAAGCGCAATCGGCACGTTACAGTCGCTGACCGATGCGATTGCCAAAATCTCCGAAGTGACAAAACTGATCGGCGCCATCGCGGGGCAGACCAACCTGCTGGCCCTGAACGCGACAATTGAATCGGCGCGGGCAGGAGAAGCCGGACGCGGATTTGCCGTCGTCGCCGCGGAGGTCAAAAGCCTTGCGCATCAGACCGCGCAGTCGACCCAGGACATTGAGCGTCAGATCACCGGGATTCAATCGTTCGCAAAGGCCGCTGTCCTTGCGATTGACGAAGTCGGTGCCCGGATTCATGAGATCGATACCGCCGCGACCGCGATTGCGCAAGCGGTGGAGCAACAGGGAACCTCGACGCGAGAAATTGCAGAGAACGTCCGCCAATCCGCAATTGCAGCCCGCGAAGTATCGTCGAGGATGCACGGCGTCAGTTCCGGAGCGCAACAGGTTGATGGCCAGGCGAAGGGCGTTCGTGTGGCGATCGGCGAGGTCACCGAAAAGATAGCCGTTTTACAGAAACTTCTGGTGCGCACCGTTCGGTCCTCGACCGAAGACGCCAACCGGCGTGCCTCACCTCGCTATGCGGTTGCGGTAAAAAGTGAAATCCTTGACCGTCGCGATCAACGGTTTGACAGCGAATTGATCGACATATCCGCGACCGGTGCCCACCTGCTTTGCCAACTGGACATGCATCCAGGGGATACCGGAACTCTAAAACTTGCCGGACTGTCGATCGGGTTGCCATTTGTTGTCCGCGGCAGTCACTCCAAAGGTCTACAGGTCGAATTCCAGCTGGCCGGCGGCTCGACCGAAACCTACCAAATCTGGCTGCGCGGCTGCGTTGAACGACTAGAGCTGAAGCAAGCTTCTTAGGACAATCAACATTGCCAAAAATTCGAAAAACGCAACTGTAACCCACCGCATCCCAGTGGAAAGGAGTGCGGCGATTAGAGCGCGAACTCCGGCTGCGGCGAGGAATCGTATGCGCCCCAGATCGACTGGTCGTAGTTCACCATGGATCCGGTCATCAAGCCGGACTCATCGGTCGACAGAAAAGCAACGGCTCGCGCAACCTCACGAGGGTCAATAAGACGGCCAAACGGCTGTACAGCCGCCGCCTCTTTCAGCCAATCCGGGTTTCTACCGTGATACTGAACCTGAATCCTGTCTTCGCCTTCGGTGGCCATCCATCCGATGTTCAGACCGTTGACGCGGATACGGTTGCGCATGACCGCATAGGCCGTATTTTCCGTAAGCGTTGCCAGAGCACCTTTTGACGAACAATAGGCAGCGATGAACGGCTGACCTGCTTTGGACGACATTGAGCAGATATTGACGATATTGCCCTCGATCTTTTCCCGACGCATGATCTTTATGGTTTCCTGCATCAGGAAAAACGGACCGCGAACGTTGACATTGAAGATCATGTCAAACAATTCAGGCGACGTGTCGATGATCGTGCCGCGATCCGTTATTGCCGCGGCATTCACCAGGACGTCGACGCGGCCGAATTCGGCGTCAGCCTTGGCGATGACGGCCCGGCAATCTTCGATCTTGCCTAAATCGGCGGCGACGAACACAACCTTTGTGCCTGTGGCACCTTGAATCTCCTGGGCTTTTGCCTGTCCTTTTGACGCCGAGCGGCCGCAGGTCACGATGCCGGATGCGCCACGATCGGCGAATAACCTCGCAATTGCTGCGCCGAGCCCCTGTGCGCCACCGGTAATAACGGCAATTTTTCCAGTCAGCTTATTCATGACGATTGCCCTTCAATTCTGTAACCTGCTGCAGCAAGCGCCTGGGTCAAGGCGCGGTGACCAATCTTGGCGTATTCGGCCGGCGGCGCCTTTACAGGATCTTGTTCGGCCTCGACCACAAACCAGCCCTCATAGCCGTGGTCGGCGAGTTTTTTGAGGATGGCTTCAAAATCGAGCGAGCCGTCGCCAGGCACCGTGAAGGCGCCCTTGACGACCGCGTCAAGAAAGCTCTCTCTGCTGCGATCAAGCTTGTCGATCACATCCATGCGCACATCTTTGGTGTGAACATGCGTGATGCGCCTGTGGTGCTTGTCGATGGCGCGCATGACATCGCCGCCCGCAAAAGCCATGTGGCCCGCATCAAGAAGCAGCGGGATGCCTTCGCCTGAATGTTTCATGAACATGTCAAGCTCCGGCTCTGTCTCGATCACGGCGGCCATATGGTGGTGATAGGACAGAGGCATGCCCTGCCCGGCGCACCATTCGCCGAACTTCGTCATCTTGCGGGCATAGACCTTGATTTCGTCCTCTGAAAGCTGGGGCTTCGTGGCCAGAGGCTTCGAACGGTCGCCCTGAATGGTGCGGGCGCATTCGCCGTAAACAATACAGGGCGCGTTGACCGCTTTGAACAACGCCATTTGCGGGGCAATGCGTTCCTTTTCCCTTTCCATGTCACCGTCAAGCAGCAGACCCGAGAACCAGCCGCCGCAGATGCTCATTCTGTGGGCTTTCAGGATAGGGCCAAGCACTTCAGCATCCATCGGAAAACGGCGGCCTGTCTCCATGCCGGTGAAACCTGCCTCACCCGCTTGACGCAGACATTCCTCGAGCGAAACGTCGTCGCTCAGTTGCTCCAGGTCATCGTTCCACCATGCGATCGGAGCGATGCCCAACTTCGCTTTCATAAGAAAGAATCTCCGGCAATTTCGATGTTTGTCACTTGCGCAACGGCGGGATTAAACGCCGACACGCTGTTTGCTGCGGCCCTCGCGTTGGGCTTTTGAGGCTTCGAGAATACTCGCGCGGGCGCTGACCTGGGGCACGCCGACATCCCACCAGGCATCACCAGGTGTCCAGGTGAAGGCGTCCGAGACGATGGTCAAAACGGTGGTGCGGTCGGTTTTCCTGGCCCAGTCGACGGCCGCGCCGAGGTCGGCGAGGCTTTCGACCTTTCGTGCCAGCGCACCCATGGATTCGGCGTGCTTGGCAAAGTCCACGGCAAACGGTTCCTTGACGCGGCAATCCTTGATGAGGTTGTTGAAGCTCGCGCCGCCCTTGCCGTTCTGCAGGCGATTGATCACGGCATAGCCGCCATTGTCGCAAACGATCAGGATGATCTTGTGGCCGGTGAGAACGGTTGAATAGATATCCGAATTCATCATCATATAAGTGCCGTCACCCACCATGACGATCGGAACGCGGGTTGGGTCGGCCATGGCCGCACCCCACCCGGCCGCAATTTCATAGCCCATGCAGGAGAAGCCGAACTCGCAGTCAAAGGTATTGGGCTGTTTGACGCGCCAGTTCTTCATCACTTCGCCGGGCAGGCCGCCGGCGGCGGTGATGAGATAGTCGCGCTCGCCCGCATGAGAATTGACGATGCCAACCACCTGCGCATAGGTCGGAACGGGTTCGTTGGTGGGCCTTTGATAGGAATCGAGCGCTGCGTTCCAGTTGGCGAACGCGGACTTGCCGTGATTGGTCCATTTGGCGTCTGCCCTCCACCCTTCGAGGGAGACTGCCAGTTCGGCAAGGGTTTCGCGCGCGTCGCCAATGACCGCGAGGGCCTGATGCTTGGTCGCGTCAAAGCGCGCAGCGTTGATCGAGATGAATTTCGCCTCTGGCGCGAAGCACGTCCAAGAGCCGGTGGTAAAATCCATCAAGCGGGTGCCGATAGCCAAAATGACATCGGCCTCGGCCGCCAGGGCATTGGCTGAAGTCGAGCCAACAATGCCAATTGGGCCGATATGGGCCGGGTGATGGTGCGTGAGCGCACCTTTGCCCGCGATGGTTTCGGCAACCGGTATGCCGTGCTCCGTCGCAAACGCGCCGAGGACATCTTCGGCGCCGGAATAGCGCACGCCCCCGCCTGAAATGATCAGCGGCCGCTTGGCGCTCTTTAGAATTTCTAGCGCTTGAGCCAGGCGATCCTTGTCGGCGCGCGGACGCGGAATGGCATGGACGGTCGGTTTGAAAAAGGCTTCCGGATAATCCCAGGCCATTTCCTGTACGTCCTGCGGCAGCGCGATGAAAGCCGGGCCGCAATCCGCCGGATCGAGCAGGACAGCGACAGCCTGCGGCAGCGACGAGACAATCTGTTCCGGGTGGGTAAGACGATCCCAATAACGCGTCACGGCGCGGAAGGCATCATTGACATTGATCGAAGGGTCGCCGAAGTGCTCAACCTGTTGCATTACCGGATCGGGGCGGCGATTGACGAATGTATCGCCGGAAAGCAGCAAAACCGGCAGGCGGTTGGAATGGGCAACGCCGGCGGCAGTTACCATGTTGGTTGCGCCGGGGCCGACCGAGGAGGTGGCGACCATGATCTGGCGGCGGCGCTTGGCTTTGGCGAAGCCAATAGCGGCCAGCGCCATAGACTGCTCGTTCTGGCCACGCCAAGTCGGCAGAGTATCTTTTACGGCTTCCAAAGCCTCCGACAGGCAGGTGACGTTGCCATGGCCAAAAATGGCAAAAACGCCGGGAAACAGCATCTGCTCTTTGCCGTCGATGATCGTAAATTGATTGCACAAATAGCGGACCAAGGCTTGCGCCATGGTGCAGCGAACCGTCGACATGCGCCTTCCTCCCGAAATTCCGATACCTGCAACGGTGCATATTTGGTTTCAGGAGTATTTATTGTCCTCCTGTATCTGGGTCAAGAATCGCGCGATCTGCTGAAAAGCGGTCGACAACTTCGGATTATATTTGTAATGTTTCAAATGGCAGAGCCGCACAAGCGGCCGCGATCACGGGAGGTAAGCCTGACCGATCATTTCGTCATGTCCTAACGACCATGCGTCAGTCTGCTGGCGCTTGAAGTGCTGGCTCCTGAGGTTCAAATCACCTCGAAACGTGGTGCGGGGCGAAGTTACTCATATCCCTAACGCCCCTCGCGTCAGCGCATCCATGCGTGTCTGGCGAAGGCAATCGGTTGGGCTCGAGATAGACCGGAGTTTCCAATATGCTGCGAGTCGCGGTTCTCGGCGCTGGACGAATCGGGAAGATCCATGCTGCCAATGTGGCGGCAAATCCCATGGCAAAGCTTGTCACGATTGCCGATCCATACGGCACCGCGGCCAGGAGCCTCGCCGATCATCTTGGTTGTGAGGCCTCGCTTGATCCGATCACGGCGATCGAGCGGACCGATGTCGATGCCATTATCATCGGCTCACCGACAGATACTCATGTCAGTTTGATGCTCCATGCCGTAAAGATGGGAAAGGCCGTGCTTTGCGAGAAGCCGATCGACCTCGACATTGCCAAAGTGGATGCTGCTGTCCATGAGATTGAACGGCTCAACGGCCGCGTCATGGTGGCATTCAACCGTCGCTTTGACGCCAGCGCCCGGCGGCTCCGCCGATCGATCGATGCCGGCGAAATCGGCGACGTGCGGCAGGTCATCATCACCAGCCGCGACCCGGGATTGCCGCCGCGTGAGTACATGCGTCATTCCGGCGGAATTTTTCGCGACATGGTGATTCACGATTTCGACATGGCGCGCTGGCTGCTCGGCGAAGAGCCGATCGAGGTGATGGCGACGGCGAGCCGACTTGTGGATTCCGGGTTAGCGGATCTCGACGATTTCGACACAATCATGGTGCAGATGCGCACCGCTTCGGGCCGGCAGTGCCATATCAACTGCTGCCGCGAGGCGGTCTACGGCTACGATCAGCGGTTCGAAATCTTCGGATCGGCCGGCATGCTCCTCAACGAAAATCTGCGACCGACCACTGTTCGGCGTTGGGGTAAGACCGAAACCGAAGTGCGCGAACCGCTGCTGAATTTCTTCCTGGAGCGATATGCCGAGGCCTACAAAACGGAACTCGAGCAGTTTGTCGGCGCGCTCGAAAACGGTTCGCCGATGCCTACTACCCCGCATGATGGCCGCCAAGCGCTTCGTTTGGCCGACTGCGCCCTTGAGTCTGCCCTGACGGGCCGAGCTGTCAAAGTTTGAATTGAAAAAGGATTGCAACGACGTGCGTGACATCGGTGTAGGCGTCATTGGCACCGGCTTCATGGGCAAGGCCCATTCCTTTGCCTATAGGGCGGTTGCAGGCATTTTTCCGGGCAGCCTGCGTCCTGTCTTGCAATCAGTTGCAGATATCGATGGGCGAGCGGCAGAGCAAGCCGCCAGGCAATTTGGTTTTCACCGTTGGCGAGCCGATTGGCGTACTCTCGTCGAAGATCCAGATATCGAAATCGTCTCGATCACGACGCCAAATCTCGTTCATCGGGAAATGGCTCTTGCGGCGATCGCGGCGGGCAAGCACGTTCATTGCGAGAAGCCGATCGCGCCAAATGCCGACGCCGCAAAAGACATGATGGACGCCGCTGAAGCTGCCGGCGTCGTGACGCAGGTTGGTTACAATTATATCAAAAATCCGATGCTGAAACTTGCGCGTTCAATGGTTGCGGCCGGGGAACTCGGAGCAATCACCGGTTTTCGCGGCATTCACGCCGAAGATTATATGGCGGATCCCGAAGTTCCTTACAATTGGCGCGTGGATGCCAGCGGCGGAGCAGGCGCCATCGCCGATATTGGCAGCCATATCATCGGAATGGCCCGCTTTCTTCTCGGCCCCGTCAGCGAGGTCGATGCTGATTTGGAAACCGTGGTCAAAAGCCGGCCAATTACATCAGGCTCATCGCAGCGCCGCGCTGTCGAAGTCGACGATATTGCGCGCCTTACCGTGCGATTCGAGCGGGGATGCAGGGGAACGATCGAAGCAAACTGGGTGGCGACAGGACGAAAAATGCAGCTCGGCTTTGAGTTGACTGGCACAAAGGGGTCTCTTGTTTATACGCAAGAACGCCTCAATGAACTTCTTCATTATCGCGCGGGCGGCGATCCACGCCATAACGGTTACACCCGTATCGAGGCGGGGCCTCAGCATCATCCCTACGGGCTGTTCTGCGTCGCGCCGGGACACCAACTTGGCTTTAACGATCTCAAGACCATCGAGGTCGCTGAATTCCTCGAAGCTATCGCCGGCGGGGAGAGGCGCGGGCCGGATTTTCGCGAAGCTTGGGAAATTCAGAAGATTGTCGATGCTGCGGTTCGATCATCCAAATCGCAGAGGTGGCAAGTAATAGAGTAGGCGCCGCAATCGTTGTCGCCGCGACAGCGGGGGAAACCCCGATTATGATAAACCAGTTGAACGGAAAGTGCCGGAAGAGCTGCATGACAGGGAGGTGCTAGAGTGGCGCTGCTCGAAGTTCGTAATGTATCGAAGAGTTTCGGCGCAATCCACGCGGTAAACGACATCAGCTTGTCGATCGAGCCCGGCGAGGTCGTTGGGTTGATGGGCGACAATGGTGCCGGCAAGTCCACCTTGGTCAAGCTGATTGCCGGGAATTTTCCACCAACGGACGGGGAGGTTCTCGTCGACGGCGAGGTCTGCCATTTCCATAAGCCCATCGAGGCGCGCGCCAAGGGCATCGAGGTCGTCTACCAGGATCTCGCCCTTGCCGACAATCTGACCGCCGCGCAGAACGTGTTCCTGGGCCGCGAGCAAAACAAGGGTATCTGGCCCTTTCGGGTGCTCAACAAACAGGCGATGATCGACCGCTCCGGCGAATTGTTCGACGAACTGAAATCCGAAACGCGACCGCGCGATCTGGTCAAGAAAATGTCCGGCGGCCAGCGCCAAGCAGTAGCCATCGCCCGCACCCGGCTTTCCAACGCCAAGCTCGTGCTGATGGACGAGCCGACCGCCGCCATCTCGGTGCGCCAGGTAGCCGAGGTGCTCGAACTCATCCGCCGTCAGAAGCACCGGG